>Ga0114951_10002108_pt1 | contig 23094 bp, 18 predicted proteins | sample AM7aDNAmetaG_FD_88677 | JGI IMG/M metagenome (GOLD analysis project Ga0114951, IMG submission 88677) | Freshwater microbial communities from Finland to study Microbial Dark Matter (Phase II) - AM7a DNA metaG | ecosystem: Environmental > Aquatic > Freshwater > Lake | place: Finland: Lake Alinen... | reverse complement strand
TGGAAGGGCAAGCGACGCTCAGTCGGGGGTCGGAAACTGTCATTTGGGGCTGGCTTTTGGTATCCTTAACTCATTCAGGATTTTCTTGAAAATAGATACAGACTTTTTCCAGCAAACACCACATTTGACGATTAACAGTTAAAAAATCGCCCGGCCCGCCTACGGCGGGCGTTTGTTTTGCCCGGCTCTCCCCTTGATTTTGAAGGTAATTCCACGGCGGTTTCAATTCCACGGCGAAACGACAGTTGATAAACAAAATAACGTCTATTCGGAAATTATTGTTTTTTCAATATTGAAATTTTCAGGTAGAAAATTCTTTACTTTTTTTATAATTTCTGGATTCTTCTTCCTCATGGAAAGCCACCTGTTTTGCCAGTACTTTGTTAATTTTGAAAGCGGTAAATTGCGATAAATTGGTTTTTTAGATTTATCGTTTAAAAACGATTTGTAGTTAGTAGCCAATGGAACAACAAATAGACCCCTTTTAAAGGAGTGTTGCAAAATTACATCGGAATCAAGTTTCAAAATATCGCAAGCTGATCTAATGATTCGCATTCTCCAATTTGGGCCCATACCAAATTTATTAGAAATATCCCAACCATTAACTGCCACTAATTCGCGCATTGCTTCAAATGTCCCTTTCGAAATATGCAAAGAGCCATATCCCGATGTTAATCCGATAGGCTTATAGAGCAATGATTTTCCGAATTTAATTCTTCCATATTGAGAGCTATTAGATCCGTATAAGCTCGTCGTAGATAACAAAACTAAATCTGATCCTTTTCTTTTCTTTATTATCGTAACCTTTTTGGCGTATTTTTTTTTATAGAGTGAACGAAGTTCGTTAGAGGCAAGAACATATGCCATAAGTTTGCCCCCCAATAATTCATTATATGGAGGTAGAGCTCCAACAACATAAGCATCCATTATATTAATGAGGTTTTTGGTTCTAGTCTTAATGTCCCATCCAATCCAAGTATCTCTTTCAGAAATATGTATGATGCTGCTTCCGATTGCCGCTATACCGATTATTGGACTTCCTTCTAAGCCGTCATCTCTAATCAATAACCTCATGCGCCTACCCACATAATCCGATGAAGGAGAACTCCAATAATACCTAAAAAATCTAAAAAGGCTATTTTGTTCTTTTGTCTCACATACTTCGATACGCGGAATAATTTTGGACTTTAATACCTCGGACCCACGTGCAAGATTTGATCTTGCAAGATCAATATGATCTTGAATCCAAGTCCAGTTCTGCTCTAGTAATTCGTTTCTCGAATAAGCCATTGCTTGCCTTACTACTTCCTTGCTGTATATTGGAGGAGCTGCCAATTCAAACGATTGATTAGTATGTGTTTTTAACCGCCAACCAATCCTAATTAAATCTTGCGTCAACAACAAAGTAACCTTTTCTTCTAAAGAGGTTTTACTATAGCTTACGGGGAGATGAAGTATTGCTAATTGGTTATTCTGGTTATCGGGTTTTTTCGTTATCGAAGTTGCTAATGTGTTCATTGATACTTTTTAGTATCTACGAGTTTCTCAAACTCTAATACGCGTATTGGTACTACGAATGCACTCTCAGAGGTGACCATATAGAGATTGCCTTTTATTGTCTCTCTTTGAATAAATTTTGAGATAACACCATCGTAATGAATATTAGATTTTACCAATGCCTTTATATCATCCGAATTACCCATATGAAAAGCGAAGAAATTTTCCGCCTGCGTTCTTATTTCGTCTGAAATTGCCGATGGACGCTGAGTTATAGTCACCATTCCAAGCTTAAATTTTCTGCCCTCTTTGGCGCAGCGCACAAATGGGTTAGAATTGCTTTTTACCATTTCTTCAGAGAGTACATTTTGCGCTTCTTCAACAAATATTACGGTTTCGATAACTGCGTCTAACTTACTGCTGATAAATTCGCTTTTATTATGTTCAAATAACTTTCTTGTAAGAATGGTAGAAATGATGCTTGCGTCATTACTGTCCTTTAGGGACAGATCAACGATGACGGTTTTACCCTGTTTTAGATATGTGAAGATGTCTTCAAGCATGGTAGAGCTATTGCTATGTATTCCCTTGCCATCGTCAATTAGATGCCTAATTCTTTTTCTTATAGCTGCAATAGTTTGTTGGGCGCTTTTATCTTTTTCTTTAAAGAAATCCGGGTAGGCTTTGTGCAATTTGGCAGGATCGGCAACGTAATCATCAATTTGATTGATAAAATCGCTCACACCCTCATCATCCAAATAAGTGAGAAAAGACTTCATTACATCAGAAAATCCGGTCGAGAAATTTATAATATCACCTATGCTGAGATGTTTATGCGAATTTATTAAAACCTTACCACCGAATATAAAATGATCTTTGTACAATGCAACATCTTTGTCCGTATAAACAACTACGTTCTCCCTTATATTTGGTTCGTTAATATCACCAAGCCCAAGCGTTTCTTGGCTTTTTGCGAAGTATTCACCATTTAAATCAAAAATCAATTTCCCAAAGCTCGTATCGCCTATAATATGATAAAGAAGAACTTTTACGAGGTTTGTTTTTCCAAAACCAGATTGAGCAAACACCATTGTTCTCTTTTCGCGCAACCGGTTAACATTAAATAAAATATTTCCTTTATCCCTATGTATTTCTTCTCCAATACAAATATTTCCTATAATTGCTCCGCTTGCATCTTGCTTGTTTATGATTGCTTCAACTTCTAACTTTGACAAATGCCTAGCATGATAAGAAACAACTGGTAATTTTCTAACTGCGGTCGTAAAATCGATAGAGTGGCCTGTATCTAAAAAGGTGCCTAATAATTTTACCTTATAAGTGTAACTAAACATTTTCTGCTTGTCTCTTTCGGAAAGCTCCCTTTCGGCGATACGCGCATAATGAACCGCAACCAATGTTTTGTCTTGCGACCGGAAAATCGGATCTTCGTCGTAAACCTCTTCTTCTACTCTAGTTAGAAATTTTTGGCCATCTTCATTCTTTGGCGTAAGGACAATAAAATCGCCTATTTTAGGGCTTGCTTTCGCGTCTTCATATGAAGAATATATAAGCAAAGCGTCTTCGGTTGTTTTCTGTCCATAAAGGACACCAAAATCTGTGTGATCTGTCATATTTTTTAAAATCTTGAATGAATATCAAGAAACATGTTTTCTATGTCAACATTATCCATATATTGCGTTGAATACATAGAATGTTTAACCCTATTAATAATTTCATCTTTAAAGCTTGAATTCAGTGTAACAAAATTATGTGCTTCGACAAGAGGATAGGGATAGCCCAATATGTAATGCTCCTGAGTAAGCCGGGTAAGTTCACTGAAAATAATTTTTAATTTTTCTACATCCTTATCCAAAACATCGCTCCCTATACCCGGAATAGCATCAAAAATATTTACGTCAGCAATAACCCAATCATAATTTTGAAGTTTCTCAACATAATCAAGCCTTGCCGCGAAGAATAAACCAACGCCACGACCTCCTTTTATTGCTTTACGAACAAACATCCCACCAGACGAACCATAGGCGTTCATTAAAACCGATCCAGGAACCTCAAACCAACAACATAATTTTTGACGCTTTGGATCTTTTTCGTTAAATGGATATTGCGGCTTCAGCTTGTCTTGCATATAATCATCGATTTGCCGAAGAGTATACGAAAGTTCCATTTTAATCGGGGAATTTTTAGTTATTGCCACGAAAAAGACTTTTTTCTCATTAACTAATTTGCCGAGTTGAACTATTGCATCTTGCTTGATTTGCAAAGACCTTAAGTCACCATCGAACAAAACGAAATCGCCAGCGCAAAGATCCGGGCGATTTAATATTTCATAGACTAATGACCATTCTAGCACCTCCTGACAAAAGGAAAGGACGTTAGAAAAAGACCGACACAGCTCTTCACGGCCAAAAGGAAATATATCTTCCGGTTTGCCCCCTAAAAAATCAATAAATTTTTTGACTGGATCTAATTTTAGCAACTCATCATAAATTGCCTCAATGTGTTCTTGTTTAATTACCAAAATATTTTCCGGTATATAAGACTTGCCCAAAATTAGAGGATCGGTAAGATCGTTCATGCGCACTTGTTTCCCCGACTGAAAACAAACATATCCCGCGCGATAAAGCCCAACAGAAACACCATTATAGAATGAATGACTATTAATGCTGCCATCTATGGCATAAAATTTTCTTTCCCCCTCATCAATTTCATTGAATGGGATAATCTCAAATATCTGCGGCGTTTCGATGTTTAATTCATTGCCAACTGTAGGAATATTGTAAGATTTTGTATTTCGTTCACTAATATGTTTAGCGATTGAATCGATCGTACTTTGCGGGATTTTATCTTCCATAAACTTTTTGTCTGTAGTAACAATCCGTCTCCCTATGTATTGAAGATTTCGGCGATACTAACATTTAAAGCTTTAGCTATTTTTTCGATATTTTTAATTGACACATTGCGAACGCCTCTTTCTATGTCGCTAATATATGTCCTATGAAGGCCGGAATGCAAAGCAAGCACTTCCTGAGAAACACCTTTTAAGTTTCTTAGAGCTTTAATTCTCTTCCCTAATTTTAGTTGAATGTCGTCTTCCATTTTGCTTTATTCTAACAATTGTATAAAATAAGACTACAGACTATAAGTTACATATACACACTATGCTTCAATATTTTCTTTACGCTCGAAAATCTACCGAGGACGAAGATCATCAGATAATGAGTATAGAGGCACAGCTTTTCGAGCTTCGGGAATTTGCTCATAAGGATGGCTTGAATGTTATCGAAGAGATCACCGAATCCAAAAGTGCAAAGATCCCGGGCCGTGAGAAATTCGGAGAAATGATGGAAAAAATCGAAAAAGCGGATGGTATAGGCATTTTGGCGTGGCACCCGGACAGATTGGCGCGAAATAGCATCGACGGTGGGCGGATTATATACCTTGTAGACACCGGAAAGATCGTTTCCTTACGATTCCCCACTTTCTGGTTTGAACCGACCCCGCAGGGCAAATTCATGCTTTCCGTGGCATTTGGGCAGGCCAAGTATTACACCGACAACCTTCGGGAGAACATTTTGCGCGGGATACGCCAAAAGATACGGCGCGGCGAACTGTCGGCAAAAGCTCCTTTGGGATATTTCAACGAACCCAAACTAAGAACCATTGAGCCGGATATAAAGACTTTTAAAAAAGTTAGAGAATGTTTGGAGGCTTACGCCGTTGGCAAATATACATTAACAACGATGCGGGAAAAAATGTTTTCCGTTGGCTTGGCCAACCAAAGCGGAAAACCTTTACATTTGTCTACCATTAGCGACATTCTTACCAATCCTTTTTATTACGGCCATTTTAAATACCGAGGCGAAATCCATCAAGGAAGTCACAAACCGATGATCTCGAAAAAAACTTTTGATCAAATCCAATCGGCAATGATCGCCAACGGACGAACGCGCAAAAAACGCCAGCCCAAAGGATTTTTATTTCCCAGTTTTGCTATTTGCGGCGAATGCGGCTATTCGATAACCATTGAGAGAAAAATCAAAAAGAACGGCAAAGAATATGTTTATTATCGTTGTAGCCGCAAAAGCAAAACGCACAACTGCACCCAGCGTTTTGTGCGCGAAGATGAATTGGCGAAACAAGTCAAAGATTTTATTAAAACCGTTTCCCTATCCGATGAATGGCGCGACAAATATCTTGAAAGATTGAGCCAATGGGAAATTGAAGGCCGCCAGCCTTCCAAGCTTTTTACCCAAAAGCTAAAAAATGAACTTTCGGGCGTAAAATTAAAAATCTCCCGCTTGACTGATGCTTATCTGGACAGCAGCTTTGAACTCCCGGAATATCGGGAAAGAAAGAATAAACTGATGGCTCAAAAAAAGGATATTGAGGAAAAAATGGCTGATTTCCAGAGAGATAGTTATCGTTGGCTCGAACTCGCCCGGAACTGGATTTTAGAAGCAAATCAAGCACAAATACTGGCCTCCGGTAACAATTTTCAAGAAATGCGCGCATTTCTTGAAAATATCGGCTCGGACCGCAAAATTGAGAACCAAACATTCGCCGTGGAATTGAAATCGCCGTGGAATTACCTTCAAAATCAAGGGGAGAGCCGGGCAAAACAAACGCCCGCCGTAGGCGGGCCGTGCGATTTTTTAACTGTTAATCGTCAAATGTGGACCTTACCGGACTCGAACCGGTGACCTCCTCAATGCAAATGAGGCGCTCTACCAACTGAGCTAAAGGCCCGAAAGACATTATCACTTTATCAAAAACAGGCGAAATTACAAGAAAAAAGAACGGTTTATCCGTTCTATCGCGACCTGCCCGCAGCCTGAATTAATAAAAAATCGGCTTTCTGCAATAACTCTTCGATTTTCAAAACCTGCGGCCCGATCAGATTAATATTGGCTTCGCAAATTTCCCTTAATTGCCTGGTCTCCTCCAAGGTAATTTCCCGACCCGAATATTTTAATGCCTCGAAAAGCGAAATGTGGTTCCCCGACGCAACGCTTTCTTTAACGATAAGATCCAGATCTTCCTGGCTGATTTTTGCCAAAAAACCGAGTTTCGCCGTGTTTTCAGCCAATTCGATCCTGATTCTTGTTTGGTTCGGACAGGCTTTTCTGATGAGATCCAACGTCGGTTGGGAAACACCCAGCCGGGCAAGGCTAACCGCGCCAAAAAAAGCATGCATCCGAAGGTACGTTTCAATCAAAGCCGCCAGCTCTTTCTGCTTGGCTTCTTTCAATTCAATTTCTTGCTTGCTCTCCATAACACCACTTCTAAAACGAGTTTGATTGATTTTATTCGATTTACCCGAAAAGTCAAACAAAAAAAATAACCGCTATCCCTTAGCCGGACGGAATCTCAAAGCCAGGACGTAAAAAGCCATGGCCAAAAAGACCAGCGCGTTCATACCGATCACCATTGAAAGGTTTTCCAGGATCCCGCCGAAAAACGCGCCGAACAAATTGGCGCCGAAGGCGAACGAGACATTGGAAATCTTGCTAAAGGAGCTTGAGAACAACAAACCGGAAAAAAAGATCGGCAGGGCGATGAAAAACCCGGCCAGCAAAAATTTCGTCAGGAACGGCTCCCCGGAAAACGAACTGGCGTGAACAAAATAACCGCAAAGAAGCGAAACGAACAGACCGGATGAAATGGCCCACAAAGGAATCCTGATCCTGCGCATCACGACCAAATTGGCAATGAAGGCCATTGAAAGAATACCAAAGATCACCACCGAATTGACGATCCAGGTCGAACCAAAAAGCAGGGCCAGCTGGCTGATGCTTTTTGTCTCGATCAAAAGGAAAGCGGCGCCCAGGAAAAAGAAATGCCAGTACTCGAATTTGTAAGTCAGCAACGGATAAAAAATCTCCTTTCCGATGAAAAAATAGACGATCGCGAAAAATACCAGGATCACTAAAAACAAAGTCCCTAAGTACAGCAGCGGTATCGACGGCTTCAGCAAATACAGATACGGCCAATCGTCGGTCGGGATCCTGATCTTGGCCTCCGCGGGAAACCGGACTACCAGGTCTTTTACATCGGGATCCCCGAGCGGAGCCAGGTTGAGCGCGCTGCCGATAATGAACACTCCCCCGTCCCCGCCGCTGGGCCTTTTGAATACCAGCGGCTCGTATCCGAAGGTTTGTTCAAGCATCGCGGATATCCGCGCCAAAATCCAAGGTTCTCCGGCCGCGAAACTCAAAACCAGCGTACCGCCCTCTTTCAAATGGCTTTTCGCCGCTTTAAAACTTTCGATAGTATAAACATAATTATCGAGCCTGATATTGGAAAAAGCGGACGCGGCCGTATGGGAATCGAGCAGGCCGTAGACGATCGTATCGTATTGATTGTCGTTTTTTTCAAAAAAGCTCCGCGCATCATCAACGTAAACGTTTACCTTTTCACTGTCATAAGGTTTTTCGGGGTGGAATTCTTTCCCTAATTCAATAAGCTTGGGATCGATCTCGACCGCGTCCACCTGGCTGGCGTTGTGACGCAAGGCCGCGGCAACGTCATTGCCGGCGCCCGCCCCGACAATAAGGGTACGGCCGGCATTATTGATGAATTTGTAGGGCAAATTATACGAATCGGCTGTGGTTTTAAGCCCGGAATCGGGATGTTTTTCAAAAAATCCGGCGGAATAATCGGCCATATGCTGATGATAGGCATGATTCACGTTCAATGAATAATAAAAAACGCCGGATGAAACGCTGTCATAAACTTTTGTCATTTCTATCCGGTAGTAGGGCGACCAATAGGCCACGCTTACGCCCCCGGCCGTAACGACCAGCGCCAAAACGGCCGCGGCCAAAGAACGGGACGACGGAGGATAAAGCATAAACAAGATCGAAAAACCCACCAGCAGCCACCAAAAAGGGGAAAGCTGGAAAAAGGAAAGGACCGTAAACATTATCACCCCGGTGATACTGCCTAAAAGATCGATACTGTAAGCTTTCAAAGATTTGAAGTTCTTCAACTGTTCATGGATGATCTCTCCTATCCCGAAAAAAGTGATGAAAATAAGGGTGATGAAAAGAACCACGCATGCCGCGTAAATGAAATTAAAAAACAAAGAAACCATTAGTGAAGACCGGAAAGCGTTAAAACCGCTCTCCGAAGAACCCCAGATCCAAAGGTCGTTGCCTTGGGTCGGGATCGGAATATCGGATATCGACAAAAACGGGGCCAAGGCCAAAATGATCGCGAAACCCGCTATCACGTAAACCAAAACGGGTTTAATGCTGGCCTTCTTTTTCTCAAGCATAACCCCAAGCCCCAAACCCAAAAAAGCCATGATCAAAGGGATGTTTTTCAAAAAAGAAAAGATTCTGATCTCCGAAGATACCCAGCGAATAACCGCCAGCTCCATGAACAAAGCCAGGCAGGTCGATAAAAATAGTTTGACGCTGTCTTTTTTCAACAATTCCGCCATTCTTTTTTTTGTTTTTCCGATCATGATCATAGGTTTTCCCGAAAATGAATAAAACGCGATCATATACCCTGATTTACGAAATACATACCGCAAAATTTATAACCCTTTTTATATTATATTCGATTGTATTTACTTTAACAAAAGTTTACAAAAAAACGGTCTGGCGCGATTCATTGCCTATCACCATCAATCTGATAAAATAGGAACAATATGCTTACAACACCCGGAATTACTTTTAACCGCTGGCTGGTGGTGGCCGGCGCTTTGCTTATCCAGGCAAGCTTGGGCGCGATCTATATTTACAGCGTTTTTAAACCGGCTTTAAAAAGCCATTTCCCGGCTTGGTCGGCCACCGACCTCGCCCTCCCCTCCCAAATCGTCCTGGCTTTTTTCGCCTTGAGTATGATCGTTTCGGGACGGATTCAGGATAAGGCCGGCCCCAAAATCACCGCCACCTGGGGCGCCGTTCTCCTGGGCGTCGGAATGTTGATCGCGGCCAAAGCAACTACGCTGGGCCAGTTTGTTTTCGGATTCGGGGTTTTGGGCGGCATCGGCATCGGCGCGGCTTACGTCTGCCCGATCGCTACCTGCATCAAGTGGTTTCCCGACAAACGCGGTTTCATCACCGGCTTGGCAGTGGCGGGATTCGGCGCCGGCGGTCTGATCTTTACGCCATTGGCCAACTATTTTATTTCCGCTAACGGTATCATGGATACGTTCGCTTACCTTGGTTTAATCTTTTTTTTCGCGATCATCGTCGGATCCCGCGTAATGACCAATCCTCCCGCCGGCTACTGCCCCGCGGGATGGACGCCCAAAGTTACGAACGCCAACACCAGCTCCGTGAGGGAATTCACTCCCAAAGAAATGCTGAAAACGCGCCAGTTTTGGATATTATGGGCTACTTATTTTTCCGGGTGCACCGCGGGACTGCTGGTGATCATGAATATTACCAATATCTGGCAATCGATCTCCGCCGCCGGATTTCCCAACTTGTGGGCAATGATACCTGGCGAAGTAATTTCCGGAGTTCTGACTGCGGGCGTGACAGCGGTCATAGCCGTATCGATCTTTAACAGCCTGGGGCGGATCATTTGGGGCAAGGCTTCCGACAGTATCGGACGCGAGAAAACTTTAGCGGTGATCTTTGTCTTGTGCGCGTTAGCGATGTTCTCCCTGAATTCATTTTCAACTTATCCTCTATTCATGGCCGCGGTGGCAACCGTTGGTTTTTGTTTCGGCGGCTTTCTCGCCCTTTATCCCGCCCTAACCGCTGATCGTTTCGGCGTAAAAAACGTGGGCGCGAATTACGGATTGATGTTCACGGCTTATGGCGCCGGGGGCTTGTTCGGACCGTGGCTGGCGCCAAAACTGATCAAAGACGTACACACGTGGACCTACCAAGCAATCGATAAATCCGGCGCCATTCTTTCCAAGTCCCTTGAAATTGGAAACTATTCCGATTCCTTTTTGATCGCGGGAATCCTCTGCCTGGTTTCGGTTTTTTTGTTATTCTGGCTAAAACCAACCGCGAAAAGATAAAAAACAAAAAAAGCGACAAAAAAGAACGGTTTTATCCGTTCTCTGGTTTTTATCCTTTTTTCACGCTAACCAAACTGTCGTGAAAACGTTCCAGGGAAGTATTTAAATTTTGCATTCCTTGGGCAAATTTCCTATTCATTTCAATCCAAGCCGGAACATGTTTGTGAATTGATTCGATTTCTTCAACGGTAAGCTGGCGCCCGGCAACCGTAAGCAAGGCGGGAAGGTATTCCAGTTTGCCCAGCTTAAGGCACTTGGCAATGATCAGCTCAATCGATCTGGCCGATGCGCCTTTCTGCGCCAGATTCAAGCATTTTTTAAGAATTGCGCTTTCTTCCAGTACGGCGTCTTCGGCATTAAGATAAATTTCGATCATAAGATCGATTTTTTTCTTCGATATGCCCAGATCGGCCAGCTGCAAACATATCCGTTCAAGACCTTCTTCGATACAAACATCGAACAATTCATCGATGGCCGCCAGGCGTTCCAAGTCTTTTTTTTCCATTTTCAACGGCAAATCCTTTTCCAATTGCATCAAGCAACACCTCTTTGGTAAAACTGTCGGAATCGTAATCCTTTTCTCCCAAAAAATCAACCAAAAGACGTGATAACAACACTGTTGTTCTCCCTTGGCGCAACGCTAAGGCGCGGAGCCGATAACAAAAAAGAACGGCTTTATCCGTTCTAATCACAATTCAAATTGGGATTTCCCATAAGGATTTGCTGGCGTATCGAATTCAAACTGCTATCCGGTAAATTCTGTCCGGCAAGCTTCGCCGCGGCTGCCGCCTGCACGATCATTCCGGTCTGGCTTAACATCTCGGCCAACTCAAGGCATTGGGCTTGATAGGCCTTTTTTTTGACAAGGGCCAAGCGATAGATATCCAGTTCTTTTACGTCCAGAGGCCGGCCGCGAATCGCAGTGGCTTCAATCGCCATCTTGATCATGCCATTGGCCAAATAAAACTTTACCAGCGCGTCGGCCCAATCCGGAAAAGAACAGCCGGGTTTGCAGGAAACTTTATTTTCCGCAAAAAACGCGGAAAGCACGCGGGCAATTTCCAGGGCTTCATACGGCAATCCGTTCCCGTTAACGCAAAGATCAAAAGACGCCAGTAAAACAATGAGTTCCTTTTTGACATTCGGCGGCGCGGGCTTTCCATCCGAACCCAATATATCAATATTATCCAGTTTCTTCATGACATCCTCTCTTTAACGATTTTTAAAACAGCTAGTCACAATGGTAAATATTAAACATTATCGGCGCAAAGTCAAGAAAAGGGCGGATTTTTCCGCCCTATGTTTTTATTTCGGTTCTGGATCCGTGATGATCCGGCGTCCCATGCTTCTTTCTCAATATTTCAACAATTTCTTTTGGAACCATCCCTTTGGCTTCCATTTCCGCGATCTCGCAGCCCAAGTCAGTAAGAGCGCCTTCCATCTTGTCGAAAAGCATAAAAAGCGAGTATGGCGAACGACAAAGCCGTTTGAGAATACATCGGTCGCAATAACCGGCTTTCGTATAGGATATAATCATACCCAAATTCACCGAAAGCAAAACAGCTCGCCTTACCTCTTCCGAAACACCGGCAAACCAGAACACCGCTTCTTCGGAACTGCCCAATTTGATCCGCGCGTCAACGATCAAAAGATCTTCGAAAACTTCCTCGCTCTGATCCCGCAATCGTCTTAATTCGTCTTGCAAAACATTTTCCTCCTCAATAAGCTAGCCAAAAAATACCATAAAATACGGTTTTGTCCAGTACCGGATAAAAAAAGAAAGCCCGGTCGGACTTTCATCGGCTTTCCCGTTGGGCTTCGATAAGCCCTTTCATCGCTCGTTGCGCAACCAGCAACTGGATACCTTCCGGAGGTTTCGCGGAAATCCATTTTTGGAAAAGCCGCGAAGCTTGCGATGAAATCGGTATCGCGCCGAACCCTTTGACAAAGTCTAACCAAAGAAATACTTCGGCTACAAACATATACGTCAAATCCCGGTTTGCGGTTAAAACCGCGGCTAGGCCGGAAGACAATACGCCGGCCGCCGACAAAGGAATATAGAAGCGATCGGAGGATTTAGAGTAAATGTAGTCCTCTTTCGCAACCGACAGCAAATCGGTTTTTCCGCCTTCGTTATAGGCTGCCAGCGCCATATTCATCGCTCCGTGCCAACCTGCCTGCCTTTTTAACCCGATAAGGATCGACAATACCATCGGAGCGTAGAGCAATCCAACCCCGGTTTCCATGGTCCGGCTAACGGCCATTTCGTTTGCCGGTGAAACGAGCATTGCCTGAAGCATTATGGCGGATACCACCAACAACATAACAACAATAACCGCGACGGATTTTCCCGACAAAAGCACCATCATCCTCGTCATCGACCGGACAAACCGCGACAACGGAAAATAAGGGTGGGCATTATAAAACCGGGCCGGCCACCAAAATCTTTTCACGACACATTCGATGCTTCCCGTTTTTTTATCCAGGCGCGCCACGGAAAAATAATCACCCGCCTGGAACCTGATCGATCCGTAACTCGACATTCCTTCAACGATACCTATGGTCTTACCGGCTGAATTTATTCCGATCCCTCCCCTGTATTTTTAAATAGCGACAGCACATAGCTCCTCTAAATTACAACACAAAACAACTTTTGTCAAAGAAAGTCTATCTTGAGAAGCTTAAAGGAGCGCTTGTCGATGGCCGGCACGGCAGCCGTATTCTATTTTATTTTGAGTTCTTTCTCTATGTCTTTAATGACATTGCTTACCGATTTCTCCGACTCATTCAAAGCCTCCTGCAATTTATTCCTCACTGCCGATTCGGTCTTCGAAAGGCCGGGCTTGCCGTCAAGGTATTCGATTTCGTCGTGAATATTTTTCAACAACACCTCATAGGATATGTAGATCTTATAGGCAAGCTCTTCGGTTTTTGACCTTAAATGCCGGCGCATCCGTTTTATCAAATACAGGCCAAAACAAACCGCCAGCACCAGGATGGCGATCAACCCCAGCACCAGGATAAAAGCTCCGAAATAATCGGCGACCAAATAACCGATCCTAATGATGACCGGCGGAAGAACGGCTAACGTCACTATTCCGGTACTCATGCTTTCCGCCCCGCGCCGGTCCGCTATTTTTGCCCATATCTGGTAAGCGCCTTTCGTCACGCTTCTTTCATAAACCAAAACCCAATCACCTTTGGAATCGGTAATTGTCTCCTGTTCGGTTGGCTCCTCTCCTTCCTTTTTTACGCTTAGGACTATTCTGGCATCGGGATATTTCGATGATCCGCGGACAATCAAAACTTCACCCTCTCTGATGGACTCCGGCAAAGGATTGATTACGGGTTTTTCCAAAGGCTCAACCGGAATCTCGACCGTGACCATAGCAACGTTGCCGGCCAAGTCATACACCTTGACGATCGCCGTTTTAATACCCGGCTCCTGTACCGGAATTTTATAAATACCGTCTTTTACGTCATCCAATGAAAGCGAAACCAACGGAGCACTCCCAATCTTCAATTCATAGTGGGCTAAACCTGACGACTTGTCGCTTGTTTCGATCTTTAAAAGCGGCGCCGGATTAGTGGGATCTCCACCATTGTCTACCGAAACATTAAATGGTTCGGGCGGAGCTTTATCGACCATAACCTTGCGATGCAGAATCGACCCCCAACCGTCGCTATTTTTGAATTGGATATGAAAATACCAAATACCATCAGCCAGGTTTTCCTTTTTTGTGGAAAAAATATCGGCCGAATTACTATCTCCAGGCGCGCCGTAAGGCTTATTGTCGAGCGAGAATCGAATCGCGGTAATTCCCTCCGGGACCGTCCAGCTGAATTCCGGACTATTGTTGGCATACCATTGATTCGGGTCCGGGTGCGTCGCCGAAGTTACCACAGGCGCGTAAGGAACGTTGTTCTTTTCATTGGGCTGCTCGATCTCGGGCGGAGTAAGCTCCGGAGGAGGGATAACCATTACCGGCGAAAAAGTATACGAACCGCCGTTCATTTGCGAGATTAGATTGGTCCCTTTTCCGTCGGCGGCCAGCACCGATCCCGAAGAAAAACCAACCTGCGTGGTAACGCTGGCTTTCGCTTTCATACTAAGTGTCATTACCGTTCCCGACGCTCCGGTAAAACTCTTTGCGGAACCGCCACTGAAATTAGCCGTTCCATCGCTGTTCGAAAAAGACGGTTCACTGGTCCAAAGATTGAATATGGATCCGGAGCTCGACACATTCAATACCTGGACTTCGGCTGGATTAAAAATCAGGGTACCCTCGGCCGCATTGATCGCCTCTTCCGCGCTTCCGACTCTCACCGACAGCGTGAAAGTATCGCCTATTTTGTAAGTACCGCTGGGAGGAAAAATATACAAAGAAACGCCGCCGGCTGAAACCCCGGCGGGAACAGAAAACAGGCTCAAAAAAAACAAAACCAGGCAAACAAAGAATTTGATCGGAAAAAATCCAAAAAATGCTCGGTAATTTTTTATTTTTTTTCCCCTATTCATGGCGCTTTGATCTTTTTTTGAACGCTTTGACCAGATACCAGCCGATGCCAATAACCGCGACTAAGAACGCGAGCATATAAACCAAATTGACCGGCCTTACGGGAGTTGGCGCTACGCCAGAAGTAAATTCGGCAATAGTTTCATTGCCGGCTTTGTCAACGGCTTTCACTTTTATTTTACTGCCAAGAGCCTGGTCTTTCAATGCGTAGGGACTCACGGCCACCACCCAAAGATCCTTTTCTTGTTTTGAGCCCAAGGGTGTTTCGGATACCTCGTAGCGGTCAATACCGGTTTGTTTGTCGGTAGTAATAAAAGTAATGAAATACCGGTTATCGAACATCAAGGGATCGCGGGACAATTTTAATTCGAACTGTTCGGGAGGTGTATTGTCGTTTCTTATTGCTTCCTGCCATTCGTCGCGGGGCAACCCTGTATGTTGAAAAAAATTATATACCGCGCCGCGCGCGACAAGCGCGGCTTTTGTCCCGGCTCCATCATGCAAATAAACCTCCGAACTATCCGAAATATCCACTGTCGCAGAAACCGGCTCCGTATCCGCGACCACTCTCATTTCCGCGGTTTTAAACACAAGTTTGGCCAAAACGTTGCTTTCGCCGGAAACGCCCGCTATCTCTCCGCAATAACCGCCGGGCATGCCACCGCTAAACGAGATCTTTCCGCTTGATCCGGTTTGACCGCTGGGCGCGTCCATCCATAAAGAAATGATGGAATTTCCCCGGTCAAAATCAACAAACCTCATTACATTCTGGTCAAAAGCGATATCCACTTTGGCCGCATTTACGCATTCGCCTCCGGTATCGATCTTGACCGAAACGATAAAAGTCTGGCCGAACTGGAAATTTCCTTGGGGCGGATCCAAATAAACGACCGCCGCAAAAACGGCGTTGGCGCCGGAAAACAAAAAACAGAAAAGGGAAATCAGTATTATAATGGCTGATTTTAACGCTGGCATTTTTATAAATTATATATTTTTCCAAAAAAATTTCTAAACTTCCGTTTGGATGAATCGGTTTATCCGGTCCAATAATACATCATTATGGAAAAGTCGATAAGATTCACCTTTTTATCGCAATTAATATCGGCATTGGCGTTTTTCGGCACTCCCCAATTGTAAAGCAGAATGCTTAAATCGACCAAGTTCACCCTTTTGTCCCGGTTGATATCCGAATTTTTTGGACAATTAAAACCCGTATTACCCACCGTGAACGTCATGCTTTGCGAATAACTGCCCATTAACCCTCCCGGCGATGTTGCTTTGGCCTTGGCCAGATGGGAGCCCTCTTCCAAAACGCTCGTATCGAAATTGTAAGAATAAATCCCGTTCTTTTCGGTCGCGACCGTCTTGGTAATCCCGGGCGGAGCCGACTGGACCACAATATCAACTCTGCTTAAGGGAGCAGTCGTGCCTTCGATCGTTATCATCTCGCCTTTTTGCACCGCCGTCTTATCCAGTTCGATGGTTGGAGGAAGGAAAATATCACTGATCGTGATAGTGGTACCTGCTTGAACATTGACCGTAAAGCTGAACGTAATGGATTTTCGCCCTTCATTATCCTTGGCCCAAACGCCAAAAGTCGTAACACCCGGGGTTACATCGCTTATTTCGACTCTAAAGTCAGCATTTTCATCGGCATTCGTAACTGTGGTAACTTTGCCGTCTTTTAAAATCGTAATCGAGCTTTTAAGATACGCCTTGCCCTCCATGATGACTTTGGTAGCTACGCTCGACGAACTTCCACCTCCTCCACCGCCGCCACCTCCACCAGACTTTATTTGACACAATGATGTACAGCTTGAACCGCCATCGCATTGTTCGTTTCCGTTCTTGATACCATCGCCGCAATATTCGCTTGTCTGGCAAAGGTTCCACCCACTGCAAGATGAATTGCAAGTCTTGTTGCCGTTATAACCGTTGATCGTGCAATTTTGGGTACCGCCGTCGCAAATCTCGCCGCCGTTGATTATTTTGTCCCCGCAACTGTCGCTGGCTACGCAATCTCCCCAGCCGGTACAATCGCCAAGACAGGCTTTTTTGCCGTTATAACCGTTGATCGTGCAATTTTGGGTACCGCCGTCGCAGGTTTCCCCGCCGTTATTAATACCGTCTCCGCAGTATTCCGTCGCTTGGCAATCAAGCCAAGCATCACATGTATCATTGCAGGCTTTAGTCCCTGAATATAATCCGACCATGCAACTGCCGGAAGCACTGTCGCAAATCTCGCCAAACCCGCTCTGAATTACCGTATCGCCGCAGGCCGGAGCAAAGGAAGCGCAATCAACATTGCAATACTTGGGATTGGCGCCATAAACATAAACTTTGTTATTATCGCTTCCCTCATCGCAAAACTCATTTCCTTGCTTTATGTGATCGCCGCAAACCGTAATACTGATCGACGTGGGTATTCCAAGCGCGAAAACCGGCTGGGACAAAAAAACAGGATTGCCAATCAATCCTGCCAGCGTAAAAAACAACAGCAATAGCGCATTTTTTTTCAACCAAAAAATCATATCGGTCGCCACAGATCAATTATGTTTTTTTCTTCTGATCTTTTTTATCGTAATAAAAATAACCGCGAGCAGAATAAGAACAACGGCCGAAACTACCGAATAAATTATCCATAAAGGCATGGTGTCCAAATCGAATGCCGGCTCTTTGGGCTGAGGCGGAAGCGTTCCCTTCGGTTGAACCGTGAAAATCGCCTTTTCCTCCCAGGCAACCTCCCCATTCCGGTAAACCTTCACGTCTCCCCAATATTGGCCGACTTCCAGCTTTTTTTGGTCGAAATAAGCTGAAACTTCCTTTGTTTCGAAAGCTTTTACTTTGGCCAGCCTGTCCTGATGGGCCGATAAAATTAAATTTTTAAAGCTGGAATCATAAACATCGATCACTACCCGGTCGGGCGTAATGGGCTGGTTTCCCTTATTCGCGACTTTCATGTCCACTTTCACTTTCCACCCGGGTTCGATGTCGTTGATTTTTACCTGGAGCACCGACATTTCGCTGAATTTTTCGCTGGTCACGACCAAATCGATGGCTACCTGGGCGCCAAGAACAATATTGATCTTGCCGACTACCGGCTCCAAAGGCGCAGCCGTGATCCGCAAATTCCCGGTTATCCGCCCGGGCTTCGCGTCTTTGGGCACGTCCACTTTTACCACCAGTTTAGCTACTCTCTCTCCCGCCGGAATCACAAATTCGTTTCCCGGATCAAGCGTAATCCATTTTTCAAAACCGGGAATATCGTATTCCACTTTGCATTTCACGCCTTTTTCCTCGTCGGTGCGCGAAAGCGTTATTTGCTGTTCATAATGAGCCCCGGGAAAAAGACGGTCGTTGACCACGTGCGGAGGCGAAATCCCAAACGCGCCAGCCGGGCAAGGCAAAACCAGCAGTAAATATAAACAAAAGATTCCAACCAAATATGGCAACTTATAGTTCGACATAAAAATCAAATATATATTTTCCAAATGTTGTTTCGCCCGGCGTGGTATGAAACCACGCCCTCCGACCAGAGGAAGTATCCTCGAAGAGTACTTCCGGAGTACCTAAGTTCTCCTCATTTCTTCCCGCATAATGCGGGAAGGTAGCCTCTGGCTACATTTTATGTTCCACGGGCAAGCCCGTGATCTATAAAATAATCAATTATATGTTCCGGATAGCGTTTCGCCCGACGTGGTTTTAAACCCTGCCTAATGGCCAGAGAAAGCATCCTCAAAGATTAACGGTACCTGAATACTCCTTTCGGCTCTGCGAGACCGGAAACCAAGGGTTTACCCTCTTTCCGCGACCCCCGGGAAGCTCGCTTCCGGCTCCCTTTTAGGTTCCTTGGGAAAATCAGCGGTCTATAAAAAAGTTAAACCTCCGCCCGCGTTAATTCGACAGTATGATCGCTCTTTACCAGATATTTCGCAAAATTGCCAGGAAAAAAACTATTCGCACCAAGAACCGGAGCCCGACCAATTGTTCTCCACCGCCGTAATCGTGTTTGATCCGGTGTAATCTCCGGCCACCTGTCCGGCCGGAATATCAATTCCCCAATAAACCGATTTCCAGCCCGGCGTCTGAGTGTATCCGCTTTTGCAAGTATGCAGCGCGGTAAGGGTCGGCGTTCCCGAAAGTACCGCGTTTCCGCCGGCTCCCCAGAGCGGCGCGGATGCTCCGATGCCATATTTCTGCTTATTGGCCGGTATGCTGGTACCCGGTCCCGTCATCGGATCGCCCGAAATACTGGCGTCTATACTCACATTTCCGGTGGCTTTCATGTGCGTCAAATCAAGCAGATTAGGCGTGGTATGAGCGCCAGCCGCCACACTTCCGTAAGCAATGGCATTATAAGGAGAGTCGGCCAGGCCAATCGCTAAATAGCTGTTCATTACCACCGTGTTGGAATTTTTTTCTCCCGTCCCGTTTAGCGTTTGTTCGTCGCCGGGGATAAAAGTGGCAGTCCAGCTATCCGTAGACCAGGGCGAATAAGTATCGGTGGGATTGGCGTAATATTGGAAAGCAACAGTGCATTTAAAACCCGCGTCCTTGTCGCTACCTCCCGTGCAATCGTTGGTTGCCGTATCAAGCGCACACGTCACGTGGTAATAACAGTTGTTGCCGCTGGCTTCGCCGCCGCTGTCGCAACCGGTTCTGGTCAATGAGGTCTGCCAGACATCCGCGTATGTATTGGACGCAACCAAATCACCGCAACCATTATCATCGGTGGCCGTACCAATCACATCGATATTATTGGTAGTCTTCTCGTGGGTAAGACCAATGGCGCTCCCGCCGTTCAAGGTCGGCGTCGAGGCGAAAGTCGGCCTTATATCGTTTGCCGAATAAGTTTTGTCTTCGCCCTGCCCGGCGCCGCCGCTCATCAAGCCGTGAGTATCGACAACGTAGGGATAATAATGCTTGGTACCGTGCGAAACCGGGTTGGCAAGATTAAAATTGCAGGTGATGGGATTGCCCGGAGTGGTAAGACTGGAACTGCATAATTCGGTTGCATCGCAATGCGGACTGGCTCCGTCGGTGAACGCCTGCGACGGACACACGTACAATTTCACCTGATCCTGGCTGCCGGAGCTATCGCCATCGCTGTATTGGCCGCTGGAAACCGTGACCGTTTGTTGCGCGCCCGGATTTTTTGCGCCATCGTTGGATGAACCGGTAAAACCCGGCGCGTGGTTAACTTTGAAAGGCGAACCCGAGGCGCCGCTTCCCTGATCCGCGGCCGAACATTTTTGGTCCCCGGCATTATCGTCGCAGACGTAGGCATACCAATCGTACGTTTCCAGCGTTTCACCGGAAGTAATCGTAAAGCTGACGGAAGTCGCCACGGCTTGCGTCTGTTTTGAAGTCGCGATTTTCCACGCCGCCGTATTGCAAGTCGGAGCGCCGCCGCTGGTACCTTTCGTTATCCCCGCTCCCTTACAAACCGCCAGCCAGTATTGGTCGCCATTAACATCGCTCCCCGTAGCGTAAATAGTTACATTGTCGCCCACATCGGTCGGCGTCGTATTATCGGAAGTCGGCGATTCGTAAGCAACACTGATCGTCGGAGCGGTATTTGCCACTGAAACCGTCGTTACCGGCGCCGCGAAATCCGCCTCGGTAAATATCGGCACCGGGAAAAGAGTCATGGCCAAGGCGAGAATTCCGGCCATCAATCGCGTCAAACGGATTTTGTTTTTTGTCATAATAATAAAAGGAAACTTATATCTGATCCAATATAAATAATGGACATTAATTATTTATTATACTATGCCGAAATTAATTCGCAATAAAGTTATCAACAGCCCAAACGATGAGCGGAAAACCGATCGCGAAGCGCTTCCGCTACTCGCACCAGTCGCCGCTATTTGACCAGGCATTTTCCACCGCCGTAATGGTATTGGAACCGGAGTACGATCCGCTGGGTTTGCCGGACGGTATGTTGATCCCCCACCAGATGCGGGCCGAAGCCGGGGTTTGGGTATAACCGCTTTTGCAACAATTTAGATCCACCGCGGCGTCGCTGGCCGACAGCACGGTACCCGCCGACCAGGCCGGCGCGCTCGTACCCAGCCCGTATTTTTGATAGCCCACTCCGATGCTGGCCCCGCTTTTCGTCAAATCCGTGCCGGAAACCGTGGCGTCCAGACTCACGTTGCCGCTGGCCACGACGTGGGTTTTTTCCAACAAAGGATCGGTGGTGTCGCCCACGTTCAAGTTAGGATAAGAAATCGCGTCGTATCCCGTCTCTAACGACATGGCCAGGAAGCTGTCCAGGGTTTTGGCGCCGGAATTACCGGTGGTAGCGCTAGGACCCGTTCCATCGCCCGGGATAAAGGTGGCAGTCCAGCTGTCGCCGTCCCAGGGCGAATCGGTATCCGTCGGATTGGCGTAATATTGGAAATGGATCGTGCACGAAAAACCGGCGGTTTTATCAACGCCATCGTGGGCGCAAGAATCGCTTCCGGTCTGCGTACAGGTTGCGTGAAAATAACATTTATTGGCATCGGCGCCCGCGTTCGTAACGCAAGCGGCGCCGGTATAAGATGTCAGCCAGGCATTGGCAAAAGTATTGGCCGCGTCCAGGTCGTCGCAAAGATTATCGTCGCTGGCGACGCCGGTAACCACTATATCGGTGGTACCGCCCTCGTTGGTAAGATCGATGGTGGACGATAAACCGTTGAATGTCGGCGTGCCCGAAACTATCGGTGCTACATCGTTCGCCGAATAAGTTTTGTCTTCGCCCTGACCGGCTCCGCCGCTCGCCAAACCATGACTGTCGGCAACATAGGGATAATAATGCTTGGTACCGTGCGCAAGGGGATTGGCAAGATTAAAATTACAGGTCATGGGACTGCCCGGAGTAGTAAGGCTGGAACTGCATAATTCGGTCACGTTGCAGTGCGGACTGGCCCCGTCGGTGAACGCCTGCGTCGGACACACGTACAATTTCACCTGATCCTGGCTGCCGGCGCTATCGCCGTCGCTGTATTGGCCGCTGGAAACCGTGACCGTTTGCTGCGCGCCCGGATTTTTATTGCCCGCGTTGGATGAAGCGGTAAAACCCGGCGCGTGGTTCACGCTAAACGGCGTTCCGTTATTTGTTGCCGTGCCGCTATTCGACATTGGCGAACATCCCGGGGATGTCGCGACCTTGTCGCAGGCAAACGCGTACCAATCGTATGACTCGCTGGTTTCTCCGGCCGTAATCTGGTAAGCGGCCGTCGCGACGGTATCAGAATCGGTAGCCGAAGATATCTCCCAGTCCCCGCCCGTACAGGTGGGCTCGGCGTTGCTGTTGGTAGTAATGGCGTCGCTTTTGCAAATGGCCAGATACCATTGATTGCCGTCGGTATCGGTAGCCTTAGCTTTAAAGGTCACGTAATCGCCGACGTCGGTTGGCGTGGTAGTGTAAGAAACGGGATCTTCGTGCGGTTCAAATCCGGTATTGAAGGTCGGAACCGCGTTACAGCTGCTTCCGGCGCCCGTAGCCCAATTGGTATTATTGTTATAGGTCGATTGCGAATAAGTCGCGCAAATCAAACTGCCGCTGGTATTGTTGGAATAATTCAAATCAACGTAAGAGATCGAAGCCGATGTTGGGTTAACGCTCCATTGGGACGTTGTCGATGAAGTTAACGTTATCAACTGGTTACTGGCACCGGTAACTGTCCATAAATGCGTAACCGTAGTAACCGATGACGCCGCGAACTGCAGGGTGCGGGCCGCGGTCGCGGTCGCGGTAAGGTTATAAAAACTGGTGTCGCCTGAAATTGCCTGGGTGGTTCCTCCGGCTTTGTTTAAAGTAACCGTGCTGCTGTTACCCGTAAAGGTTCCGCCATTGTTGGTCCAGTTGCCGCTGACCGTTAAACCGTTAGTACTCAAGATCGTCAAGGTCGCGCCGCTGTTGATGGTGATGTCGCGCGCCAATCCTCCGGCCGCGCCAATGGACGGCTGGTTGCCGCCGGAAGGAATGGTAATATCGGTCGTCGCCCCGGGAATTCCCCCGCACCAGTTGGAGGCGATGTTCCAATCGGTGCTGGTCGTACCCAGCCAGTTGCCGGCCGTGCA
>Ga0114951_10002107_pt1 | contig 23097 bp, 23 predicted proteins | sample AM7aDNAmetaG_FD_88677 | JGI IMG/M metagenome (GOLD analysis project Ga0114951, IMG submission 88677) | Freshwater microbial communities from Finland to study Microbial Dark Matter (Phase II) - AM7a DNA metaG | ecosystem: Environmental > Aquatic > Freshwater > Lake | place: Finland: Lake Alinen... | reverse complement strand
GCTATGGGATGCTGTTATGCCAAAGGCATTGCCACAAGGCGCGGATTTGGAGAAGTCACTGGTTCTATCGGTAATTGTTGAACTGGTGCCGGTGGTGGGACTCGCACAAATCGGCCGAGTTTTTACTACTCAACTACTACCGCCCTACTACCAGAAACGAACTGCTTCATAACTGACGAACGCCCCTAGATTCAGACGTGTTTGCACTTTTGTCAAGCACTCGAACATTACGCATTTAATACCAAAAAGTTACTCGCCAATTACTCGTTTATCACCCTTTCACTGGCACTTTCACTGGCACTGAATCATGCGATCTACACTCGGTGAAATTGCGCTTTCCACTCTTTCAATGCCGCCATAATGGCGTTGAATTCCGGTGGTTCGCCGAAGAACATTTCCTGCATCCGCGCGTAATCTTCGCGCAACGCATTGACGCGATATTCCGGTGGGGAAATCTTAAGCCTCCCTTTTGCTGCCTCGCCGAATTTGGCCCATGATGATTTGAAGAACAGATTTTTGTGCTGCGCAACGCGCTCCAGCAACTCCAACCGTTGCGTGGCTGACGTTGCGACGCCCCTGTGGATCAGTTCATAGAAGTCGCAGTAGTGCCGTGAGAACCGGTCGGGCATCGCCTTGTCTGCCGGACGATGAAATTCCGCGTGCAAGATGGTTGCCTTCTCCCAAAAGGTTCGTTCGACGGACAGCACCTTTATGGCGCAACTGGTCTCCCGAAAAGCCTGGGGAAATTCCTCGGCCACATACGGCGCGACGGACTTCGACTCACACGGCCAATGATCCGCCCGCGCGCCCATTTCGATCTTCACGGTTTGACGCACATACGCGACACCAGCCACAGGCCACGCCGAGGGATAATCGAAAAGCAAGGTTTGGCCGTCCGGGTCATTGGCATCGGCGCGCAGCGACCACGCCTCACCGCCGCGCACCTTGGATCGGATGACCGCCTCCAGCGCCGGTTGCAGTTCGTTCGCAATCTTCTGCTGGCAGGCAATTCGCAGCGCATCAATCCGCCGCTGTTTCTCCTTGTTACTGCCACCAGCCTCCGGTTCGTTGTCGCCGCCGAAGCCAAGGAAGCCCCGGTCAATCGAAACGTCAATGTCCTCGGAGAACCGCTCGATGACTTTGAAGACTTTCGACAGCGACGTGCCGCCCTTGAAAATCAAATGTTCCCCGATGGTCGGCAACGCGAACAACTGTTTCAGCGCCCAGCAAACCCAAAAGTCCTTTTCGAGAATTTGCGGACTCAATTGTCTTTTCGACGCGGCCTGTTCAAAAGCCAGACGGCGATCTTCCACACTCGATTGTGCAAATGCGTCCATGTTCGTTCAGGGTTTCTTCGCCAGACGCCGCATGATGTCACCGATCCATGCCGGAGCGTAGGTCAAATCTTTCAACAACGACTTGGTATCCGCATCCGCCATTTTGTTTTTCATCCGGGAAATCGCCCGGTCGTCCACATGCTTCTTTCCCATGTAGCGCAGCGCCTGAATGACCAGTCCGCTCAATCTTCCGGCGGTCGCCATGTTGCGGGGCGTGGTCCGTTTGAGGATGATTTCCGAACGGCCGATTTTTACCCGTTTCGCCCGCCCGTCGGTCAGGAATACAATTTTTGCCGGCACTTGGTCCGACAGGCCAAGCAGGTTCGCCGCATACGCTCCCGACGGTTGAAATCGTGTTGAGTCTTTTCCTGCCAGGACTTTGGCCACGACCTGCGGGCTGGGAAACATCATGCCGTAAGTGGGATGCTGCTTTGGGTAGTCGTATAGCCCACGGGTCAACCGGCGGATCGTCCCGGCCTTGGCCAGACGATGCAAAACCACGTCCACGGCACGGCGGCCTCCCAAGTCGAGGAATTGGGTTGGGGTGAACACCGCACCCCTGCCGCTGCCGTATATTCTGCTAACAATGCTTTTATCAATGGTTTGCACGGTATAATGCAGTTCTTTTCTGTAAGATAAACTGCCCTGTATTTCTTACACGTAAACAGCCCACTTGTTCAAGCTTTTAGGTAAAAAAACTTCATCCCCATCGCAGCGAGAGTTGATGAGGCATCTGCCGACGAAGTCTTCTGTTGTATCTACCAGAGTCAATGGAATAGAGTTGCATGAGAGATTCCTAAACAACGTAAAAGGGGCAGTCTTCTAGGCCACATAACCACGCTATGAAAATTATCACCACTTGCCTATTGGTAGCCATCACGACATTGGCGTTTGCAGCCGACAAGCTGATGGATGACACGTTAGCGGCTAAAGCAGAGGTCATCCTGCGTGTCAAGCGTCTCTCGGCTGGCGAGGCCAACAAATATGCGTGGTATCAAGTGGAGGTGCTTCAAGTGCTCAAGAATTTGTCGAGTGAGAAGTTCACCAACACGCTTTCGGTTGCAGCTTATAGTTGGAAGGCTGGCGTGCCTGATGGAGAGTCCACGATTTATCTTGAGCGATACAACCAGACCGACGGGGAACTTTGGAAGCTAGTCGGTGGAGAGGCATCCACCGGCGTCAGCCATGTGAGTAAGCCATGACGATTGTGGTTTAGTTTCACATTTGAAGTGCGACAGAATAAGATGCCGATCACTAGTCAACGGCAGCTCAGATTATTATGAAAACAACGTATTCAATTGTTTGTCTCATCATTGGGCTCGCTCTATTCGTAATATTTCATGGAGGCAACGTGATTTTACAGGGCATTGGGATCGGCATGGCAGTTGTGAGTGCAGCGAATTTAGCAATTGGTATTTTCCGTCGTAAGAATTCTCGTTAATAGAAGTGCAAAAACTGACAAATCATTCAGACTATTAAGAAAGGCCACTCCATCTAAAGAGTGGCCTTAACTATTTCCCCACAAATCACTTCTTCGCAGCCTAAATCTTCGCCCATCTCGCCTTATGCTCGCTTCGAGGCGCGGGCTATAGCACGGATACCATTTCTAGGCGCTTGGGGTTGTAAAGGATGTGCATCGGGTGGCTGCGGCGTTCGATTGACGCCAGCACGGCCATGGCAACGGCCGGTGCCTGCGCAAATCCGCCCGTATTATGACCACCAGTAATGATGAATGAGCCGTCTCGATCGGTCCCGGTGCTTTCGAATATTCCGAGGCCTGTGGCGGTCCAGGGGCGCACGCAAGCTTTCCTGTCCTCTCTGTTTACGGCATTGAGGGCATCTGTCAGCCAACGAGCTTTGGGGAATATATTTCTGACAGTTTCTTCGACTGCCCGGCCAAGACCCATAACATCTTCATAGGGGCGAGATTCATGATCAAAGCCGATATATCCATGCCCGGAGCTGACGTGGATGACGGGGCGCCCATCGTGGTCGACGCCGGGCACAACGTTGGCTCCCTCAGCGGCCCCTTTCGAAGCAAAGCCGGCACGGGTGACCTTAAGGGGGCGATCAAGATGAGGCGTCATATTCGGGATGGTCAGCCAGAGACCGATTACGGGCGCAACCGCATCTGCGGATGAAAAACCGGCCAACAATTCCTGCGAGTAGGCTCCCATCGATATCACGTAGTGGCACGCTTCAATAGTTTGTGAACCGGCCTTCAACCCCTTCACCAGCCCGCTGCGACCACGTTCTATCCCATCAATTTTTACCTGCCAATGAAACTCGGCACCTTGGGAGGAAAGATAGGCGATCAGCTGATCGACAAGTTGATGGATGTTGACGGAGAAGCCTGTCACTTCCAAGGCACCCGCTATGGCATTGGCTTCCACCGCATCCCGAAGGGCAGGCAATTCTCCAGCGATTTCATCTGAACTCAAAATGCGCTTAACGGAGCCAATCGCTGACTCGGTTACCTGGGCACGCGCAAATTGCTCCCCGGTTGCATAAACCCGAAAGAGACTTGGTTTGAAACCCGACTTTTGAAAAAGTTCGGAATGAACCGCAATCATTTCCCGCCAAAGCGGCTCGGACTCCCGATTGAATGAGATGAGATCCTCGTTGAACCGGGTGGCGAGATCCCGGGTCACGGCCTCGAACCGTTCGTTCCATTTGAAATCGCGATCCGTCAGGCTGGAGGGCGGAACTGCTAGATAGCCATCCTCGGCAATCGTGCGTTTGAACGGGCTGACGACGTCACCCTCATAATGACGGCTGTTTACAAAATGATGTCTGGCTTCGTTGAGGGAGAAGACCCGAGAATCCCCGCCACCGGCTGAACATCCGAGTAATCGCCGGTTTGGTCTGGTCGCGGGATCGGGGGCTCGGTCAAATATCCTGATCGAATATCCATTATTGATCAGGTAATACGCAGTAATCAGATTAACGATGCCACCGCCGGCAAGAACAACCGTCTTGCTGATGGAACCGTCATTTGAGCGAGGTGTTCTTCTGGCAATCATTTTCGTCAGTCACAATCAAGTCCGAAAACTGCTGTAATTTCTCTCTGGCTCAGCAGATGACAGCGAAGTCAGATTGCCTGACGAGGACGTTATTTGCAACGTCTATTGGCTCATTTTCCAGCGCCATCTGTCAATCTCATCCATATCCAGATATTCCGCCAGTATCTTGAAATCTCTTTCGTGCCCTTGTGCAGCCAGGCCTGGTTGGTTGCGAGACGGATCATTTGGACAGTGGTAAACTATGAATAGGCTCCATCATTAGAGTTGTAATCATAGTTTTGCCCCCAATTCATAGGAATCAGATCTGGGTTTAAAGTCGTGGTCGTTCTCAACAATAAATAAAGGCCACTCTTTTAACGGAGTGGCCTTTACTATTTCCCCCACAAATCACTTCTTCGCAGCCTTAATCTTCGCCCATCTCAATTTAGCCGCAGCACTAATCTTGGCTTTAGCAGCGGCACTCATCACGAACTTCTTCTTGGCCGGTTTAACAGCAGCCTTCGGAGCAGTCTTTGGAGCAACTGGTTTAGCAGCTTTAATCTTGGCCCATCTCGCTTTTTGAGCAGCAACTATACGAGCACGACCAGCAGCACTCATCCCCTTCTTCTTCTGGACTGGTTTAGCAGCTTTTGGACTGGCCTTCGCAGCTTTGATTTTACCCCAACGAAGTTTAGCAGCAGCAGCAATTCTAGCTCTACCCGCAGCACTCATCCCACCCTTCTTCACAGCTTTAACAGAAGCGGCTTTGATTCCTGACCCGACCAAAGCAGCAAGTTGAGTTTGGAGCTTAGCGATCTTGTCTTGGAGATCGGCAGCTTTACGCAGTTGTGATGACGTAAGGTTAATCATAGTGCGGATTATTTAAACAAATGGTGAAGATTATGGGAAGCACTATTTATTGGGCTATTCTTAAGATTCGTGCCAAGCAAATTCGTCTAGCTGAAGATCGGTTGCATGACTATGATTCCAAAAATGCCAGAGCTGTTACATAGATTGCCCAGAAACGTCATTCAGATCTTCAGTGGTCACAATCTTCTCCTTCACGGTCTAGCCATTGTTCTGACCTGTTTAATCGTCGAGACAGGCCTAGACTGGACCTATTACGTTTCAACCAGATCTGAATTGATTGCCCATTTTGCTCTCCCCGCCATTATGCTCGGAACTTTAATTCCTATTCTAGGAACTTTGGCTATTCTTACATTTGGTGAATTAAATAAGAATCGCAGCCTCATTTCAATTGCTTGGGCTTTGGGACAGTCAGCCATTCTCGGTTATCTGGTCTCCATCTCCTACAAGGCTTTCACTGGCCGAATCCCACCCCCTTTCAGAAGCTTTAGAATGTCAGCTCAAAACCTGAATTCACTGACTGATTCTAGCCACGGTTTTCAATTCGGCTTCTTGAAAGGCGGTGTGTTCTGGGGTTGGCCTTCATCTCACACTACCGTCACCTTTGCCATGTCTGTCTGTTTAATCACGCTGTATCCAAAAAACAAGCTGCTCGTTATATTAGCTTTGGTTTATGCCTTTTATGTTGGATTGGGTGTTTCTGTAAGCATTCACTGGCTCTCTGAATTTGTGGCTGGGGCGATTATTGGAAGTGTAGTCGGATCGGTGGTGGGAAGGAGTTTTAGGGGGAAGATGATGGCAAGTTAGAATTATAAACCTAGTCCAAATGATCTAGAGCAGTAAAGCATAGCAACGCAAACTATTTAATCAAAAAAAGTATGGCGTGTAATTTAGTTCCTTGCACGAAAAAGCCAGCATATCGTTATCTTTGCACGTAGCCCAAAGGGAGGCCATGATAGACACGGGCCAAAACAGCAATGCTCTTTTCATCTCCCTGCAAGCTTTCCACCGGATGCGAGAGATAATAGTCCACTGGTGGCAGCAACGACCCGCAAACGGGTTTGGTGAAGCCAAAGAGTCCTACGTGCGCGTTCAAAGCGGCTGGAACAATCTTCGTCGGATCCTGCTTGTTCCATTTGGCCAAACAAGTGAGCAGCCGCGTATGTTTGCCCAACATACTGCGGACTGAATCGGTGGTGGCGATGTCGCCAGCTTCGTTGAGCACCCAATCCACTTCCTTCAACATGGCCGAACCAGCGATGTCCTTGCTCGTCAGTTGGCAGGAAGTCAGCCAGATGATGCATTCAGGCTTGGTCTGCTTTACTGTGGTCTTGATTCGCTGCCAGCAGCGATCAATCGCCTTGCGGCGGAACTGTAGTTCAAGGTCGGACGTAATTTTTTCCTTGCCGGGGAAGGGCTGCTGCATCAGTTCGCGATACATGGTCTGTTCGCAAGGTAGCCAGCGCAAGGGCGGATAGGGTTCCATCGGCGTGCCCGGATTCCAAAGCCAGTCAATCATGACGCCATCCATGTCGGTCTTTTTGATCGCATCAGCAATGGAGGCACAGAGGTAATCCAGATAGGCCGTTGTGTAGGGAATATGCGGCTTGGAGGGAATACCATAGCTCAAGTCAGGATGTTCCAGTCCCCATTTGGTGTTGGAACCAGCGCAAAAGTAGCCAAATACTATCATATGTTTGCGGTGAGCCAGCTTGACCATCTCGGTTAGAAAATCATGCTTCAAGCCCGGTTGTTCGGGGACAACCCCGTTCTTATACCAGGCATAGCCATTGCAGGAGACCGCGAAGGATTGAATCACATTACAGCCCAGTGCGGCATACCAGTTAACGTGTTCAGCGGGGTCGGCGTCCGCCCACAAACCAGGTTTGGCGAAGTTACACAATCCCGGTTGGATAAAGTCATTGGTTTTGGCACCCCAATTGAAATCTATATTATAGACGTGCAAGGACTCGTCATGGGCCATTGGTGGCAGACCTTGGCAGCCACAAAAAAGGGCTAACAGCATTGAGGAAGTCAGTTTTGCTATATCGTTAGTGGTCATGGATTAAACTACTAAAGATATACATTTTATAAAAACATTGCCAGCACCAATCGCCGTTATTCGGGATTTCCAATTTGGTTCTTATCTATGACCGGCGTAGGACTTTTTTTTGATTTTATTCCTGCTCCACAGATATTGCTTTCAGATCAGCAAATCATGGCAAGCCACTCTTTCAACCACAGAAAACCCGCAAACTTCTCAAAACAAAAAAAGTGCAGCCCTCAGCGGTCAAATATAAAAAATATATCAATCAAATCTCATTTCTGATTCTTTAGGAACCTGAATTATCTCTATTTGTTTTCCATTGTTCATTTGATTTGAGTCTCTCCAAATGTCCAGTTGAAACCCTTCGGCATAATCTATGTAACGCCAGGCTTCATACCCAGCAGTTTCAACAATATGCTTCATTTCAGGTAAGCCGTAGTTTTCTTGGAACTTTCCAGCAAAGTCGTGGAAAGATAAATCGCTCGCATTAAATATATGATTTACCATCCAAAGATCCATATCAATTCTGGAAACTGAATTATACTTGATATTAATATAAAGCACTAACCATCCGTTTCTGACATTTCCATTTTCATCTGGTTCAGTTGAAGCGCTAATTATATTACAATCTTTGTTATTTATAGCAATTGCCTCGTGCATATTCTTTAATCCTAACGATGCTAACTCACCAAGCGCCGCTTCTTTTGGCATCCCTATATATAACCCTTTAAATGCGAAATGATTTTTCTCCGCTGCGATTGTTTTCGGTGGCTGTATCCGTGTTGACGAAGGCACACTTGTTGTTTGTTCCTGTTGTTTATTGCAACCAAGCAACAAACCAAATGCAAATATAATAACGATGTAGTAATATATTCTCATAGCTAGTTAATTATTGTGGAGTGGTTCATAACCTGAACCACCAACCGTCATTGCGAAAAAACCCATCGTTCGCCTTGCAGGTGTAAGCTGCGAAACTTCGTCAGGTAAAAACGCGCGACAAGGGCGGCAACTGATCCCCACTAATTTAGGGGTTAGCCATCCCCAACATTGAACGCCCCACCTTCTTCCAATGCGTTCGTTCGAGTTCATCAGGCCGGAAGCCAATTCTTTGGGTTCTCGCCTTCATCCAAAGCGGCATCGGGCAACCTCGAATAAAAGAGAACCGGTTTGCTTTCCGGAAAGCTTTCATGACTTGAAAATAGGCCGGAAGTCGTGTGGGTGCTATGGGGTGTTTTCCCCATGCCTGATTTGATTATGCAACCTAAAATACATTTCGTATGAGTTATGTTGAGCGAAATGCCGGAACGTTTCCATAGACTATGGCATCAGACTATGTTCCCACCGCTCAATATTAGTTTGCTCGGGTAAAAGCTGTTGTTCATTCAAAACCTTTGGGTTGGCGCTATTGATGATTTTTTGGGGAAGCATTGCTTTCTGGTTTGTGTCTTGGATTTTCACGCTGAACGGGTTGGAATTGAGCATTGTTCGGTTTTGCAGAAAGCTGTCATGAGAAGTGCGATAATTGTAGGTCCCGGCCGCAAGCGAGCATAAACCGCCTCCGATCAGGGTGCCAGCAAATCCCGTAACAACCCAACCAATAACGAGCCCGGATATCAAAGGAGACCCAATGCCAGGAAGGTAGATAAAATGGTGGCCGAATACCAATCCAAATATACCTCCCATGACGGCCCCGATTATCCCGCAGAATTTAATGCGTTCTTTAAATTTCATGATCAATAACATGCTCCGAAGGCTTTGACGGCGCTATGGGGTGTTACGAGTATGGCGAGATTCTACATAAACCTCGACTTCTTCGCTTCAGTGTTAACTGCGCCTTAATATTTCGAGATTGGGGTTACACGAAAGCCGTTCCTTGTGGAGTGCCACGAGTCACGGCAGCATGATGAACTTTATTTGGAATATTTGTCGTAGGTTCCCGCCATGACTTTCTTCACCGCTTCCAAGTAGGCATAGCCCCAAAGCATATCGGGTTCAAGATAGCTTCCTTCAACCCATTCGTTCCAAGCGTTGATAATGATCAGCTTTTTCTGGTTCGGATGCTGGTCGGCGTATTCCTTTGCTTTCTGGAGGTAAGCAGCAAAGCTGGCCGGGGTGCTGTGAAGATAGATGACGGAGTCTTTGCCCATGTCTGGATATCGGGGCGTGTTATCCCAACCGACAGAAGTGCATGGGAAAAACGGGACTTTCAAGGTCGCATCCCATTTGTTGCGCAGCGCCACCGCCCTTTCGCCATATTTAATGTAATCTTGGAGTCCGGACCTGGAGGTCCAATTATACATGGTCACGCTATCCAGATTCAGGTCGGAAACGAGTTCACTGACGCTTCGGTTTTCGTTTAATTTTGCGGCCAGATTTCCCCACATAAACACCGGGGTTTCCGAGCCATTGCCAATTCCCTGCAAATGGCGGCCGGGAAAGCCGGCTTTCTTCACTTCCGCGCGGAAGTAATCCAACGCCTTTCTGGTTTCGGTGATGTTGGTGAAGCCTTTGACGAGGTCGGTGAGGCTGTAGATGGAGAACACAGGCTTGCCATCAATTTTGAAATAGGAGGGATGCTTGAAGTATTGATTGATGACCCGGTCCACGACGAGTTTGAAGTTTGCCCAGTCGGCGGCACCCGGCCAAAGAAGAGTGTCGGATATATAGCGGTAAGGATTCCACTGGCGACCTTGCGCGTCATGGTTGGCCCACATGATGTAGAATTTCATTTTGCCATTGTTTCTGGCTTTGAGGAATCCCTTGTCAACCGCTTCTTCCAAAAATGGCTGGCCGCCATACCAATACCAGTCAAAGATGAAAACATTCACGCCATGATCAGTAGCCGCATTGATTTTCTTTTCCCAAGCTATGGGATCGTTGTCTTGTGCGTAACCCCACAAAGGAATTCGCGGCTGGTAATGCCCCTCAAACCGGGGGGTTCCTTTCTTGATGATTTCCCATTCCCCTATTCCATCGCCCCAAAGCGCCTCGCGGCTTATTTTCTCGTCATGACAAGAAGGCCAGACATAAGCGGCAACGGAATATCCTTCATCCTTTGTATTCTTCTGTGCGAAGACTGTGAGTGTATTGATGGATAAAATGCTCGTGAGGCACAGGATGAGTCTCAGGTGATTATTAAAGGCAGCCAAACCAAACATCGGGGTGGCAACGGCGGCGGTAATGCCGGTCTTAAGAAAGTTCCGACGGGTGATACTCTTGGTCATAGGTTTAGACTGGGATTTCCCATTTGGCTTGTCTTTATTGTGATTTTCTTCCTTCACCATAGATTTGCAAGTCCTTATTCCAGTCCACCCCATCAGCATCAGCCCCACCCCACAGAATCCCCAATAAAAGTGGGATAATATAAGGGTGACGGTCTAGCTCTCAGCCCAGACCATCAAATCACCACGAATCCAGCCCCAATGCTATAACGGCATTTGGGGCTTTTCGTTTCTTCAACTCCCACAAAAAAGAAATCTATGTCCCCTCAAGCTAGTTGGATTCTACAAGAAGAAATCATTCCTAGACTCAGATCATCAATCCCCCGCAACGTAAATCAAATCGGCTCAGAAGACGCCGAGGAATTAATCCAAGACTCAATCTGTATAGCCGCAAAACTCCTGGACAACGCTGAACGGGCCAATAAACAAGTCACAGCCGGAAACATCGCCTACTACACTATCCTGCACATGAAATCAGGCCGCAGATCAACCGGCTATTCTAACGCTGATGTCTTGGGCTCAGCTACACAACTCAATGGCAGATCAACAACGACGAGCTTTGATGAGCCTGTGCATGAAGAATCTGAATTAGGAGAGGAATTCACCGTTAATGATGTGTTGAGCTTTGACGATGAAGACCCGGGACAAAAGGCGGCTAGAAAGATGGACTGGGAATTCTTTCTCACTTCATTAACGGATAGGGAAAAATCAGTCGTTGAGGGGATGTTGATGGGTCTAAACGGGTCTGAAATTGGGCGGGGGTTGGGTCTGGATCCGTCAACAATTCGATATTTCAGAATTCGATTGGCTAGCAAAGTTCTGGAGTTTATGGGGCCGGACATTTTAGTTGAGATTCGTCGTTGTCCTAAATGGAAGAACAACCTTAACTCAAATAGGGAGAAGTTGGCTTGTAGAAACCATCGTAGGAATTGAATCACATCTGCCTCTCTCTCCTCACTATCCTGCTATTGACTATGGCCTTGATCCTTTGTGATTGGGGCTGTGGTTAAATAGCGGGATGGTGTGGGGAGAGGGGCTTTTAAATTCCTAGTTTTAGGTGTGAAGTGGTTCGATCCAGTTTGCAGAAGATGGACAAGAAACAAACGAAGACATAAACTCAACCATGTGCACAAGACCAACCCACGGACTGGAATGTTAAAAATCGGATCATTAAAATGAAACGAATCATATTATTGACTCTTACCGCCCTGCTGTTGGCCCCATTTGCGGCGTTGTCAGATACTGAATTAAGCCAATCCCCCAATGTCTTAAGGAACTCGACGAGTGTTGGCGTCGCATCGAACACCAGCAACGGACTGGCAGACTTGGCCGACAAGATTCGGCCCGGTTTTCTGCTGGGATCCTTTGCTGCCGGTTTGAACTCGGTTTCCAACGAAGATGCGATCCTCAAGGATTTCTTTAAGCACAATTTCAACATCATGACCGTTGGTGTTTACATGAAAAGCACCCAGTTCAAAAAAGGGGTTTATGATTTTAACAAGGCGGATGCCTTGGTGAACTTCGCCCAAGAAAACCAAATTAGAATCTATTTTCATCCGCTCATCGGCGGGGTGCAATACACCCCGAAATGGGTCAACGAAGGGCATTTTTCCACGCCGGAACTGAGGCAGATTATGAAGGAGAGGATCACCACAATCCTGAACCGTTACCGGGACAAGGTTGATTATGTTGATGTGGTAAACGAAGCGCTCGATGGCACCGGATTGAAGCCCGATGGACAGTTTAATTGGCGGGAAAAAAGTACCCGAGGCGAGCATGTATGGATGAAGACGATGGGGATGTATCAAGGAAAGAAATACCTTTTTCCACAGTATCTGGTGGATGCCTTCCAAATCGCGCGCGAGGCTGGCGGCCCCGGCCTGAAGCTTCATCTGAACGAATACGACAACGCCTCAACCCAAAGCTTAAGAGGTTCCGCCTTCCTGAAACTGATTCAAGCAATGCGTGAGGAGGGGATTCCGGTTGATGGAGCGGGGATGCAAATGCATTTTGACTTGAAGGACGGGAAGTTGCTGGAAGGCGGATTTAAAGCGGGATTCGACTTTGGCTCTTTCGATGCCATGCTCCAGGAATATGCGCAGGCGGGTATTGATGTCCATATTACCGAGTTTGACATCCATCTGCCTTTGAACCCGACGGAACAGGATTATCAATTGCAGGGAAAATACTACGCGGAAGTCCTCCGTCATGCCATCGCTTCACCGGCCGTTAAATCGTTTAAGACTTGGGGGTTTACCGACAAATACTCATGGAAACCGAACAATGTGGATGGCCACCCGTTGATGTTGGACGCCCAATTCCAACCCAAACCCGCCTATTTGATGTCGCTGGAGCTTTTGAAAACACTCGCGCGAACTCCAGAAGGCCATTAAGCAATTAGCCGGATAGTGAATGGCGGATATAAAACAACTCCACTTGCCATCCCCGAGCCATCGACTCTGGCTTTAGCTGGTTTGGGCGGGTCGTTGCTGTTGCTGTTTCGTCGCCAGCGGAATTAAGTCGCTTTTTTTCCGCGGCCGACATGAGCGAACGCCATTTGGAAGGCATCTTGGCATTCAATTCCTATGAAACGGTCTCATCTTTAGAGCTGTAATCATAGTTTTGGCCTCTATTCATAGGAATCAGATCCGGCTCTAAAGTAGTGGTCGTGGCTTTTTCCGATTCCGTTTGTGAAGACGCTTAGAAATGGACGGGCTGAAATAAGTATTCCCTTTGTGGACTTCCCGAATCGCGGTGCATACAGTGCCAGCAGAGGTTTGTTTGATCAGATAACCCATCGCGCCGGATTTGACCGCCTCGATGATATACGCTTCATCACTGTGCGCCGAAAGGATGAGCACTTTGCTGGCTGGGACGGCCTTTAGAATCTGGCATGTGGCTTGCAGACCATTGAGCAGCGGCATGGTAACGTCCATCAGAACCAATGTGGGGCGAGTTTTTTGGCCAGGGCGACCGCCTCATGGCCATCTTTGGCTTCGCCGACCACTTCAAGATCGTCCTCGAGTTCCAGAATTTTTCTAAATTCCCTGCGCACGACCCTGTTGTCGTCCGCTAGCAGGACAGTGATTCGTTTCATAATCGGTGATAAATCGCAGACATCGGTGCTTAATTAGGCCCAATTTCATTTGTGGTTGCCAATCTGTCTATGGGGTGAGCACCCCATAGACACAGCCAAAAATATCCACGGCCATGCGCTTAAGTTCACAGGCGCGAAAAATGCAGAACTTGGTTGCCGGTTTCAACCTCGCGACTGGAGCGCCTTTAAAAGAAATCTCCACTGGTGGAAATTGACAACGCCTTGTTAAGCTGCGATTGCAATATATCAATGAATCCGCATCACAAATTGCCGGGAATGGAAATAACACTTGTGTGTCTGGTTTTGTTCACCATCGTCTCGGTGAATGCCACTGCCGGGCGGATAGTTTTTGAAAGCGGAGTGAAACGGGTTTCATTATTGGAACTTTACACCTCTGAAGGCTGCAGCAGTTGTCCGCCGGCGGACGCGTGGCTGGCGCGACTCAAAGATTCAGCCGGCTTGTGGAACGATTTTACGCCACTGGCCTTTCATGTGGATTATTGGAATTCACTTGGCTGGAAAGACCGTTGGTCGTCGCCGGAATTTTCCAGTCGTCAGACTGCTTACGCGCAGATTTGGCACAGCCCAAACACCTACACACCTTGCTTCGTGTTGAACGGAAAGGAATGGCATGGATGGTTCGGTCGGCGAGATGTTTCGCGTGCAACTGATGAAAGCGCCGGGGTGCTGGTGGCAAGCTCCACTGACACGAACCATTGGAATGTGAGTTTTCTGCCAATCCAAGCATTGAACACCAACTATGAAGTTCACGCGGCGTTGCTGGCATGTGGCTTGAGTTCGAATGTGAAATCTGGCGAAAATAGCGGACGTCATCTACGACACGAATTTGTCGTGATGAACTTGGTAAAGACCAGAACGACCATCAGCAATGGTTTGGCGTGTGGAAGTTTCATTTTAGATACGCCACGATACAACTCTGAAAAAATCCTTGCCGTGGCAGTCTGGGTTACGCCTGTCGACCGGCTTGAGCCATTGCAAGCAACTGGCGGCTGGCTGGTTCCGCCAGCCGAGGTGGCAAAACATTGACGATGGGTATCAAATCTATTTCTGCAAGCCGCCGTGTGGTGTAAGGCACGGTTTTAATTGAGTGTCCACACGCATAATATGCTCTTCAATCCAAGCGTTGATGGTCTGATTTAACTCAATCAGCATCTCAAATCGGTAGCCCTTATTTTTAATTTGTGCTTTGAAGTGTTGAAACATTTGTTTGAAATGCTTGTGTGCCTGCTGGTTTGTCTGGTGCGCCGGACAATGATAGCTTTCCATGCACCTCTCTTCGTAACTGAAATGGGTGTCTATGTAGTTTTCCAGAAAATCAAGAAGCTGGGTAATAATGGCTATGTCCTCGATGCTTGGGTTGGTTCGGATGAGCAAGCCTTCGAGCTGATTGAGATGTTCGAACAACTGACGATGCTGCCAGTCAATCGTCGGTGAACCGGTCGAAAATTGCTCAGTCCAAATCAGCATGCAAATTTAGATTTTTAACCGGAGAGGCGTTGCGCGTCAAGCCATAGCCTTAGCTAAAGCTGGCTTCTGGATACCCGCAAAGCAAAGTCTGGTCTAGGCTCGCTGATTCGTAGCCGATAAGCATAGTCTGGCCCACCCTTGCTTTGTGCGTCTGTGATGTGGATGAAATACGTTCCATCTGCTGGCAGTGTAGTGGTGAAATAAGAGTCGGCATGATGGGTTTCCAAGCCCATGCCCTTGTCCTCAAAGTCATCATTGAAGGCCAGCTGCTTCCCGTCCTTATCCATCAGTCGTATGAGCGAATCTAGCGGCGAATCCAATCGTCGGGCAAACACCTCGGCAACCACTGGTTGACCAGACCGGCCCTCGAATTTGTAAACATCCTGTTCTCCTGGCTTGCCAATATGCCCATTGATAATGATAGGCAAAGTGACGGCTTGGGCTGTGTCCCGTGAATCATTCGGTTCGCGCTCCATACATTCCGGCAGATCATCCACCGCGAATGGAACGGAATTGAAAAAGCTTCCAGGCACTACCGAAATACCGGTTTCAGCGGTGGAATTGTCCACCATCAGTTGCTTCACCGCCAAGTTCCAGCCTGAAGGGTGATCGGCGTCTTCTCTCCCTTCTTTCCGCCAAGAGGGAATACACTGGTGACAAAAGGCGATTCGGCGATGGTGAGGCGATGAATGAAATCCTCGCGTCCTCGGTAAAGTGAATCATGGATCTCAACGGTGTAGTTGCCATCGGCGGGCACTTCAAAATGGATGACTGGGTCGGGCCGGAATTGATTGCGTTCAGCGGTGACCAATTCTTTGCCCTTGGAATCCCGAACAGTCATTACAGCTTCAAACCAGCCTGGCACTGCGTCGGCTAGATAAGGAATCAACTGCCGCGCCGCAACCGCAATGATGAGGTGGTGTCCCTGTGTCGCTTGAAAATGATATTTATCCACTCCCGCCGGCGCAATCTGTCCATTGATGGTGGCGGGAAGTTTAACAGTTGCCTCAAAAGACGGCGGTAATTTGACCACTCCATTTTTAGGCTTTTTGGGCGACGTCACCCAATTCTTCTTGGTAGTTTCAGGAATCAGCCCAACGCAGAACTTGAATGGGCTGGAAAAGCCATTGGGTGTTTTGATGCGAATCTCATGGTCGCCTGGAGTGATGTTGGCTGGTAATGTCAGTTGAACCGCCACGAACTTTTCATTGATATTCGTTTTGGCTCTACCCTCATTCCGGTCGAATTGGGCAAGCTTTTGTCTGACAATTCCCAATCGCGCTAGCTCAGCCGGTCCCAATGTTCCGACCTGCTTCTGCCTATCCTCCAGTCTTTTCAATTCATCCTGAAGCTTCTTTTCTTCTTTGGAATCCAGACCACCGACGGCATTGTCATCCAAGTAAATGGTAAAATCATTGATGCCGGCGAGTTTTTGTCCGCCGATGATTGCAGTGAATGTCGTGCCGGGCATCCCACCAGCTGGGTAAACATAATCAATCTCCTGCGTTTTCTTCTTCTGGGCAAAGGCCGTGAATGAAGACAAGAAGATGGCAGCCATGGTCAGGCTTATGATTTTTCGCACATCTAATCAGAGGTTGGTGATGGGAAGATGGATACAAAAACTTCAACAGTCCAGCTACGCTATGTCAATCGTGAACCGTATGAAGAAAATGCAACCAAAACAGGCTCTTCATTTGGAAGGGCTCATCGGTTGCGCGGGCATTGTCATGGTGACTGGAGTTTCTCCGTGATAGACGCGCGTTATTTCGCCGGCAATACGCAGATACCAGTCGCTGGGAAGGGAAAGTCCGTCAGTATCCAATGTCACGAATGGAGCCTCGCTGGGAGCATCATGGTGGGTGGGCGTGACTTTGAAGATGGCCGTCCCTTCATTCACTTCGTCGAACATGGCGATTTTGACCATCGTGCTTCCGGCGCTCTTGGTATCCATGGCCTGCTGCCAGAAAAACTTGCCTCCCTGACGGGGAATCCGATTGCTGCGGTCTTCCGGCCTGACGTTATGCCAGGAGAATCCAGGAAAAATTACAGGCAGGTATTCCTGATGATTGCGCTGGGTCAGGGCAATGTCTGGAAGCAGATGAGTGGTCTTCCACTCGGTGGCGCTCTCAGCGTCCTTGTAGCGACCCACCGACCACGGCTGAACGATATCCAGTTTCTGGTAAACATCGCTCCAACCGGGGTCAGTCTGTGCATCCCCGGAAAGCGTGGCCCAGCCGGTAGGAACCCCGCCCATGACGGTAGCCTGGCCTTCAGTCTTGAACCACTGCACGATCTGTTTCCCGATATTCGGGTCGGTGATCCTGCGTTTGACCCCCAACCCCCAAATCGAAACGACTGGCTTTCCTTTCTCGTACAAATACGCGGGGCTTTTCGTGATCTTGAGATCCTTTATCAAATAGAGCCAATCTTTTTTCAGCGCATCAAAGACTGTCTCGGCCTGTCCGCCGCTGAGATCGTATTCCACCGCAATTACACGGCCATTCTGCTCGGCGCTGGCGATTGCGTTGCGAAGAACGGCATCGTGTTCGTCGTGGTATCGCGGGATTACGCCGACGAATCTTTGCATCAACGCGCCATCAATGCCGTATTGGCGCATCCAGCGGAAATGCGTGTCCGCCGTTGCCTTGGGAAATGATGAGAAGAGATAAGCCTGTTTTCCGTTAATCATGAGATTGGGAACCGCGAATAGGGAGGATGCATCCATATCCGAGACATCTGGATACATGTCAACCCGCCAGCCACGTTTAGCCGGATTAGCGATCTCTGCCGTGGTCTGATCGTTCTTTCCGTGGAACCAGCGGCTCCAGACACCTTGCGGATTGCCATCTCCGGCGCAGCGAAACCAACCTTGGTAGCCAACTAGCACTTTTCCCTGAATAGTGGAGGCATCTACGGGTTGAGCCAAGCAAGGTTGAGCGAGCCAAAGAATTATGGCCGCGCAAATAACGTGTATGCTAGAGATGATCGAGTTCATTAAGAAACGGAAGTTTTCTATGAAAACTGTGGGAATGTAAAGAATGGGTTGAAAAGGAATGGCTATGTCTGCCATCATAAGTCCAAAACCTCACGGTTTCCATTGAATTAAGGGCATGAGCGGTGGCGGTGGTGTTTTGTCATCCGGGGATAGAAACAATACCGCGATGGTGGTCGAGGTTCCGGTATGTGGAAGACGAATGATCAGATTGTTAACCCCTAGAGCAGGTCGTTGAGGCGCTGGCACATTGACAGCCATAGCCTTAAATTTTGCGTTGCTTGGTGAAAGGATTCGGACTAGCAACCGGGAAGTTCCTTGCGAAAGGGTCGCTTCCGCACCGTTTCCGGCAATGGCAATGGTGGCGCGGGTGTGAAAATTCCAACAGATGTCCACAGCTTTCAACGGTCGCACTTCATCCTGAAGAAGCACCTGGCACCGGTTGAACAACATCACTCCCCGTTGCCAATCTGCCAAATTGTTGGGGTAGGCCGTCTTCAAATCGGCGACCGCAAGCGATCGGTTAGCGGCAGTGGAAAAGGCTGTCAAAGGTGCCAACGCATTGAGATCCTCGTTTTGGTTATCAATCGTCAAGGTGTTGTGCCCTTCGGTTCGGGTTCGATAATAGTCCCAGCGTAGTCGCCCAAAATAACTTGGCAGCCCATAACTGTCCGCACCCAGGTCAATCGCCCAACGTTCGCCAAAACCATCAAGGACAAATGAGCCCAGATCGAGATGCACGTGGCTGGAACGGCTGCTGCCGCCTTTGAAACCGATATATACAGCGTTGGGATCCTCCCATGCGCTGCGAACGAAAGCGGCCGCAATCCGGTCGAATTTCGCCCCGGAAGGTAAGTTGGCGTTTCCCAAGGAACCAATGTCCGGTCGATACCAGAGTAATTCCAAGATGGCGAAACGTGATGGTTTTTGGTGTTTCGCGTCTAAGACTGGCTTGCTAGTGATCTCGTGCTCATGCAGCGCATATTCAGGACGGTTGAATTTCCTGGCCAGCCAGAGCATTTGCGGGGCACTGCTGACCTCCTCGCCCGCATCGCCAAAATTCACACCCTTTCCGAACGGCCCGATTGTTTGCATGCGGTAATTGCCGGTGTTGGCAAACCCTGTGGCTTGAGACAGTCCGAAGTCTGTGCCCAGAGCACTTTCGAGTGCCGCCAGATAACACACATTATATATGGTGGCATAATTCCAATAGGTCGGCCCTTCTTCAAATCCACCATCCGGCGCGAATAGTGTCATGATTGTCGTCATGGGTGCCCGCGACAAACCAATGATTTCCGCCGCCTTGTTTTTTTCATCCTCGGCAACTGCCAAGGCACCGAGGGCCAACCCGCCGTTACAAACCTGAACCCAGTTGTTGTGTTTATGCAGAAGCGTGCCGTTGGGGGACAAGCCCGCGATGCCGGGATCCAATCCCTTGGTTACGATGGCCTGTCGAATCGTCAAGCGCTCCTGTGGCGAAAGATAATCGAACAGCCAGTCATAACCGACGCTCAGCGTTGCCGTCATTTCTGCGGTGTCGAGAAAATGTTTAGGATACCAATCCGGAAAACTTGCGGCAGAGAGCATCTCATCTCGGGCGCGGGCGGCTAGCCGGCGATCGCCGTTCAATCGGTAAAGTCCAGCCAGTAACCATACCCGGCTTTCAACGTCACGACTGACAAACAACAGATTGTGTTCGTCTCCACCGATTTTGTAGGTCAGGGGCGGTTCATGCAGGATTTTTTCCGCTTGGGCCTGCAATTGCTGATAAAGCGCTTTGACCGTCGGATCGGTTTTTATCAATTCCTTGACGGATGCCAGTTCTTCATCCAGCACCAGCAAGCGGGGGTGGCCGGGACGCAGTGTTTGGAGCAGATTGAGATCAGTGCCATTTTCGACAGACAAGGCCGTGGTTGCTAAAGTTCCAATAAAAATAACAGCAGCCACCGGTAGGGATTTTATCATGAATAAATTTTAAGACGCGGAACCTGGTAGCGAGGTTTCATCAGGTTTTACTGCGGTTATCTCCAATGTGATAACAGTTCAAATCTCCCCAATCTTCTCCAAAAACCCTAGCCAGTCCTCAGCAGCATCGAGGTGGCGCTGGTCTGGGAGTGGGAGTTTTAATTAAAGAATGGATTTGACGACGGTTTGATAGAGTAGATTTTTCACTTCGATTTGCTCTGGTATGACGCTCGTTTTGACAAGTGTCTGTAGCAGGACATTAAGCCATTCACGGGACGACTCAATTGTGCCAGGCTCGAACAATGGATTTTTACCCGTTTCCTGAATGAGCCGGTAGTTTGAAAGCCTGATCTGAACGCACTCATTTTCCCCCTTTAAATCTAGGTCTGCGCTGATGGTCTTGTTTTCTTTATCAATTTCTAGCCTAGTCATCTTGCCATACTTTTTCAAAAGACCGCTGTTGATTTCTGCTCTGACTTTTTCGATTTGCGCTCCTCTCGGCAACATCCTGAAGAAAACAATTTTAACCGAATCCATCAATCCACTGCCGGCGTTGAAGAAATCACTAAATTGCATGGGTTTCAATATGAGTCCGGTTCAAGGGTGCAGCAAGGTTTCAAAATTTGTCCTTGGAAAAAGAGGAATGGCTGGTGTGGGCGTGTCTACACAAATGGCCCCGACAACTAGGAGAAAACCTGAACATCGGAGGAACTTTTGTGCAGATCGGCCTGCTATCAGAGCCAACCCAATATACTCCATTTTTAGCCATCTGCAATTAGACGGTGGACGTTAGAATACCTCAATTATCCGTAGGCGATTTACATGGGTTAATTATGTGATCTAGCGTAAACTATGGCATGATCAAGAAAACACTCACACGCCAGCCCCCACTACAGCCGTTGGAAGATGGTCAAGTCTGGCGTATGGCCGAGGCGATTCTCCGAGTCACTATGATAGGCAAATTACTGGTTCATTACAAACTAGGAAAACCTAATGCCATCCGCGTCGCCAATTCGGTCAACAGCATTAAAGTCATCGAAGAATATCTGATCGCGCACAATGCCGTTCTGGATTGATTACGGTCGATTTTGTAATAAAGCTGAACTGAAGAGGGGAATGGCTAGTGTGGGCGTATCTACCACTGACCGACTCAAACACCGAACTGCGTCTGTCTGCAACCGTCAACCGCACTCACGTCCACACTAGCCAACTTTAATGTCGTCCTGATTATGGGGATGTCAAACTCGAACAATCAAAATGCGTATTCTCTAATAAATATGAGGTTTTCTCTTGGCTCGCACTTCCTCAACCGCTTTAATGTGCCGGTAAACATTGAACAACAACACAAACACACAAATTAAAATATGGCTAAAGCATTAACCAAATCACAAATCGCCTCTGAAATCGCTGAAAAGAATAGCATCACCAAAAAGCAGGCCGGTGAAATCCTAGAACAACTGGCTTCACTAGCCTACAAACACGCCAAAGACACGTTCACCATCCCAGGACTCGGAAAACTTGTCTTGAAAAACCGTGCCGCTCGTATCGGCCGTAATCCTGCGACTGGTGAAACAATCCAGATCAAGGCCAAGCGTGTCGTGAAGTTTAGGGTCGCCAAAGCTGCCAAAGACGCGATCTTGGGCGTGAAGAAATAATTTTTTAATTTCGCCCAAAGGCACTCTGTTCATTCAGGGTGCCTTTTTTTGTCAGCTTCGTTATCAGCTTCAAGACCTCCGCCTTCATTTCCTTGCCAGCTTTAAACTTTACCATTGGGTGTGCGGGCTCCATAGAGCGGTGAAAAACAGATTTTAATCATCGCATTATAGTTTAAATGCTCAGATTAGGTATTGAACGTTAACCGAGTGTTAAGAACTTCTTTGTCTTCAACCGGACGGCATGGCTTGTGCAGCGTATTGGATTCGCCCCAAACATCCCATTCGGTGGTTTTTTCATCTCCTTCAGTCTTTACGCGAACAGCGCAAAAGCCGGCAGAGATTACTGTTTTACTACCGGCTATTTGGCTGTGTCCCAGCAACGGGCTGAACACAACTGGTAAGCCTAAACCGCCGTCATAAAGAATGATGTATTTACTGGCTGTCATGTGAATGTATTTTTAATTAGCTCGCTATCAATGGGCCTACCACTCAAGTCTACAGGCATCTTTAGTGTGATGCTGCCATGAGTTACGTCTGCAACTATTCCGTGATTGCCTATACGAGTCAATACTGCCTCGATCACCGCGCTCTCGATCAGGTGCTTGGGCTTTTCTGGGTCAATCACTTTCGTTACCAGAGAATGCTTTTCCTTGTCACGAGCTTCCACCGCTGTCCATTTGCTCTTCAACAGCTTTTTCGGGTTCAGTTGGGTTTTGCCGACGTTCACGACCACAGTTTGATGTGAACTGGCAGAAATGCGGAACAAAAAATTGTGCTGAAAAGCAAAAAGCGTATTGTCTGAATCACCATGAACGCTTCCCCAGAAAAATCCCAAGCAGAATTTGCCAAGATCATGACCGCCGCTTGTGTCCGTCGTGGCTATTTGGAAAAACTTCACGCCGGCACCACCCCAGTCACACGCACTGGTGATTATTCTGATGTGAAAGTGATTGATGCTGATGGTCGGGAAATTCCTTGGAATCTGGTCTCGCGCATCAATCAGGACGAGATGAAAACATTGCTCACTGGAATCGTTGACCGCATCCACACTTTTTTGAGCCGAACATTTTATTGCTCGTTTAGTGATCAGGATTTTAATCGGGCGTTGGAGAGATCGGCTTTGCCTTGGACGAAGAACTGGAATGAACCGAAATATTTGCCGGACTTTTTGATGCCGGTGTCAGAAGATCAAAAAAAACTTCGACGCACCATTGGTGAACAGCCCCAATGCCTCGGAGGCAAAAGGTTAAACCATTTGACTGATTTGAACAGGTATTGACCCCAATGAGAGACTTGCATCCGTTATACCTACACGTTATACCTGCGCCAATTCCCAACCGCCGAAACTTTAAAATCTATTGATATTATTGCCTATTATCAAGTTGGTGCCGGTGGTGGGACTCGAACCCACACGACTTTTTATAGT
>Ga0114951_10002105_pt1 | contig 23108 bp, 15 predicted proteins | sample AM7aDNAmetaG_FD_88677 | JGI IMG/M metagenome (GOLD analysis project Ga0114951, IMG submission 88677) | Freshwater microbial communities from Finland to study Microbial Dark Matter (Phase II) - AM7a DNA metaG | ecosystem: Environmental > Aquatic > Freshwater > Lake | place: Finland: Lake Alinen... | reverse complement strand
TCGCCGTTCTGGCCAACTCCCCGAAGTACTGCTTCCTTGAAATTGAACTGCAAAGGCGCGGCATGGAACTGGCTGGCCTGATCGGAGTGGCCAAGAGCGTTGAGCTGGGGCCGGAACTTTACGTCGCCGCCTGCGATGCGATGAACACGCCTCAGGCGCGCGCGCTGCGTCCGGACCTGTTGATGGCCGCTAACGACACGATGGCCGTGGCGGCGATCAACTGCCTGATCGATCGCGGGCTGCGCGTCCCCCAGGACGTGGCGGTGACGGGGTTTGACGACGCGGAATGGTCGCGCTATGTGCGCCCGTCGCTGACCACCGTCCGGCTGGCGATCGATGAAATGGTTGAGTTGGGCTGGAACCTGCTCAAACGCCGACTTGCGGGCGAGGGCGGAGAGCCGCAGTCGATGCTGGTGCTGCCGTCGTTGGTCGTGCGTCAATCCACGGAACGTTAGAGCAGGAAAGGAAGAGCCGACAAGGGCGTCCGATGTGGGCCTGGCGCGGGACCGGTGCGCCTGCGCGGGGGTAACGGGATCGGGTTTCGGAGCGATCTGATAAAGGAGGAGCCGATGAAGTCCTTACGAACATGGCTGTCTGCGTTCACTTTGATCGAGCTGCTCGTGGTGATAGCGATCATCGCTATTCTGGCCGGGATGCTGCTGCCGGCTTTGGCGGCGGCGCGGGAGAAGGCGCGGCGCACGGCGTGCATCAACAACCTGAAACAAATGAGCCTCGCTCTGGAAAGCTACACCAGTGATTATTCGGACTACATGCCGTTCAACGTGACGTGGGACATGGCGAATAACTTCGGTCCCTGGCAGTCGGGGATCAGCAACGGCGCCACGCAGGATGCCGGAGTGTACAAGGACCCGAAGGGGACGACGCCGAATGATCAGGTCCACGCGTGGGCGGTCGGCGCCGGCGGTGCGCCGAATTCATGGACCGGCATGAGCCGCTTTCTGCCGCGGGTGATTGCGCAGGGTGAGCAGTTCACCTCCGGGCCGGCGGTTTATGGGGTCGGCAAACTCGCCATGGCGCCGCAGGGGCTGGGCTTCCTGGCCTCGGGCGGGTACCTGGCGGACCTGGGCGTCTTCTTCTGCCCCACCTCAACGAACATGCCGGACGACCTGTTCGCCAACTACTACAATAAGGAGATGTGGGCCGGCTCGGGGCTGCTGCGCTCGGGCGCCACGACGCTGGCGGAAGTGAAGCAGGCGGGGGGCACCGATTCGCGGATCCTGACGCACGGCAACTGGGCCACGGTGGGGCTGTTGTCCACATACTGGTTCGCCAGCTCCCGCCGCCTGGAGTCCACGTACGCCTATCGCGGCGCGGGGGTCTACGTTCAGGAAGTGGCGGTGATGGACGCCAATCCCGCCAGCGCGTTCTTCAAGGGGCACAAGCTTCAGGTGCCGTGGACGAAGCCGGGGGTCTGGCACGATCCGCAACTGCCCTTCTTCAAGACGCGCAAGCTGCTTGCGGGGCGCGCGATTGTGGTGGACGGCTACGAGCGCGCGAACAACCCGTGGGTGGCAGCTATTGCCAATATGCCCGGCGACGGCTGGTTCGGCCACCGCGACGGGTACAACGTGCTGTATGGCGATGCGACGGCCAAGTGGTTCGGAGACCCTCAGCAGAAGGTCATGTGGGATACGTCTCCCCAGGTCTGGGTCAGCTACGTCGGTGTGGACGCCAACGGATGCACGCTGGGCGGGTTCTGCTCGAACCTGCCGGCGGACGCGACGGAGCCCTCGTTCAGCTCGGATGCCTCGCACTTTCCGGATATCTGGCACGGATTCGACATGGCCAACGGGATTGATGTAAACTCCGTGCGCGGCAGGTGAGCGATTCAGTCCAGCGGCGATTCAGCGCGCAAACCACCGGCTGCCGGGGCGCCCACCCCGGCAGCCGCGTTCCTGATACCGTCGCGGACATGGCCACGCAGGAAAGAGGGAACAAGATGTTCATCGATACTCACGCCCATCTCTGGTCGAAACCCCAGGGGCTCGACGCGCTGGCGGAATCCGGCAAGATCGAGCAGGTCTGGCTCATGCAGGTTTCCTACTACCGAGGGAGCGACCTGAAAGATCTGGCATCCGAGGAGGAGATGCTGGAGGTGGCGCGGCGGTACCCGGGATTCTTCATTCCGTTCGGATACATCAACTTTGCGCAGGGACCGGAACAAGTGGACCGGATGAAGGAAAAGGGGTTTGTCGGCCTGAAGGCCATTCGGCCGCTGAAGCCCTACGACGACCCCGCTTATTATGCGATATACGAGCGCGCCGCCATCCTCAAGATGCCGATTCTCTTCCACGTCGGCATCATTCTGAAGAACACGCGCGAGGAGATGACCCCGGCGCAGTCTCTTGGGCCGACGAACATGCGCCCCTCGATGCTGGACGGGATCGCTGCCGCATTCCCGGAACTGCCGCTGATTCAGGGACACATGGGCTTCCCCTGGCTCAACGAGTTGTTCGAGTCGCTGTTCTACTATCCGAAAATCTACTGCTCGCTCTGCGGTTTCGTGGATTACCGCTGGCTGATCGACCACCTCGACCGGCGGTGCCAAGTTCCGGGCGATGCGGTCGAGACTGTTTGCGACCGGATGATGTTTGCCACCGACTCCTGCTACGGTCGGCCGGGCATGGAGGACCCTGTTCGAGGCGCGCAGTTCATCGAGGACTTCTTTCAGCGCGCCGGGAGGTCGTATCAGTGGGGGGGCAAGGCCAGGGAGGTTCTGCGGGAGAACGCGCGGAAGATCCTGCCCGCATAGGGCCGCGCGGCGTCGGAGCGGCCGGCGAATCATCCAGGGTTGAGGAGAAGAAAGGCGATGCAGGAAGATATTGGCGCGGTGGTGCTGGACAGCGGGGAGCGCGTGGAGGCGGCGGTCCTCTTCGCGCCGGACCCGGTGTGGACCGCTCCCCTCATGGGGCTGCTCGGGCACAAGGGAGAGCCGTGGAACTGGGGCAACTTGGAGGTTCTCGGGAAGCCGGCGGGGGTCGACGCACGCTTCTACGTCCTCCATCGCAATGGCATTCCCTTCTCGAACATCATGACGAGCGAGGTCGATGGCGTGGGAGTGCTCGGCCATGTCTTCACGCGGCCTGAGGATCGCCGCAAAGGGGCGTGCGACAAATTGATGGGCCTCCAGATGGAGCACTTTCGCGCGCACGGCGGCAAGGCGCTCTTCCTCGGCACCGGCTTCGAGAGCCCGGCCTATCGAATCTATGCCCGGCATGGGTTTCATGGACTCGAAGAGAACTCCGGTTACATGGAGTACTACGCCGCAACGCGGGAGGAGTTCGAGGCCGCCTGGTTTGCGCCCGCGGCGACCGGGATAGAGCCGTTGACGCTGGCGCAATGGCCCATTCTCGCGCCGCTGTGCGCCGGCGGCTTCCAGGGTCAGGTTCGCTTCGCCCGGCTGGGAATGATCGAGCGCAGCGACGGCGATGGATACATCTTGAGGTTGTTGTATGACGAACGCCTGCCGGTCGAAGGGAAGACGCCAGGCGCGTTCCTCCTGCGAAGCAGGCAAAGCGGCGCCCCGGTCGGTTTCGCCGCGGTCGGCAATCACCCGATCTGGGCGGAGTTGCGGCTGGTGGATCTCTTCTGCCATCCCGATTTCTGGGACCGGGTAGGGGACCTGCTCGCTGCTCTGCCACTGCCTTCCGGCGGCCATTTTATCGCCTATGCGGACGCGGGCTGGACGGAAAAGGAGCGGGCGTTGCGGGGGGCCGGATTCCGCCAGACGGCGCTGCTTGCGCGATGGGCGCCGAAATCTCCGGCAAAGCGGGCATTTATTGACGTGGCGGTTTATGAGAAACAGGGCTAGCTGCACGCTTGCAACTGGTCATAAAAGGGGCATCTTCCCAATTCACCCCTGGGACAACTGCCCTGTCTCATTGGGCTGCAACAGGTTATGCCGTACCGGTCTTCCCCGTGGTATCCCGGGGAAATAAAAATCCTGAAAATTCCTTGCGGAGGAGTCGATTGAACACTATAATTACGGTAGTGAAACTGCAAGCGGTTGCATACGAGAAGTGTTGGGAATGCCGGTCGCAGACTGCCGTGGCGCTAACTTTAGTGCAAAGCGGTTGCAGTCATGGCTACCAAGCGTGTCATGCTAACTGACTTGGCCCGGGAGGTGGGGGTTTCCACCAGCACCGTGTCGCGGGCGTTGCGCAACCTCAGCGGGGTGCGCCCGGATATCCGCGTGCAGGTGGAACGCGCGGCCAAGCGCCATAATTATGTGCCCAACCATCACGCCCGATCCCTCTCGATGGGGCAGACCAACATCGTCGCTCTCGCCACGGCCCCCATTGCCGAAATGACGCCCATGGAAGATGCGTTGGCCCGGATCGAAGCGCTCGCCAGGGCGGACGGCATGCGGCTGGTGCGTGTGAACTACCAGCGTTCCGAAAGTGGCATGCTCCTGAACAGCGCCCTGGAGCAGCATTGGCGGGGGATGATGTTGTTTCCCAACGCTCCCGAGGAGGAAACAAGACAACTGTGCGTCCAACTCAAGGGGCTCGGGATTCCCGTGGTGTCTTTCAACGACCCGCACCCCTCCGTGGCGGATGTCGTCATGCTGGACCAGGCGCACGGGGTGCGCCTGCTGGTGGATCACGCTCACGAGTGCGGACGGCGGCGGGTGTGCGTCCTGGGGTATGCGCCGGAGTTGAACGACCTGCCAAACTCCGCGAAATTCCGTTCTCTGGAGAGGACGCTGCAGCAGTGGGGAATGGAACTTGTGGCCAAGGTAGGCTACCCCGATAGCCTCTCGCATGGCTATCCCCTCTATCAGGCCGCCTATGCGGCGTTCGACCGCGCGCTGGCGGGGGGCCTGAAGGTGGACATGGTCCTGGCGGCGAACGACGTGATTGCCCTGGCGGCTATGAACTGTCTGTTCAACCGGGGGCTGCGGGTTCCTGAGGATGTGGCCGTGAGCGGGTATGACGACACCGACCACGCGCGCTTCGCCCGTCCGGCGTTGACCAGCGTTCGCGGGCCGGTGGATGAGATGGTGGAACTGCTCTGGAGTATGCTGAGGAGACGGTTGCGGGAAGAGACCGGTGAGCCGCGCGCCGTGACGCTGCTGCCTGATTTGGTTGTCCGCGAGTCCACGGGCGCCAAGCGGCGCGAACCGTCGCCGGTGGTTGCTGCGGATGCTATCCGGGTCTAGTTTTAATTAGGAGGAAATCGCCTCGGCGAGTGAAGGGGCGGGCTTAATAGCGGGGTCAGGTCCAGGCTGGGTATTAGATAAGGAGGTGTGCCATGATGAAATTCAGGACGTGGCTGTCGGCGTTTACGTTGATTGAATTGCTAGTGGTCATCGCAATCATTGCAATACTGGCCGGAATGCTCCTGCCGGCTCTTGCGGCAGCGCGTGAAAAGGCGCGCCGGACAGCGTGCCTGAACAACCTGAGCCAGTTCAGCAGGGGATTGGAAAGCTACTGCAGCGACTACTCCGGGTATCTTCCGACGTGGGCGGCTGCGGGCGGGGCGTACTTCCCGGCGGCATGGGGCAATCTGGCGACCGGGCCTTACTACCTCGGACAGTTCCCGACCGACGCGGGCCTGGTGGTCGATACCAAGCTCAACCAGACGATTCGGACGGGGACGGGGCCCGTGCAAGGCGTGCTGATGTGGGGTGGGACGGTGATCACCGATTCGTTCGGCAACCGGCTCCCGCTTCTTCGCTACCGCACCATCTACTGTGGCGCGTGGGGTCCGACCCCTGTGGCTACGACGGTGCCGACCACCCCGGGCGTCGATGCCTACGTCATGGGGCTCCCGGCGGATCGCAGCCTCGCTCAGGCGCCTGTCGGGCTGGGCTACTTGCTGGCCGGCGGGTATCTGGGCGACGCGCGCAGCTACTTCTGTCCTTCCGCCGGCGACAACATGCCGAGCGACGCCGATGTTTCCGGGAAAGTGGGCGGACAGACCTCCAGCCTGCACACCCTGGGGGCGTTGAAGAAGGCAGGCGGGTTCGACGCGTTCTCGCTTTCGCATCCCGTCCTGTCCACTCTTTCCACCTGGGTTGACGCGTACGCTACAACTCACCGGACCTTGTGGGCGGACTGCCCGGGCGAGTTCCTCGTGACGCAGTCGAACTACAACTATCGCGACGTGCCCTGCGCGATCTCAAACGGCTGGAGCACCGGATCGGAGCTGATTACGGAAGTGCTCATGAAGGACACCAAGCCGGGAACGCGCACGTCGGCGGGCTGCGCGCCGTTCAAGACGCAGAAACTTCTGGGGGGACGCTCGCTGGTCAGCGACTCCTTCTCCCAGCCGAACGACGTCGATAATCCGACGAGCAACGCCGCCGTGACCATCCCGCTGCCCGGCATGGGGCTTTACGCTCACCGGGACGGCTACAATGTGCTCTACGGCGACTGGAGCGCGAAGTGGTTTGGCGATCCGCAGGGACAGATCATGTGGTGGCAGTGCCCGTTGGGGAGCGCGATTGAAGCCCGTCTCGGCTGGGCCGAGGATGAGACCATCGCGCGCACTTCGGCGTTCAACGGCATTACCCGGTGGACCAAGCTGGATGGCACCGGCGGCCAGAATCTCAAGTGCGGCGGGGACCTCTGGCATATGTTCGACGTAGGCAACGGGATAGATAATTTCTAAGGCGGATCGACGCTCCTGCCGGAAATGCATGCCCCGCTTGGGTAAGGGCGGGGCATGCTTGTTCCCCTCTTCGTCTTCGGAGGACCCGCGATGAGACATTGTGCGCATTGGGCGCTCGTATTGATTGCAGTCGCGATCTGCCCCATCGTTCGCGCCGAGCCGGCCGACAAGCCGATGCGCGAGGCGGGCAAGATGGACCTGGTCTGGAAGGCCGACAAACCGGTGCGGATCATCTCGGGCGAGTCCGTCGAGTTCCAGCTCCCGGCGGTTCCGGCGCGCGGAGGTGTGGAGACCGTCATCGCTCTTCGCACGCGCCTGCAGAACGACCGCCTGAACGGCTGGAGTCCCTACCTGGCGATCTGGGTGAACAACCGTCCCGTCCGGGCCGTGGACGACTGGGCGCGCATACGCCTCATCAACCGGCCGGACGTGTACAATGACAAGGTCTACAAAACCGGCCACTGCATGTTCGACAACGCCGTGAACACGTTCTTCAGCCCCTCCTTCGATGCCTGGACGTTTGAACTGGCCGAGCCGGTGCAGACGCGCGAGAAGTACTGGTTCATCCTTCGCGTGGAGGACCTGCTCTTCACGGACCGTCCGAACGTCCTCAAACTGCAGAACATCACCAAGTATAAAGACTTCGGGGCCACGAAGCCCGAAGAGATCGTTCTGGTCACCGATCCGCTGGAAGTGGGGTATTTCCAGAAGCCGCGCGTGGCCTCCAGCCGCAAGCTGGGGATAACGGCGGAGGGGTTCAAGCCCGTCCAGTCGTTGACGGTGAAGAACGCCACCGTCGCCGTCAATGAGTTCGGCGGCCTGAAGATCTCGCGCGGGGCGGCCTCTCTTGTCATGGAGAGCTCCTTCACCTGGCCGAACGCCGGGATCAACCTGTTGGGCGGCGCGCTGACGGGTTGCCAGAAGGGGTGGAAGCCGGAGGCGGTCGTGAAGGGAGATTCGATCACGATTTCCGCGCGCGGCGCGCAACACAGCATCCGGCGCGAAATACGCGTCACGGAGGACCGGCTCGATTTCTTCGACACCATCGAGAACTTGACCGACCAGATTCTGCCGGTGATGGCGATGAACACCGTGGGGCTGGCGCAGCCTCAGGATGTCCTCTGGATCGGCGGAATGCCCAACGGCGGCGCGCTCGAAGTGGCCAGCATGGTGGGGCCGTGCAACTCGACGCTGTTCATCAACTCCAAGGAGTTGCAGATCGGCCTCTATGCCAAGGACACCGTGCTGCGCAACCAGTTCTGGGTGGAGAACTACCCGGCCGTCGTGGCGTTCGGCACGAACCAGCTTGCATTGGCGCCGAAGAAGTCCTACACGCTGCGCTGGAGAATGTATCTTTCGAGCGACCCGGACTATTTCAGCTTCATCAATCGCATCCGGGCGGATGACGGGCTGAACTTCACCCTCATCGGCCCCTGGGAGGATTTCCGTTACAACGCCTGGTGGGCGCAGGCCAAGCCGGATGAAATCCGCTCGAAGATCGCGCCGCAGTGCTGGCGGTTCGGGGCCGGCGAGCCGTGGTGGGACTATTATTGCAGCGAGCCGGACCCCGTTTCCTACGACCGGGTCCGATATAAGAAGCTCGCCCTGGCTGCCGTGAACAATGTGACCTCGGTGCTGCCGGGGTTCTGGCTCCTGGCTTCCCGCGAAATCACGTTCTTCAGAGTGCCGAAGGACCCGGCGCAATGGAGCAAGCACGAGAACGCCGACAGCCTCCTTAAGAACGCGGACGGCTCCTACGTCGTCTCCGGCTACGGCTGCGTCGAGCCGACGTATCAATACATCTACGGCTACGCGGCGCTGGACAACTCCTATCACAAGAAGCTCATGGCGGACGTGGATTTCCTCATGGACGAATGCGGGTTCAAGGGGATCTATTTCGACATATTCACGCTGCCCAGTGTGGTCTCCTATGACCGGTGGGACGGCCATTCCGCCGATATCGACCCGAAGACGTACGCGCTCATTCGAACCAGGAACAACGTGCCGATTCTCCACGGGCCCGCGCAGGCGGAGATGGTGAAGAAGATCTTCGATAAGGGTGGCATCGTGGTCTGCAACGAGTCCGCCGCCTCCGAAGAGATGCTCACGCTGCCCGTCATGAGCTTCGTCGAAGGCACCAACAACGTCCCGAGCACGCACCTCTATTCCCCCATCGGCCTGTCGAACATGTGGACGAACTTCACCAAGGAGGAGATGGGGAAGGCCTCCACGCTGGTGGACCAGATCAATCAGCGGCTCAGGCTGGGCGCGTTGACCTATTACTACGCTTCCAATCTCGGGCTGGGGCCGACCGAATACGAGGCGTACGGCATCCTGACGCACTCCTTCCCTCTCACCCCGGTGGGTCTGCATGCGGGATGGATCGAGGGGAAGGAAAGGACCGTCACCTGCGTGGCCGGGAAATATGTTTGGAAACAGGCGGGCAAGCCGGAGGTGCTGGTGTGGAATTCCGACGGCCGGCGCGTGAAGAACCCCGTGCCGATGGCCAGGACGGGCGACACGTGGACCGTGGACCTGGGCGCGCTCCCCGCAGGGGGGGTGGCCGTCATCGAGGAGAATCCCTATGAGTAAAATCCTGTTCCTGATGAGCGCGTTGGCGCTAAGCGCTATCCCCGCCCTTGCGGCGGGGGATGGCCTGCTCGCACACTACACGTTTGAAGAAGGAGCCGGCGCAGTCCTCAAGGACCATAGCGGCAACGGGAACGACGGGACGATCCATGGCGCCAAGTGGGTGAAGACCGATGCCGGAACGGCGCTGAGCTTCAAGCCGGGCGAGTATGTTGACGTGGGGAGCAAGCCTGAATTCAATCTGCCCGGCGACCGCGCGATTACCGCCTGGGTGAAGTTGGCGGCTCCCGGCTTTCCCGACGGGACGACCAATTGGGTCATCTTCGACGGAGGGGATTCGTACCCCGGCTCCGGCTACATGCTGCGCATTGACGGCGACGCCACGGTCGTCAGCTACCGTCACTGCGCCGACGGGGGCAAGTTGCGCACGGCCACCTCGCGCCGCCACGTCGAGAACAACACGTATTACTACGTGGTCCTGAGCCGCCGGGGCAACACCGCCAGCTTGTACATTGACGGCATCATGGACGTGCAGTTCGACCTGCTCGATTCCGCGCCGGCGACAAGGCCCTTCAGCATCTCGGCGGCGGCGCAATCGTTCTACGGGTTGATGGATGACGTGGCTCTCTACCATCGCGCGCTGACGACGGAGGAGGTCGTTGCCGCCTACCGCGAAGGCGCCGCGCGCCACGGCAAGGATGCCTCATGGATCGGCAAGATTCGGCTGACGCCTTACTGCCATTATGACAACGGAACCGTCACGGTCGACTCGGACTTCGGCGGCGTCCTGCCTCTTCAAGCCGGGCAGAAGGCCTCTCTGGAGCTCGGTCTGCCGGGCCAGGCGCCCGCCCAGACCGAGTCGATTCAGAAGATGCCGGACACGGGGCGTTACGAGTTCACGTTCCCGCTCAAGGATCTGGCGGCCGGAAAGTACCGGATTGCGGCTGTCGTCAGGGATGCCGCGGGCCGCGCTGTGAATGAAGCGGCCGTTTCGATCGCCCTCCCCTATGCGCCGGCCAAAGTGCCCGCTCCCTCCGAGAAGAGCGTGGCGCTCCTGCCCAAACCCGCCGACCCGGTCCCTTACCGGTTTGAACTGGGGGCGTCGGGCGGTTTCCAGATCGGGGTCGCCGGCGAGACTTATCCGGTGGAATCCTCCTTCTCCTGGCCGAAGGGTGACTTCAACCTCCTGGGCCTTGCGGCGCCTGCGGCGGGGAAGTGCGAGAAGGACTGGAAAGTGACGACGCGCAAGGTGGACGACAAGACGTACGTCGTGTCCGCTTCGGGCAAGTTCTACGCGATTGAGCGCACCATCCGCCTCCTCCCCACGCACGTCAACGTGCAGGACAAGGTGACGAACAACACGCCGGAGGCCATCGGCATTCTCTTCAAAGACAGTATCGTCACGGAAGGGCGCGGGATCGCCGCCGCCTGGCTGGCCGGCGCGGAGAGCCGGAACGCGAAGAGTGACGCGGTCCTTCAGTCGGACCCGACGCTCTTCCTTCAGAAGCCCGGCCTGGGGCTCGGCCTGGTTGCGCTGGATGACGTGTTCATCGTCCAGTCCAAGGGGGACTTCGACCCCGCCCGTTCCAGCCTGTACAGCACGCAATTCGCGCTGGACAAGGGGGCTTCGTACACGCTGGAGTGGTCGCTCTACCTGAACAGTTCAGGGGACTATTACGACTTCATCAACCAGGTGCGCAATGACGAGGGGCGCAACGGCAAGGTGGCCGGCGGCATGGCGTTGTATCATGACCGCTTCTCCGGCCGGTTCGGAGTTCCGACCAGGGAATACAGCGACATTCGCAAAATCAAGTACCTCAATTGCACCTCCATGGACCACCCGGTCGACGATCCCCAGGTCTCGCTGGAAGGGATCGAGTTCCTCAAATACCCGAAGGAAATGGCGCGCACGAAGGATCAGGTCGCGGCGATTCATAAGCTCTGCCCCGATTTGAAAGTGATGTTCCATGTTGCGCACAGCCTGTATTCCAACAACAAACCGACCGAGACCTTCCCGGATTCGCGGGTGATCGCCGCGGACGGCAAGCAGGCGATTTACTACGAGGGGCAGGAGGGAGCGTATTTCAGCGATGAGCGGAAGGCGCAAGGCTGGCGCTGGTACGCGCTCTATCCCACGCTGGACAACAGCTTCGGGCGCGAGTTGATGCGAAGCGTGGACGTGATGATGGACGAGTTGGGGTGCAATGGCGTTTTCATGGATGGGTTCATGACCGCCTATGGCGGCGAGTACACGTACGACCGATGGGACGGGCACACGGCGGAGATTGACCCGGCTGCCAGGACGCTCACGCGCAAGGTCGGGTCGGTGCTGCTGCTTTCGCAGGATGCGCTCGTGGCGTTCTCCCGCAAGATGCGCGACAAGGGAGGCCAGGTCGTCGCCAACAACTCCGTCATTACGCGCACGATCGGCAAGGAGACGTACATCATTCATGACAAGGAACTGGTGGAAGGCGCAACCACCCACCTGGCTCCGACCGTCGTGACGCTCTCCAACGCCTACAACTTCACGAACGAGAAGGAGTTCTACTACGATACGCTCAACAAGCTGAAGTGGGGAAGCCTGGTATTCTATTACGGGGACTATCCGAACTCCGGCAAGGACTTCTTCACGCGTCCGCCGATGGTATCGCGGGAGTTCCCGATCACCTTCCAGGAAATCCACTCCAACTGCGTAAAAGGGGAGGAGCGGATCATCACCGCCAACCCCGGAGTCTACGGCTGGGCGGGCGACTCAGCTCTCCATTGCGCTTACCGTTATGATGCGCAGGGATGGGAGATTCCCGCCGATTACCTGACCACCGTGGATGGGAACGGTGTGCGGACCGAGGTGACTCTGGCCGACAAGGAATCTGCCGTGGTGGCGAAAGTACCGGTGCGGCTGAAAGCCGCCATGCCGGTCAACGTGGTATTCCGCCAGTACGATGCGAAAGGCGTCGCTTTGAGACTCAACGGCAAGGGGAGCGTGGAGATCACCGCGGGCAGCGGGGAGTTCGCAATCGCTCCCGCGACGGTCTATCTCGTCAAAGCCGGCGAGGTGGCGAAGGTCGCTTCAGACAAGAAGGGGCTGTTGAAGTTCACCTGCAAGCTGGATGGGCCGATGGAAGTCACCATCGCACCGAGCGACAAATGACGGCACCACTTTCAGAAGGAACATCGGTATGAACAGAATGCTGGCTCTCTTCGGCGTCCTCCTCCTGGGCGCCATGTCCGCGAGTGCCGAAGTCGTCCCGGGCGAGCCGATCACCGCGCCCGTGTTCAAGAACGCCGTGCCGGACCCCGGCTGCGAGCAACTGCTCGGGCAGCCGGCCAAGGACACCTGGAATTATTATCTGGCCGACAAGTGGGTCGTGGACACGACGGTCTTTCATGGCGGAAAGCAGAGCGTCCGTCTGGACGCGACCGACAAGACCAAGACCTGCGGAGCGGCCACCGGCGCTCCGGGCTCTACGGAAGCTCCCGTGGTCGAGTTCGGCGGGTGGGCGAAGGTCAAGCCGACGGAGGGCCCTGCGGCCTGTCCTCGGTTCTGCCTGCAGGTGGTCTTGAAGGGGGGCCGGGTGCTTGAGAACACGGCGACCTTCAAGCAGCCGCCGCTGGACTGGCAGTTCGTGGGCAACCGCGTGAACGTGGGGGACTCCCAGGTCGATTACGTGATGATCTACTGCCTGACCGACGGGCAGACCGGTTCGACCTGGTTCGATGATGTTTACATCGGCATGGGCCGGAAACCGATGACGAGGGGGGAGAACCTCCTGACCGCGGGCGGGTTTGAAGAGGCCTCCAAGTGGCATCCCTATGGAGAAGGTTTTGTCTTGGATGCCGCCGCAGCCCATTCCGGCAAGGCCGGCTTGCGGCTGAAGGCGGACAAGCCGTACCGCCTCTACGGCGCGCGCTGCGTGGTGAAGCCCGTCGCTTCGATGGATGCGATCCTCATCGGCGGATGGTGCCGCTCGGAGCAGAAGGGGGGCCGCGCTTCCATCACGGCGGATGTCCATTACAAGGACGGGAGCGTCCTGCCCTGCCTCTCGGCCATCTTCCCCACCGCGCCGCACGACTGGATGAAGTGCGAGGAGCAGTTGAACATCATCCCGGGGGATATCGACTACATCACCGTCTCGGCGGAGTTGCTTTTTGCCGGAGCCGGCGAGGTCTGCTTTGACGATCTCTACTTGATGCCATTGAAGCAGTAGCGGCGGTATCCTTGTTGCCAGGAGGCGAGACATGAGCGGATGGACACGAAAGACAAGTTGGCCCGCGATGGTGGCGTTGCTCCTCTTGTCCGGCGCGTTGTTGCCGCGCGCCCGGGCCGATACGGTCACCCTCGCGCCGGACTCCTGCTGCTGTCCGGCGGCGAACTGCAACGATCCGGAAGGTCCGAATGCCTACGTGCCGTTGAAGAAGAACCTCCTGGTCGCCACCGGATCCAGGGACGTGTACATTCCGCGCAGCATCATGCACTTTAACGTCGAGGCGCTGGGCAAGTCCGTATCGAAGGCCGAAATCAGGATTACGAAGGACTCCGACGTCAATTGCAGCCAGAACCGGCGCGCCACCGACCCATTCCCCACGGACATCATTCTGGAGCATATCGAATTCGGCGTGAAATATCCGCACGACGAATATGCGAAGGGGGATTACTGGCTGCATATCGGCACGGAGTGGAACAACCCCGCGCTGGGCGTGCCGGGCAACCTCCTGCTGGTCAAGGGGGGAACGAACCTCGCCAACACGCTGATCAGCGTGGACGTCACGCGCATGCTCAACGACGACCTTGCGTCCGGGCGGAAGATCGCCACCTTTCGCGTGCGCGCATTGAACAGCAAGGGAGAGGGATTCTTCGCGTATTTCGACGACCCGACCCTCGTGGTCGAGACTGCCGGCGCTCCGGCAAAGTAGCCGTGCCAGGTTATCCAGCGGAGGAAGAATGATGCTGTGGTATGAGAAGCCGCTTCGAATTGCGGCGTTGCAATGTGAATCGGAAGGGGACCCGGCCCGCGTGCTCGATGCGTGGGAGGGGATGGGCTTCAACGTGGAGCAACTGCTCCACATCAGCGCGGAAGGCTACATCGGCTACTTGCGCGACGATCAGATGGAGAAGGTGCAGCGCTACCTGGCCGGCGCGAAAGCCCGCGGGCTTCGAATCATCTTCTACGTGGGCGTCCTGGGGCCGAAAGAGGTGCGCTCGAACGAGGCGTGGGCGTTCCGCGACGGCGCCGGCAAGAGCCTCGGCATGCCCTGTGTGAACAGTCCCTTCCATGACTGGTACGTGGAGCACATCCGGAAGATCGCCGCATTGGACGTGGATGGCATCTTCCTGGACGGCCCCTTCTTCCCGACGGGAAGCTGTTACTGCGACGCCTGCCGGGAGCTGTTCCGCCGGGAATATGGGACGGCGCTCCCAACCGTCGCCGATTTTGCCGACAAGGCCTGGCGCGACTTCATCCAGTTCCGCAACGACAGCATCATCCGCCTCGTCCGCGATTGCCGCAACGCGATGAAATCCGTAAAGCCCGACGCGATCCTCTACACCAACGGCCAGCCCCTCGGCCCCGGGTCGGCCAACGGCCGGAACAACCGGATGCTGGCCGCGTGCGAGGATATGCTTGGCGCGGAGGGAGGCTTCATCTTCTATGAGCCGCCGGACCGCGTCCCCTGGTGGAAGCCGGGCGTCACGGCGCGCCTCCTGGAGGGCCAGTCCGAGGGGAAGCCGACGGTGGTCTTCATCGCCGGCGATCACAAGACATGGAACCGCTATCTGCTCACCGCTCCGGAAACGCGGCTGCTCATCGCCGCGGCGGCGGCCAACGGCGCGAGTCCCTGGTATGGCATCCATTCCCCCATCGAAGACCTCCAGGCGCCGGGTGGCCAGGCCGCGGGCGACATGATGCGATTCCTTCGCGACAACGAGGCGTGCTACACCCGCACGGAGTCGCTGGCGGAAGTGGCGCTGCTCTGGTCGCAGCGGACGGCCGACTATTTCAGCCAGGAGACCGCGGTCACTGACTTCACGAAGAAGGAGAATCAGGGCAAGCATCGCATCGACTACACCGCCTGTTTCGGCGGCTTCGCCGAGATGCTGCTGCGCCGACAGATGCCGTTTGACGTCATGGACGACCAGAAGCTCCTCGAAGGCGGGCTGGGCAAGTACAAGACGATCATCCTGCCGGACTTCGCCTGCGCCTCCGATGAGGAACTGGAAGCGCTGAAGGGGTTCGTGCGCGCCGGGGGCCACCTCGTGGCCTCCTTCGAAACCTCCCTTTACCGTCCGGACCTTACGCGCAGGGCGGATCTCGGCTTGTCGGACCTCTTCGGCGCGTCGCTTCAGGAGGGGCTGTACGATTTCCAAGCCTCAAGCTACATGAGCCGCAACGCCGATGACACCGCCTTCGCCGGAATCTCCCAGACGTTGCTGCCCGCCCCGGCATGGGGATTGAAGGTTCGGCCGACCACCGCCACTCCCTGGGCCTATTTCCACGAGCCGCTCGCCGGCCAGTACCTTCCCGTTCCGCCGCGCGCGACGCCGGCGATCACGGCCAACCGCTATGGAAAAGGAAGGTGCATCTACCTGGCCGGCAGTTTCGGGGAGCATTTCAAGACCTACGGCATTCCGGAGTACCCGGCCATTCTGGCGAACGTGCTTGACGCATTCTCCCCCGCCCTGATTCGCGCAGAGAATCTTCCGGAGACGGTGGAATTGACGCTGCGGACGCAGCGAGAGGCCGGCCGGCTCATGGTGCACCTCGTCAACTTCACCGGGACCATGCGGCGGCCCATCTCGCGCGTCGTGAGAATACATGAAGCCTCCCTCGCAATTTCCGCGAAGGCGCTGCGCGCGGCGGGGATCGAGCGGGTGGGGCGCGTTTCGGCGCTCCGGGGGAGCGTCCACGTGGCATTCAGCGAAACGGCGGAGGGGCTGGCGCTGAAAGTTCCCGCGTTCGACGAGTATGAAGTGTTGCTCATCCAGCCATAAAAAAGCGCAGGGGCAAGGCGCGGCTCCGCCGGAAAGCGGAGGGCCTTGCCCCTGCGCAGCGCTTCAATGCAGTCGAATTACTTCGCGTACTTCTTCGCGTGCTGCGCCACCTCGGCGGCGGTCAGGGCGCGGTTGTAGACGGAAACCTCGTCGATCAGGCCGTCGAAGAAATCCGGCGCCAGGCCGCAATCCTTGCCGATCGTCAGCGGGATTCCCTTCGTCACCGGCGTGACCGTCTGGGCGCCGCTCAACACCACCGCGCCGTTCAGGTAGTAGACGATATTGGTCCCGTCGCAGGTCGCGGCCACGTGGCACCACTGCTTCAGCGGCAGGGCGCCGCCTTCCTGCGCGGCGAAGGCTTTCCCATCCGCCACCGTCACCATCATCCGCGGCGGATCGCGGAATCCGAAAGCGCACACGAAGCGCTCGTCTTCCCATGCGCCGGTCGGGGCGAAGCAGATTCCGCCGGAGGGGACCCGCGCGAACACCCAGGCTTCAATGGTCCCGTTCTTCAGGTCCAGGCTGGCGGTGGCGGGAACTTCCACGTAGGCGTCCGCGCCGTTGAAGCTCAACGCCGTGCCGGATACGCCCTGTGCCCACGCCACGCCTCCCTTGGCCTCGCCAACGTTCTTGAACGGGCTCGAATCGGCGACCGCCGTTCCCTTCCCCTCGTCAAAATGATACTGCGCCACCAACCCGTCCGCGTCTGCCGCCAGCGCCACTGCTCCGCTGAACGCCAAGGCAAGTCCTGCGCCTACGATGGTCCGTATCATCCTGCTGCCTCCTTCAAAAGAACATGGCCCAACTCGATTGCAAGCCGCGATTGTAGCACCGCGCCGGGCTTCTTGCCACTGCACACGCTTCCTTCTGCAGGGCCAACGCATCTCAAGAGCGCCGCAGGCTGTGGCGTCAGGGTCTGGATCTCGATGCATGATTGTGATCACGCTGAGCGCGATAGTTTGTGGAGTGCGGCGGCAACGACGCCGCTTTGGATGGCGTGGAGTCCGGTGCCCTCAGGGTGTAGCCCCGTGAGTCGTGCGCTCCGTCATAGCCAAAGCGCCGCTGCCGGCGGCGCACTCCACATTCTGCGGCGCTTTTTAGATGCGTTTGCCCTGCTTCCTTCTGTTACGGTCAGTCCCGGGGGACTTGGATGAGCCTGCTGTTCCACACCGCCTCGTTGATTTCCCGGCGGCTCCGATTCGGCCGTTTCTCCGCCCGGGAAGCCCTCAGCGCGTCGCGGCGCGGCGGGCATACTCGTTGAACAGCTTCAGATAGAGACGATAGTCGTTGAGCGAGACCTCCGGCGGCGTCTGGTGGTCCACGCCGAGGACGTACCCGCCTCCCTTCATCACCGGGAGCAATCGCTCGAATTCCCGCCGCATGGCCGCCTCCCCCTTGTGCATCACCATCTTGTCGAATCCCCCCACCATGCGCCAGGCGGGATGGTTGCGCCGCATCCGGGGGATATCGTTGGCGGCTTGCCGCTCGATGGGCAGGCAGCCGTCCATCCCCACCTCCGTGAACCAGGGGATCATCTCCTCCATCAGCCCATCCGTGTCGACGATGAGCGGGAGCCCGCGCTTCCGGAACATCGCCGTGAACTCGCGATAGTAGGGGGCCATGAACTCGTCGAAGAGGTCCTTGGAGATCATCGGCCCGTGGTTGTACGAGAGGTCCTCATTGAGGACGATCATGGCGACGTCGGTCATGCCGAGGACGTAATCGAGCGTCTTCTCGATATAGCGCATCTGGTCCGCGTTCATGCGGTGCATGAGCGGCGCATGGTCGTAGAAGGCGAAGAAATGCGGCTCGATGCCGAAAAGCGCCCGTGGCCAGTAGAAGAAGCCGGCGACGGCCACCGAGATGAGCACCTCTCCCTTTGCGGTGCGCCCCTTGAGTTTTTTCAGCGTGGCCAGATTCTCCTGATCGGCCGGCTCCGTGTAGAGGAAGTCGCGGCGGAGCTTGTCGTAATCCGCTTCGTTGCGCACCAGAGCTGCGCCATGATAGGCGGGCGTCGGTATGCCGGGTTTCTTCTCCGAGAAGCGGCACCAATAGAGCGGGTCCAGGCCGAAGTATTCTTCGTAGGACTCCAGCACGGGCAGACCTTCCGTCCGCCATCGCTCGATGGTCTTGTCCCACCAGGGCGCCCACTCGATCACCGGCAGGCGGTCCACCGGCTGAAAGTTGAGCGCCGCCTTAAAACGCTGAAGACTGTTCATGCGAGCCTCCTATCCAGGGTATGAGCGCAATGCATCGAGAAGGACTCGGACGCTGCGCTCCAAGTGCCCCAACGGCACGCGTCCGCTCCAGGGAAAAGCTTCTTGTGACGCCGGGCGTCACGTTCCACTCGCAGGTTGCGCATATCGGCTTCCGTTGAAAGGGGGTCTGTTTCTACCGGCCGGAGTTATAGCGATCGACGATCTCCGACACCACGCAGATGCGCTCGATATTTCCGTGCGCGGAGATCTCGTCCGAAATGCCGAGGACGAGGTTCGGGGCGAAGAGGTCGATCACCTTCTGCGCGCACTCCCGGAGCATTGAAACCGGATACATGTCGTCGAAAAGAATGGCCGGGATGCCGTCGAAAAGGAACAGCTTGTCGCCGAGCGCCGCCCGGGTCTCTTCGAGCGTCACATCGCCCTGCGGCTGCGGCGTGATCGCCTCGATGCCGTCGAGCCCGAGCTCCCGGGCAAGAGGCAGCAGCGGCTTGACGTCGCCATCCCAGTGGGAGCAGACGAACTTCCCGGCGCGGTGGAGTTTCTCGCACCGCCGCTGGTATTCCGGCATGACGTATTTCCTGAACAGAGCCGGGGGCATGGTGGAGGCGTGGTGGTTGTCCCCGAAGCAGATCATGTCAATGGGCGACGCATTGATGACGTCGATCAACCTTCCGAAGCTGTTGTTGGACGCCTCGCAGAATTCATCCACCGCGGCGGGCCAGTCGGCGAGGGCATAAATGGTATTCTCGACCCCCATCCGGCTGGTGAAGAGCTCCTGGATATTCACCCGCGGGCCGTAGTAGCCGGCGTCGAGGGGGGTCACGGTAAATGCCGGCAAGCCCAGGCCGTTCCATTCCTGCATGGTCCGGTCGTAGGTGGTCTGCGACCACTCCCAGGAGCAGTGGTTCTCCCGCCAGGCGGCGACGCGCAAGTCCTTCTCGGTCTCGATCTCATGCTTGGCCATGATCTTCCGGCGCGAGGTGGCCGTCCTGCGCCAGAGGATTGTCTGGACGCCGACCGGGGTATGGAATGAAATCTCCTCATCGGAAGAGGAGAGCGTTTTCCGTTCAAGGCGCACGGAGGGGTGCTCCTTGCGGACATACGACGCGCCGAATTCGTAGGGACGCGCGGAACAATTCAATTCGCGGTAGATTTCGGACAGGCGGGCCATTCCCTTGAACCGGCCGGGAAGCTCCTCCTTCTCGAAAAGCTTGTCCGCAAGCCACGCGCCGATGCGCGGCTGCCAAATGATCTTCCCGCCCGATTCGCCCCGGACCACCCGGCGGTTAAGCTCCGTGAACGTCATATCTCAAGCCCTTTCGTGCCCTAGTAGCGCCCATGCTCCAGCACGGTATCCACCATCGCCATGTAATTCTCGGGGACCACGCAGTCGGCCACCGAACTGGAGGACATGGCGACATATCCCGCGCCGGGCATCATGAGCTTGAGGAGCGCTTTCATGTCGCGCCGGACATCCTCTGCACTGCCGAAGGCCAGGACGCCGCCGATGTCGAGATTGCCCATCAGGACGATCTCCTTGCCGTACTTGCGCTTGATCTCCCCGATGTTGTTGCACTGCGTTTCGAGCGGGTTGATTCCCATGAAACCGAGGTCAATGATCATCCGGATGAAATGCTCGACATCCCCGTCGCTATGGAAGAAGCAGGGCATCTTCGCGGCGTGGATGGGCGCCATGATCTTCTTCATGCGCGGGAACCAGAGGCTGCGAAACAAGTCCGGCCGGACGAAGAGACCGCTCTTGAATGCGATGTCGTCAGCGACCTGAATGCTCGCGAGGTTCCGCTGGAGCAGTTCCTTGACCATGAGGACGGCATCCTCCGTGAAGAGGTCCATCAACTCTTCGACCAAGGGAAGATCATCCTGGACGGCGAGGAAGAACTGCTCATAGCCCATGGAAAGATACGTAGTGCAGAATGGGCCGGAAACGTACACATTGAGGTCGATCTCAGTTCCGTCGAGGACGCGAAGGTAGTCATCCACGCGCGCGAGGAAGTCCGCGTGCGAAGGAAGGCGGAGGGTCTTCAGCGCCTCGCGCGTGTTCGCTCCCTTGCAGGTGAAGTAGTAGCCGAGAGTGGCGAGATCCATGTGGACGAAACGGGCGAGTTGGAGATGCTCCTTCGGCATTATGTGCAGGCTGTGATCCACCTCGACCCCTATGGCGTGCCGGATGAATCGGCCATTGATGGCATGCTCGAAGATCGGCACCCGATCCGTGGGCTGGCGGAGAAGCGTCTTCACGGTGCGGTTGGCGGAGTGGTCGGTGCGGGTCATCGGCTCCCTTTCGAATGTGACGAGTGCAGGTCAAGAATCCACTGAAGCGTGACGGCGGCCGACCAGTTGTAGTCCGGGACGGCGCCGGGGGCGTCTTCTCGCCCGGAGGTGCGATAGAGGTTGATCTGCGGCAGGCGGTTGGGGGAAACGTTCCCCATCGGATCGTAGAACTCAAAGAGGCATCCATCGCGCTGATAATCGCGAAGGACTTGCGCCAGACAGCGGCGGGCCAGCCGGCGGGCCACGGCGTGGTAGCCGTAGCGGCGGAGGCCGAGGTAGATGAGGTAGGTATAGTTGAGCCACGTTCCGCCGCGCCAGTAATCGGGGGTGAAGCAGGGCTCATCGATGGCCGCCGAGGGGACCGGGCAGCGGGTCCAGAACTCGCGCGGGTCCGTCAAGTGGCGCACGAGCGCTTTGGCCTGGGCGGGTGTGGCAATCCCCGCAAACAACGGCACGAAGCCGGCATATTGTTTGATCCGGATGAACCGCCCGGCGCTGTCGCGCGGATAAAAGAATCCGTCGCGCCGGTCCCAAAGCCTGCGCCGGACGAGTTCCTCGGCGCGGCGCGCCGCGCGGCTGAGGAGCGGACTCGCGCGACGCCCGACGATCTGGCCGATCTCTTCCAGACAGCAAACGTCATTCGCAAAGAAGGAGGAGAAGTCCGCGACGTCGATGAGCGTGCGCTCGTCGGCGCCGTCGAAATAAGGGGAGTTGTCCTGCCCCCCCTCGCCGCAGGGGCAGAAGGGATTGACGGACTGAAGCTGCCATTCCAGCAGGCCATTGTGATTGCGGTCGCGGTTCCTGAGGCACCAGAGAAGATGTTTCTGGAGGCCGTCGAACGCCCCAGCGAGGAACTCCTTGTCCCTCTTCACGCGGTAAACCTCCAGCGCGCCCCAGGAAAGGATGGGCGGCTGCGTGGTGACCGACGGCGCTGCCCGGTCCTGCATGTAATGCGGGATGAAGCCGTCCTTCCTCTGATGATGAAGAACGGCCAGCAGGTTGTCGGCGGCGAGGCTCCCCGGGAAATGCCGGTAGCCGAGCGCATGGAATACCGAGTCCCATATCCAGACCCACCGATGCGGCCAGCGGTCGGGAGTCGAATGGGCATAGGGGGTGAAACGGTTCGGCGCGAGCGCGTTGACCTTGAGGACGCTCACCGACTTGGTGAAAAGTTCATTCAGGGGTGCCGGACAGCGGGCGGGCGGGGGCAGGATGGAGTAGAACGCCTTCCTTTCGGCGAAGGCGCGGGGCACGTCCATCGCGAGCGCCGCGCGGGCGCGGGCGAGGACTTTCTCTTCACGTTGCCGGCCGAGCGCACAGGCGAACTTCACCGTGCCTCCGGCGCGGCGCGTTGCCGCCAGGACGGCGGACTCTCCGCGGGAGGGCAGGAAGAGAGCGTCGCCCGCCTGGCGCGCCTTCGCGCGCAGGCCGCGCGCCTTTTCAAGCCTTATGGGCAGTTCCTCGGGGACTTGTCCGATGACGAGGCCGGTTGCAGCGAAGATGAAGTAAACATCCCCGAGGGGAGCGCCCGGACTGAGCTGCACCTGAAGCCGGACCGCATCGGAAAACACCTCCGCCTTCACGATCCGCAGCGAGTTGACGCAGCGGAGACAATCGCAACGCAGCATGCGCTGGCCGTCGCTGTGGAGGATCATCCCGATGCCGGTGCGGGGGTCCATCGGCTTGCCGACGACCTGATAGCGCTCATCGGCGTCGGAGTCCACTCCGGAATTGCTCAGGAGGATGCCGCTGTTCCAGATGGAAGGGGGTTTTATCATGTCCGTCCCTCGTTGGACACAGAATCGGTTTCGATGGTCCGGCGGTCAGCCGCCGCCGTCATTTCAAAATAGACGTTGGGCCGCACGTCCAAGGCCCCGGCGCGCTGCCGGAACTCCGGCGAGCGCACGTGGTTGGCCAGCGTGTTGCAGAGCGTCATTTCGATCTGATTCTCCCCCTCGCGCAGGAGCGCTTTGGGAATGAAGAGCTTCTTCGGCGGCCCAATGACGCTCCCGGCCGCAGCGCCGTTGACGCGGATGGCCGCAGCGCCGCGGAATTGCGGCATCGAGAGCGCCATGTCGCCGCGTTCCCCGAGCGGCAGGGTGAGCCGGCGAACGACCTCGCCGGAGAAACCGCGCCCGCGTTCTTTGTACTGCCTCTCGGTCAGGGCGCGGCGCTCGAAGTTCTTTCCATCCCAGAAGCACTCCATCGCCGAGACGAAGGCGCATTGCGAGGGATCGACTTCCATGGTTCTCTGCGGCCGGCGCAGAGGCTGCACCTTCTTGCCGAGGACGGACGCAATCGTTTCACGTTTGCCGAGGAAGAGCAGAATCGACTCCCCCGGTGCCAGCGACAGGTTCTCCGCGTCGAGCGGCGCGAAAACGTCC
>Ga0114951_10002102_pt1 | contig 23146 bp, 26 predicted proteins | sample AM7aDNAmetaG_FD_88677 | JGI IMG/M metagenome (GOLD analysis project Ga0114951, IMG submission 88677) | Freshwater microbial communities from Finland to study Microbial Dark Matter (Phase II) - AM7a DNA metaG | ecosystem: Environmental > Aquatic > Freshwater > Lake | place: Finland: Lake Alinen... | reverse complement strand
GGCGGAACGCATTTTAAACAATGATCAAATCGCAAGGCCGTGGATTGCACAGCATCCGGCCTATGACCGTGAAGCTATTAAGCAGGGGATCATTAAGTGGGTAATGAGTCGTTCTGAGACGCGAGTAACATTGTCAGAGTTTGCAAAAGCGATTGAGCAGCGGATGACGGCGACGGATGTGGAAGTCCTAAAAGAAAAGACAATCAACGATGTTTCGATCGATAAGGCGGATACGGTAGCTGATGTTGCGTTAAAGATCGCTTTTGTTGTGCATGGCATCCTGAAGCTCAATGAGTCGAATCCCGAAGAAGCGGCTGATCAAATGACCGCGCTTGCTCTTGCGCTTGGCGCGAATGTTACGGCTGCGATTAAAAACGCTCTTCCGACAGGCCATGTCCTGCCGGTCTCTAACACATTTGCCCGGGATGTCCGGTTTGTGTCGGGGGCCAGTTATGGGCAGTTCCTTGAGTCAGTTAAGGTCATGTTGGTCTTAAATCCAAAATATGAATGTAATTTTGTCATGCCCGATACGGACGCGGAACTGGCTCGCACCAACACGCGAGCATTTGAAAAATGGGCAAGTGAGGAGAAGCTGGCCACCTTTAACATTTCGGGACGGGTTCATGTGATGGTTGAGAGCGAATATGTGGCGCAGCAAGCACGCCATCCGAAAAACGCTAACACTGTATTCAGCGTCTCCGGCGCTGATCAGAAGCTTTTCTCGAAGGTTCGGTTTGATGCATTGAGGAGTGCCTATATGTTCGTCGATCTGGCCATTGACGCGCAACCCGAGACGGTTTCCGCGGCGACAGCGACCCAGGTTAAATTGGCTTTGAAGATCGGCTCTATCTCAAGGTTTGTATCCAGCAATCCTGTCCTGAAGGCCGAGATGATTCGGGGATTGGAAGGGTTCGATCAAAAGGCGCTCCAGAACGGAAGCTTTGCGATCACGAACGAGTCCCTCAAGAGTGTTGTCGCCAGGATCTGGCAGGAGTTCCAGGCCGTTGTCCAGGTTGCCATCGCGGCGTAATCCGGATTTCCTACTCGCGTGCAGACCAAATAATACCCCCATGGTTTTTAGCGCTCGTCTGTTAAGGGCGTCGATGAAGCTACGGCATACCAAAAAAACAGTAGTTTGTTTGATATGAAGGGGAATCATGGCTGAGACCCCTGTGCTGACGCGCAAACGGGCCCTGGAGGTCCCAGCAGGACCCACGAGGTCGACTCCATCCTTTAGTGACAACATATTTTGTCCACCCGCCCACGCGTGCGTCCAGGTCAATCGCATACAGTTTTGGGTCTTAATAATTGGGCGAATGGTCGATAATATTATGACAGAACGGCAAAGGGTTATATAATTTAGCCGGGTTTAATTTATGGAGACGACATCACTGAGATGACCATTCTTCCGAAAGAACTGACCGTTATTGAAATTGCCCGCCAGCTTCACGTGACCACGAAGTGGGTCGAGATGACGTTGGATTTATTGAAGTTTGAAGGACGGCAGGGGAGGGGGAACAAAAGGATCTTTACCCCTGACGAGTTCCGGGTCTTCGAGAATGTAAAATTATTGAGGCTCTGCATGTTTTCATGGCGGGAGCTCATGGAGATCCGAAAACGCGAACATACCGCGAAAGAAAAAATAAGATCATATGTCCTCGGATTCCTGAAAGGACGGGGGGCTTCAACATCCGTTCCCGCTCATCCGTGGGTTCTTAATTTTATTCTTGTGGAAGCGTTCGATCCGTTCACGGATTTTAAAGGCGTTGGTGATCTTCGGGCTCTTACAGGTCCGGCAAAGATGGGTGTTTTTAAAAAGATAGACGGCATCCTTCATGACTGTAAAGTGGCCGAGATAAAAGACGACGTGCAGCGAAAGATCCAGGATAGGTTGACGGCGATGCAGCGGCAGCAGGACGTTCTTAAGCAATACGCGGCATCCGCGGCGCGGTTCTATAGATCCCAAGCTCCGGGAGCAGAATGTCTCTTCTCTGTGGTCGGGCAAAAGGATGATGCGTAACCCTTTATGCTGTATGTTGTTAGCGATTTATGCTTCTTGGTATACCCCTAAAAGCCTCTAAGTAAAGAAAAATAGCCCCGGATACCTTGACAGGACAAGACTTATCTGTTAAGTTCCTAGTAACTGTGAACCTAGAAATGAACATGACGGATAGCACATTAACCCGAGAAACGGCCGCGGACAGGAGTTCTTATTTGCAGGTGGTGGCGTATCTGCGGGTGAGCACGGCGACACAGAACCCTGAAAATCAAATGGCCCAGATCAAGCGCTACTGTGAAGCGCTGAATATCCAGATCGTTAAGACCTACATTGATTACGACTCTGGAGGGCGGAATGATCGAAGAGAGTTCCAAGGGATGCTGGACGATTCGGATCGCGGGATGTTCGATCTGCTGATCATCTGGAGTTTGGACCGATTAACCCGCGAAGGCATCTCGAACGCGTTCGCTTATCTTGACCGGCTCAAGAGAAATGGCGTTGCGGTAAAAAGCATCCAGGAACCATGGTTGGACACGCGGGATGAAGGCGTGGGGCAACTGCTATTGGCGGTTTTTTCATGGATCGCCAGGCAAGAGCGATTACGAATCGCCGAGCGCGTGCGTGCGGGCTTAGAACGCGCTAAGAGGGAGGGAAAGAAGCTGGGAAGACCGGTTGGGTCCAAGGACAAACGGAAGCGTCCCGTGAGCGGTTATCATACGCGCTATGCCGGAAAAACAAAAGATCAACGGAAGTTAGGGCAACGAAAACAAAAATAAGGGGGACTGAAATGGAAGACAACAAACTTATAACGATTGAGGAGATGGCGGATGTCCTGAGGGTCCGGCCGAATACTCTACACTCCAAAGAATGGCGGCGCGTGAATGGATGTCCACTATTCCGTATTGGGCGGAGGGTCTATGCATTCCGGGCCGGTTTTTGGAAGTGGGTTGAGCAACGCGGCGTAACGGTCTCCGCATAAGGATCTTGTCAGATGGCAAACGGTGTTAAATATCGGGGTATCAATAAAGACGGTCTTTATGTATTCCAGGCTTCCTATTATTTGAACGGGAAGAGGCTATGGAAGACTTTTGAGCTCGCCAATAAGTCTTTTCGGGAAGCTGCGGATAAACGACAAGAGCTTCGGATGGAAGCCCGGAAGGCCATGCCCCAGAGGAATGGAGTCAAGCTAGACTCCTGTCTTGAGGTCCTAATGGAGGAATTGAAAAGAAAGATGGCGGCGGATAAATGTTGCCACAAAACCATCAACCGTGCTCTTAGTGAGATGCGGCATTTTCTGAATTTTCTGCGACTGAACTATCCGGATGTTCAACGGATAGACGATTTTCCTCACGGGATTTTTTCGCAATATCAGTCATACGTGATTGAAACGCTTGGACGGGAAAAAGGATGGCGGACCGCGTTGCAGGTGCTCAAGGCCAATATGGCGCGATTCTATGATGCCGGATTTTTCGGGGAAGCGGTCATGAAGGATCTGCGAAAGATGAAGCCTCCGAGAATGTTGGATCTTCCCTATGAACCCATAAGCAGGGATGAGAAGCAGAATCTGCTGGCGTATATGGAGGAAGATAACCCCGCCTATGGAGGAATTCTATATTTTTTGATCAGGCTTGGTTGGAGACCTGCGGAGACCATTTCAATCAGGATCAAGAACATCAGGTTTAAGGATCTTATTCCGGTCTCGATCAAGATCGAAGCGGGGGATCGAAAGAACAGGCGGGAGTTTATCTTCAGCTCTCTGGACAAGGGATTGCGGGAGGTCATTATGCGTTTATACGACCCAGAGGCTGAATACCTCTTCCGTAACAGTGTCGGGAACAAGGTCGGTTACAACCATTACAACCTGTATCTGCGAAAGGTCTCCAAGGAGATTATTGGCAGGGAAGTTACGGCGAAGCTATTCCGGAAAAGCGTTGTAACCGAGCTTCTGGACGAGGGGATCGCGCCGAAGAATGTCATGGGGGTTACCGGTCATCGAGACATAAAGGTTCTCCTGCGGCATTACTCGCACCAGACGGATCCCGGGACAACCAAGGCATTAAAGTTGACTGAGGTGTAAGATGAAGTTTGGTGGCGGAAATTGGTGGCAGAAACAAAAATACTTTGCTAAACTCAATGCAGAAAAAGGTTTGGGAGAAACGAGGGTGAAACTCCCTCCACCTCCACCATCCACTCCGCAAACCAGAAAGTAGAAGAAGATCTGGAAGTCGAGACTTATATTTACGAAGACTCTCGACTAGTGCGGGTAGCAGATTAAAGACCATCGGGAACATATTCCGGTGGTCTTTTTTTTGGAGTAGCGGAGGGGAGTTGATGATTGTGCGGCAGGCCGGGTGATATTTGCACAGAATGCCCTCTGGATTGATCCGAGAGGTATCGACCCACTTGGGTGTGGGATAGCTGTTTCTGCCTTGCCAAGCCTGAATTATACAGCACAGCGATTCTCCTGATACTGTGACCTTCCGAGCGTAAGGACAGAATCCGTTTCAAATCGAATGCTTTCCGTGGCCTACCGCCCTGATAAAGGTTCTGAACCCTTTTGTTCTGGATGCCAGCCTTAATTTTATCGCTGAGTTGCTTGGAATACACATTGGCGAAGTAGCTGAAGAGAGGGCGAATGACATGCCAGACCATCTCGTTCTGGGAGTCGATGCTTTCTTTCAACGAAATGAATCTGCACCCGTAATCGTACACAATACGATCCAGCAAGGCGTTTGTCTTCTTTGGATGCTCTCGGCTGAATCTGTCGAGGGAGTGAACCAATAGCACCGAGTAGTGCCGGAGTCGTATCTTCTCAATGACTTCCTGTAGCTTCGGTTGCTCGCCCTTGTACCCGCTGCCGTACTCACTCACTTCATCGAAAGTCCAGTCGTAGGCTTTGGCATATCGCCGAAGTTCCTTTAGTTGAACTTCCGTGTCCTGTCTTTTCTCATCAGTCGAACAGCGGGAGTAAATCATCGCTCTGGTTGTCATATGTCAACCTTTCATGCAAAAAATATATCACTTCTCCCGGCTGGCAAGGAATCGGGTCAATTGTGACTTGTCGATCAAGTAAGTCTTTCCAACGAGCGTGGCTTCAATGCGCTTCTGTTTGATGGCCTTGTTCACGGCTTGGCGTGAAACTCTCGCTTTCTTGGCGAACTCTATGACGGTATAGGCGTGATCTGTATTGACCATGAGGGGATGCTACCATATTGGTTGTCATATGTAAACCCTTGTGTGCCGCACGCAAGTGAAATAGTTGATGGCGGATTTCTCGGTTATTGGTATAATTTGGTAACTTTTGGAAGGATGCCCATGACGGATAAGTGGCTCACCATTGAACAGATTGCCGACTACCTACAAGTCTCCACAGAAAAACTCTACAAACTCTGCCAGAAGGGCAAGATCCCAGCCTCCAAGATTGGTGGGCAATGGCGATTCAAGGTTGCCTCCGTTGACAAATGGGCGCAGTCATTATCAAACCAAAGAAATAAAAAGCGAGCGGATTGATATGACCGAATATTATCATTTTCGATTTTGTTCAAATGGTCATACCGCAAAAGGTTGGACTCCATTGGAAGCTGATCGGAAGTGTGAAAAGTGCGGGGAAGGGTTTGTGGTGCGATGTGGCTGTGGCGAAGGACTTGCCGAGAAATTACCCTGTTCCCACCAATATCCAAGTAAAAACAAATCTCCATCTGATAATCCAACACGCCCTGACCATTGTCTAAAATGCGGGCGGGCATTCCCATGGGTTACAAAACAGACCCCTGTAAAGAGTCGAAAAACCACAATGGTGGACAAAGCGTTAAAATCTTGGCATGGCTTGAATATGACACCACCCGTCAAACAGTCAGTAATTCAATCGCTTATTGGCGGATTTTTTAAGGTGATGATTGCTATTTTAACATTAGTTTTTACTTACATATTTGGAACCAAAGCTGTGCAAGTCTTCCAGCAAAATACTCGGAATGATATGCACCAGATTACCCAAGCCAATGTTCAGGTTGTTGTGAACAATAAGAATGGGGCAAAATAATCAGTTATGAGAGCGTGCTGAGTCGAAGAAATCCGAACAGAGGGATATAAGATTATGAACAACCCCGGACGGAAGACCGTAGTGAAGGTGGCACTTTGGATTTTAATCGCCCTTGGCGTTTACTGGTTGATCACAAGCGGTTTTGACATGATCCGGGGTGACAATGCATGGAAGAAAGATCTTTCTCCAGAAGCGATTCAAGAACTGAACGATGGGGCATATACCGTAAGCCGTGTGATTGACGGAAACATTATCGAGTTGGACAGCGGTGAGAAGGTGCAGCTGATAGGCGTGGATACTCCAGCACCGAAGGACAACAGGGGCAAGGAAGCGGCAGAGTTCACACGCAACCTCGTGGAAGGACACCAAGTCAGGCTTGAGCATGATGTGCAGCGGAAGGATAAGCATGGAAGACTGCTGGCGTATGTCTGGTATCTTGCAGAGATACAGAAGCCTTCAAAAATCATAGACCCTAAGACAGGTAAGCCGTTCATGGATGATGACTACGAAGATGCAATGTTGAACGAGGCACTCATCAAGGCTGGTTACGCCAAAGTCGTGGCAGTTCCGCCGAATGTGAAGTATCAGGAGTTGTTCGTGAAGGCGGAGAAGGAAGCACGGGACAAGAAAAGGGGATTGTGGAAATAAAGAAACAACGGTTACGTTAAATCAAGGGGAGACAGAACGATGAAGAAGCTTTCCATGCTGATCATTGGTGTTTTAATCCTGAGCGGATGCGTGCGTTCACAGTTGAAGTCTGTTGAGCAACCCATCAACACACCATTAAGCACAGGTATCGGGGGAACTATTTTCAGATTGAACAAGACGGGTGATTTACCAAACGCTTTTGGTGGCAGAGATGTCTTTGGCGGTAAGGTTGACAAGGGTTACGCCGAATTAAAACTGGTCGGGATTTCTGGGAATGTTTTAACGCTGGAATCGACAGATGTAAGCAAGACATCTACGGAATCGACCATGACTCGATATGCTGATAATGCATTGGTCAGCGCAAGCGTTCAAAATAATATTCAGATTGGAAGTAATTCTGGAGGACAACGCTTTGATTTCGACCTTGGAAAGCAGAAAGAGTTTGTCCTTGCTGGGGTCAAGGTGACATTCATTAAGGCAACTGCATATAGCGTTGATTACACCATTCAGGATTTACAGAAAGGCCGCTAAAGTGGCTGTGAGGAAATTAGGGAGGTGAAACAATGATTTACAAGATAGGTCCTTTTGAGATGGGGCAGCCAATCGATCAATTGCCCAAAGAAGAATTTATGAAATTCGTTGAACTTCCATTGCCTTCAGCGGCAGAGATGGCTAAGAACCACCCCTTGTCCATGGCCCGTGATCAGCTAAAAGATGTTCCTATTGAGAGCATCATTAATTCTGCCGACATCGACAAGATGTATGAAACCACAGGCATTCCTTTTATGGGTTTAGAGTGGAATGCAACCGTTTCTGTTACCGAATCTAGGATCTCAGGTTTTGCGATGTATTATCAGGCTGGCCAACGTGGTGACCGAACAACCAAAGGCGATATCGACTCTGCATTCAAAAAAGTAATAGCACATTTTGAAAGTCAGATGGGTAAGGCACATAAGCACCCTTTTGGATCCAAACTGTATGTTTGGTATTTCAGCGAAGGTTGGATCAATGTAGAACAGGTGAGTGCATGGGGGATGCATGAAGTTGGGTTTGGTTTGAAGCTTAATAGAGGGGGATTGAAAAATGCCGCACAGCGTATTCCACTAACTGTGCCTAAACCAATCCAACCGGAAATCAGCCAAGAGAAACCACGCTACTCCGAAGATGGAACTCGATTGTCTTCCAATAGGACTCTGTATCATGAAAATGGGGCGATCAGAGCAAAAGAAACATCAGATGGGATCTGTGAGGAATATTATGAATCTGGGAAGATTTTGAGGAGGTATGAGAGCAAGCGGGGAAAACAGGATGGGTTGTATCAATGTTTCCACGAAAATGGGACTTTAAGCTTTGAAAATCACTTCAAAGATGACAAGGCCGTAGGACCGATGCGCAACTACCATGAGAATGGTCGATTGTCTGCCGAGAGATTTTTTCTCAACGAGAAAGAACACGGCGTTACAAGAACTTTCTACGAGAACGGAATCCTCAAATCCGAAGTGAATTATGTGAATGGCAAAAAGGAAGGTTTGGAGAAAATCTTTTTTCAAAATGAGCAACTTGCAGCCGAGGCTTTTTACCGCTCTGGTCGGCCAGCGGGGCAATCGAAATCATATTATGAAAGCGGAAAGCTGATGGAGGAAACGGATTGCCCTGATGGGAACAGAAAAGGGAAAACCCGTTCTTTTTATGAGAGCGGTAAATTGAAATATGAATCGTGTGAGTTTGAATATGATGATGAGAGTCCGAATGAAGCTGTAGAAAAAAGAAATGGTACGGATAGAGAATTTTATGAGAGCGGCAAATTATTATCAGAGACTCCCTATGTGGATGGACTGATGAACGGTATCACAAAACGATACTATGAAAATGGACAGATGATGTCAGAAAGTCCTTTTAAGGATGGATCAATCGATGGCGTGAAAAGGGAATACTTTGAGACTGGAACTATTAAAAGTGAAGAAGAATATGCCGTGGGTTGTCTGGTCAGGAAAAGCAGAAATGCGCAAGATGGCAATCCTTATGATGGTATTTATACAGAGGAACTCCCCGGTGAGCATTTTCCGATAAAGAAATTGTTCTGGGAAGAGAATTACAAGAACGGGCTAATTGACGGATGGCTGAAGCTTTATGGTGGCGATGAACGAGAGTTGTTGGAGGAGAGTGAGTTTAAGGAAGGTATTCGGCACGGAAAGAGCAAGTTCTACAGAAGCAAACATTATTACGGCGGTGGGCATCTTGAGTCGGAAAATGTGTATTTTTCTGGGCGGTTGTTAGAAAGTCGAAGCTTTGATTACCTCAGCAAGTCCTCTGGGGATGAGCGTTACATGAACTCTGTGACACATAAGAAATATGACCTGAAAACGGGAAAGGAAACCGAATCGATCCAGCATTATTATTCCGAATCAGGTGCTATCAAAAAAGAAGAAACACGTATTGGCGAAAAAATGATTTTCAAGGATTTCTACGAATCGGGGCAGCTGGAAAGAGAAGCGGTGGTCGAAGACAAAAAGTGGATAACGAAAAGATATTCGGAGAATGGGAATCTCGTTGAGGAAACACCAGCCGATGAGAATTTGAACACGCATGGAACGGCAAAGCAATATTACGAAAACGGGAACAACAAGTCCGAGGGATCATATGTTCATGGTAATCCGCATGGTGTACTGAAACAGTACGGCGAAAATGGTCGGCTGATCGCAGAAATCACTTATAAAGACGGGACGGAAATCGCCAAAAAGATTTACGATGAGAGCGCAAAAGAGAAATTTGACAATGATTGGTGGGGGTAAAAAAATCCTTCCAAGAAGTACGGGCAAATGCTTTCTGCCGCAGATATAATCCGCACCTATGAACTTCACAGATCTCGCCCATGCCGTTGCGTTCAAGAACAAGCCTATCGGAGTTTTTCCAGCGTATCCTGAAGAACGAAAATCCTTCGATAAAATTCTAATCGATCACGCTCTTGAGAAAATCGATGACCCCGACCAGATCCGTGTCTGGTTCTTCAAGCCACAGAACCGAGAAGATGCTCTCGCTCGCATTGCAGCCATTCACGCCATTGACCAAGTGAAGCAGCAGAGATCATTCTTTACTGTCGAAGACCACCGGGCGAAGGGGCGGACATTCGGATATTCTGAGGACGAAATCGAAGGCTTCCTCTGCCGTAGGACTGCAATGATCCTGAGAAGCTTTGTGCTGACTGGTCAGGCACAGTTTACTAGCCATCCTGTGCGGGAGGCTTTACCTTGTCCGATGTCGATGGGTTGCCATGCTTTGTGACCTCGATAGAATCACAGAGCGTGTAGTTAGAATCTCTGACGATCCGTCTTTCGTAAGACGGTATCTGCCATTCATCGGGAACGAAGAGGATCTGGCGAATGCATCCCACGCCCATGTTATCCATGCAGACCTTCCAAGTGGTAACCGATTTCTACATGGGTTCTTCATGGATCAAGCTGACGAGCATCTTAAAGATGACCCGGATTGGCAGCGGGAAATGGAAGTGGGACCCAGACATGATCTTGTAGGCATCCTAAGGAAAGGCGCACCCCGGACTTTTGACGATCTGCTGATGTTGGTGACGTTCTTTCTTTATTCAGGACCGCATAACATGGGTCTGTTGCCCGTGATGTCGTATGTCAGCGATGGCTCGGTGGCCAATCAGGTACACGATGGCATTTTAAGTAAAAGTCGGGGTTGGATGCTTTGGCAGTATCAGTTGGATCGTGTCTTTGCAATATTTGAACGCAATAGCGGTGTCAGACGGGATCTGCTTCGTGATTTTCGGCTGCGGAGGGGCAGTTCAGAAAAATGGATGAAGCAAAAGGTTTTCCCTGATGGCCAATGTCTGAGTGAGATGGTCGAGAAACGCAGTTGGGTTCGTCCGCCCTTTTTGCACCCGCCGATGGCGTTCACTTTCCGACTTTATCATTTGCTGTTTTCCAATGAGTTCGCTGCTAGTAGTCAGGCTGGACACAGGAACAATTAACATGCGAAAACTTTTTTGGATTCTCATCGTCCTCTTTTTTCCACTCAACGGTGCTGTCGCTGAGGAAACGGGCGCAGCTGTTGATTGGACAAAAAATGAGCAGCTGATGCATGACAGTCTTAAAAAAGCACGACCCTTAGCAAGTGAAGCCGAGATCGAGGAGGTTCTGGGTCACACGCTTCTTTCAGCGAACAATCAATGGCAACGGGCAGAGGTCCACTTGAAACGGGCGTTGCAACTCGACCCGAAGCGATGCTTGGCTGCGTATGACCTAGGTCTTGTGTACATCGATACGCCGGAAGGTATCGTGTATTTTAAGAAGGCGGTTGAAGCAGATCCGACTTTCTCAGCACCATTGTATTGGCTTGCTTGCGCCTCTGTTCGGAGCGGAAACGATTCTGGGGCGGTCCATTATTTTGAACGATACATCGCAGTTGCTAGAGGCGAAGAAGAGGAAGCACGGATCGAGACTGCAAAAGCTGTGCTGGCGGAACTGCGGACAGGGCAGCTGGGACCAGCGGTTGAGAGGCTTCGCAGCAAGGACTGACTCGCCGAAGGGGTGTGTCTATGGGTGTCGGAAGTTGATATAGGTTACCTATATCAAAATGTCTTATGGTGTCGGATTTGAAATGCGCCACGCATTTCAGGTGTTAGGTGTCGAATCTGAATTCGGATTCCTGTGTAGTATTCGATAACAAGCAATAAAGCTTCTCAGGCTGTTCTCCGCAGTAGTACGCTGACAGAAGACCCCCCCCCGTAGGTTCAAAAATCGATTGAAAAACGTACAAACATACACGCCTTTCAACTTCTAGCATTCGATAACACTTCTCACCTTCTACCCTCAGATTTCCAAGGCTAAAAAATAATGTGACGGATTTGCTTGCCAGATACGTATGTATAAAGGGGAGCAGAAATATTTCAAAAAATCAACCCAAGCATGGATGAAGAAATTTGAAAATATAATGACGTTTTTTATCGCCAAATGTGTATATGACAGTAAAGGGTATGTGGGATTCTAAAATGCGTGTTGAAGAAATCTTGAAAGGGGCAACAGCTTGACCAAGACCCGTTCAATAAAAAGAAGAGCCACTTACTCTGCCAAGGAACTTGCCAAGCTTTATAAGGTTCATCTCCGAACTGTGCAAGGCTGGCATTGTACGGGAATGCGTGCAATCGATGAACACGCCCACCCCTTGCTTTTTTTAGGGTCAGAGGTGAAGCGGTTTCGTAATGAGTCGAGGAAAAGGTGGCATGGAAAACTTGGACGAGACGAGTTCCTATGTCTTACATGCCACCGCCCCGTGAGATCCACGGCGGAAGGTTTTTGCTGTGAATCTACGGGGAAGTTGCTTGGCGAATCGAAACTACAGGTCAGGTTACGGGGAATCTGTCAGGTCTGTGGTGGAAATTTGAGTCGATTAGGTTCAGTTCCTCGATTCAATGGATGTGACATGACAGCAACGGTTAAGGCTACTGAATAGGAAGCACAGACTACTACTAAAAGACTGACAAAAACCACAACAGGAGAAACTATGAAAAACACTAACAGTTATACGGCAAATCCCAAGAATGAGAGACTCAAGAGAGACTACTTGGAATGGTACAAAGAGGCTGATGGGAACTGCGACAGTTCGGTTGAGAATACACGAAAGACCATTCAAGTTTATGAGGACTATACAAAGCACGAAGATTTCAAACGTTTCAGCAAAGATCGAGCCATTGGATTCAAGGAATGGTTGCGAGACGAAAGGAAATACCGAGGCCAACCCATCAAGGAAAGCACATATGTCAGCTATCTAAAACGATTGAAGAAATTTTTCAATTGGATTTCCAAGCAACCGGGATACAAGAAAAGCGTTACCTCCGAGACTGTTTCTTTTTTATCTCCCACGGATAAAGAGTTGAGTGCTGCGGATCAAAGCGGATCTCCCGACTATCCGACCATTGAAGAAGTAGTAAGGCTGGTTAATTCGATCACAGGAGACACCGAGATTGACCGCCGGGATCGGGCATTACTTTCATTTGCTCTTCTCACCGGAATCCGGGAAACCGCAATGGCTACATTGCCGCTTGGTTCTTTTTTTGAAGGAAAGCTTTATGTTCGTCAAGAACACAAGTTGGGGGTTAAGACTAAGCGATCCAAGTTGATCTTTTCCCTTGTATTCCCTTTTGACCAAAGTCTTTTAAGGCATATCTCAGCGTGGACCGCATATCTGCGTGAAAAGGGATTTGGGAACAAAGACCCACTTTTCCCAAAAGCAAAAATGTTTCAGAAAGGCGAAGGAGATCTTTGCTATGCAACTTCCCGTGAGGTTGAACCGGAGTTCTGGAAAACCGGGGAGAGTATTCAAGGTGTTTTCAAGAAGCGTTCCCATGTTGCTAGCTTGACCTATTATTCGCCACACAAATTCCGACATTTGGGCGCACGCCTTGCACTTCAAGCATGTCGAAACGGGGAACATATAAAAGCCGTGAGCCTTTCCTTCGGGCATGAACTCGTTATGACCATCATGAAAACCTATGGCAATCTAACGCCGCAAAGGATGCTTGAAGTCCGGGAAGAGATGGATTTTTCCTACAAAAAAAATAAATCCATTGGAGGTGAGACGGGTTTTATCTAAGACCGGGGTGAGTGCCTGTACCCAAAACAGGTGGTTCTGTGACACCACGAAATGGAGGATTCCTCAAAGGAGAAAGCCGAGAGAGTTTTTGTTACAGCGACACCGCCAGACCGTTATCTTGAATTCTTCGTCCGAATTCAACTTTGACCGACAGCGGGTATTTTATAAACCAGAAGCATCCAGAAGTCAAAAATGGAGATCGCCCAGTATGAAAAATAGGAACTATGGCAGATGGAAAAGCATCAACAGGACAAAAAATCAGGATCACCGCTTGAGAAGGCGATACAAGCCGAAGTAGTCGGGGTAGCTGCTCAAACATCGGAACATCTCGGAAAGAAGTTGGCCGGGGAGAACTTGTCGCTGCATAATGCGGCAGCACAGAAGAAAAGACAGCCGATACTTCCAGAGATTTCGTTCACGCATGTTGAGATGGACGAAGAACTACCGCCCGGAACACAAGAACTGGTCGAAGAGGCTTTAGCGGAAGGTTTATTCAAGATGTGGCTTGCCGAATTGAAAGCGAAAGGACGATAGTGAACGCTGTAGCGTACATTCGCAAATCTACGAGTGGGAAAGACGATTCTGGTTGTGAACGACAGGAGGGATCGTTTGACCGACAGAAAGCATCCATCGAAGATTTTGCTCGTCACAGGGATCTTAAAATTATCCGCTGGTACGAAGAACCTGTTAGCGGAAAATCCATTCGGAAGCGTAAAATTTTTCTTCAAATGGTAAAAGATGCGAAGAATCCCACCCGGCTTTTCAACGCAATAATATTTGAAGACTTCTCAAGGTTTATGCGTGATGTCAAAGAGTCCAAACGGTATGAAGTTGAACTTGATGATGCGGGCATCAAGCTTCTTTTTACCAACTTTCAGAATGACGATAGCATGGCAGCTGAGATGTACAAGGGTGGTGTTCGTGCCATGTCAGCCGAATACTCACGGGAATTGGCCCGCAAGGTGCTTCAGGGAATGATTCGTCAGGCCAGAAAGGGTTGTTGGCTGGGCGGGGTTGCCCCGTTTGGATATCGAACATGCAAGGATGCAGAAGGTAATACATGGCTTGTGATTTATGAGCCAGAGGCGATAACCGTGCGTAAGATATACGATCTGTCCTACAAAGGGTGGGGGCATAAAAAGATCGCCCGATGGCTGAATGAACAGGGGATTCTTGCGAGTGAAGCAGCCAGAAAGCGAAACAGCACCTTAAACAAAAATCTTGATGGAAAGTGGTCCGGTGACACCGTCAGGCATCTGCTGCGAAACCCAGTTTATAAAGGGGTGGTGCGGTGGAACAAGCGGGCGAGGGTGGATTGCTTTGACTGGACAACAGAGGGAAAGGGAACTGTCGAAATCAAAAAGTTGAGGACCGAGAACGAACAGTTCAGGAAAAGCGGTGATCGTTTCGATCAGCGGTCACAGCAAAAATTTTTCATTGATCGTGCCAAGGCAGAGAAAGAATGGATCAAGGTTGAGGGTAAAGCACCCGCTATCGTTGCACCGGAAACCTTTGATGCGGTTCAAGAACGATTCAAGAAGTATGCAACAGACAAATGTTTGAAGGCGAATACCGCCAGATCCCTGATGACGGGGGCATTGATTTGCACCGTTTGTGGGGGGAACAGGTATCAGGCTCATCGTACTACCAAAATCATCAAATCAACCGGAGAGCGTGCATCTTATTACTTTTATCGTTGTTCGGGCGATGTCAGAAAGGCTTCTCACGTGGGTCTTCCGAATAATTTAATAATAAAACAGTCAGCCATTGACAGCGTGGTCGAGGAAGGACTTCATGTCAGAATTCAACACCTTGCCCGCCCGGGAAAAGTTACTGAGATGTTTGAGGAAAAACTTCGGGTGTTTCTCGGTAGTAACCCTAATCGTTTGGCGGAGGTTGAGACGGAACTAAAAGAAGTACGAGCAGAACAGGATCGCCTGATTTATGCCTATGGGAAGTTTGAGCAAGCTATCCCGGAAGACAAAGTCCAAGAACTGAAGGAACGACTGAGGTCGCTTGAAACACAACGGGACGATTTGATTGCAGCCGGGCATGAAAGAACGCAGCGGGAGGATGTGAAGCTGGTGGCCAGAAGGTTTCTTAAAAGGATTGGGGAGGCACGAAAGAGCGTGGTCATGGGAGATCCTCAGGAGCGAATACATATCAGACAAGCTTTTCTTCCGAAGGCGGAGGTTTCTTGGTATAATCAAAAACCTAAGATACAGATGTTTTGGAGGAGATTCCCTGAGTTTGCGGGGTGCGATATACGGTCCACCTCCATTTGTCCTTATATAAAAAATGAATCGAGAAATGGAGGAGTCCTGATTTCATTAAAGTCTCATAGAAATCAGGGCACCTCCACGCACTCATCCGCAAACTGGCTTTTCGATAAAGAAGAGTTTGAAGTCGAGAGCTATATTTATAAAGACTCGCAGTTGATTTTAGTTAAAGATGGTCCTGAAGGTTCAACTGTATAAAAAGAATGTAAAAACATGCAAATAATAAAGATAATTGCCATTGGCATTTTTGCTTTTGTGATGGCGAATATTCCAATTAACGGTGTTTGGGCTGCAACGGAACTCTCCAAAGACAAGATCATTGAAATCGCCAAGGCGAAGGCTTTAGCATGGAAGTTTAATCTGGACACGATGACCATTACTTATGACGATGGAAACATGAAACTGAAGAAATTTTTGATGCGGGAAGGTATCTCACAACATAACAAACAGACCGACAAGTGGATTCCGGTTGAAGGAACTACGCCCGAGAGATGGAGACCCAAATTAAAAAACAGAGACTTTCAAACCGTCTATTTTGCGCCGAAGCAACAAATGAAGGGTGGCGATTTTTGGGTCTTTGTAGACAGAAACACAGGTGAAGTGATCGATGCTGTCGGAGGCAGATAAAACGCGGTTAGTTTGCGGATTGAGGTATTCGCTCCACCTCCACCATTTGTTTTACGGCACTTTCAAGTGTCGCAAGGGGTTACGTCAAAACAGGCGTAACCCCTTTCCATTTATAGGTTTCCATTCCAAGTCAACAAAAGGCAACAAAAATCATTCGCCTTCCGAAATGCGCCAAAAAGCCATATTCATTCGGCAGGATTTGCGGCAGGATTTAGATAAACCTCGTCCGGCGATCTTATTGGAATTAGAGTTTCGGAACCTCAAATAGCCGTTTGAGAAGGTCTCGATTCCCGTATCCCGCTCCAATCTAAATACATATTAAAGTATGTAAAACGAGCCTCTGGGGTTAACTCCTCAGAGGCTTTTTATGTTTCTAGTAGCCTTTTAGATATATCTGAACCCCGGATAGGGCGTAATCCCGAATCTGGGGTTTTTTTTTAAAGGCAGAAGTAGGTGATGAACGATGCGAACAGCTAAACATAACCCCTATTTTGCGTTATTCAGCTTGGAGGCGGAAATCGCGGATAATTCTTACGACTATCGGGTGGGGGATTTTCCTTTTCTTGGTGATCAGATAAATGGATTCGTAGAGATCGTTATTGGAGCTGCCCGTGAGGGTGACAAGCTTGTCGCTCGGAGTGCTTGCCGCCAATAATTTGTTCAGAGGCACAATGCCTAAACCCTCCATAGCCATCAGGCGGGCCAGTTCTATGTCCTGGATCTCTGCAACGATTTTGGGTGTGATCTTATGGATTGCGAGATATTCCTGCACCGATTGATAGACCCGGCTGTCTGCAGTTGGAAAGATCATGGGGGCGTGATCAAAATCGCGCGGTAGCTTCTTGAGTTTTTTGGCCAAAGAGGGGTGCGCACAGAAGACAACCGGGATTTTTGCGATCAAATGATGCTCGATTTCTTCTTCCGATGAGGATTGAATCGGCGTATCGGCGACGATGATATCAAGCAAGTGATCTTTCAAGCGGCTCATCATTTGTTCGGAAGTGTCCTCTTGCAGCTGGATGAGGGCTTCAGGTTCATGTTTGAGAATGAATTTCAACAAGCTATTAACAAGGATCTTTGGAATCGAGTCGAGAACGCCGATTTGAACCTTGATCCGCCCCTTTTGAGAATGATCACCTAGCCTGTCCGCGAATTCCTTCCCCGTATCAAAGATCTGTTTGGCGTAGGCGAGCGCCGAGTGCCCCTCTTCGGTTAAGACAAGTTTCTTGCCCAGTTTTTCAAAAAACCGGACATTGAGACAGTCCTGTAAGGCCTTGATCTGGGAGCTAAGGGCGGGCTGTGAGACTTTTAGCTCCTTGGCGGCCTTTGTCACGGAGCCGTGTTTTGCGACGGTGTAGAAATAGTAAAGATGATGGAAGTTAAAAGGAATCATATATAAGAATCTCTAATGGATTATATTCAAATTATGTATTTTTATTATAAATGAGTCAAGGCGATACTTCTGTTGGGTCCAAGAGTCGCTAAGGAGGTGCACTATGGGTCGATTGAAAACGAACAGCCAGCGGAACGCAAGAAATGTGAAAGATCTTCTGAAGGATTATTGGGAGACCATGGAGTCGGCAAAAGATAGTGAGAATCAACCATTCTCCCTTGGGAAGAGGCTTGATCTGCGAGAAAGAAATGGAGCGCGCTATGATGACTAAAATTGCTATCGCTGCGGGAGATATCTGGCTTGTGCTTGATGAAAATGAAGGGATTTTCAGGGATGAGCTTTTCGAGCGTCTGGAGTCTCAGGAAAAGCCAAGAGATGTGCTGTTGATGGCTCTTGGTTGGTTGATCTATAGACAGCATGTCAAATGGACTCCGGGTCAAAGCGGAGGGCATTTGTTTCTGGTGGGTTCAACGGTGAGGGAGGGATTTGACCATGAAAAATCAGATCAAAACAATTTTGCTGTTAACAACGCTTAGCGCGTTATTTTTATTGATCGGTTATTCGATCGGTGGACGATCTGGTGTCATGGGTGCGCTCGTTATGTCCGTTGTGATGAACTTCGGCGCGTATTGGTTTTCAGATAAACTTGTTTTGGCAATGCACCGCGCTCAACCGATCGGCCTGGGCCATGCTTCTAGGGTCTATGAGATTGTTCAGGAGCTCTGTCAGCAAGCAAAGCTTCCCATGCCTAAAGTATATGTGATCCCGGAGTCGGTTCCAAATGCCTTTGCGACCGGTCGAAATCCTCAGAATGCAGCTGTGGCAGTCACAGAGGGTATTTTGAAGATGCTCAATGAGAAAGAGCTTCGAGGTGTTTTGGCGCACGAGATCTCGCATATCGATAACAGGGATATTCTCGTCTCCACGATCGTCGCTTCGATCGCTTCTGCGATCATGTTTCTCGCGCATATGATGCAATGGGTCGGCCTGACGGGAGGGCAGCGTGACGGAGAAAACCGCGGAGGCGTTCATCCGTTTGCGATGATCTTTACCATTATTCTCGCTCCGCTCGTGGCAACACTTGTTCAAACGGCAATTTCACGCACAAGGGAATTTATGGCCGATGAATCCGGCGCTCGGCTTTCCGAAGATCCCGAGGGGCTCGCTTCTGCCCTGATGAAGATATCTGATCCGAAACTGCTTAGTCATTCTCAAGGAACTGCAGCACCCTCGGATATGCAACCCGCCTTTGCTCATCTCTACATTGTGAACCATTTCTCCGGAGGATCCGTGTTGAACTGGTTTTCTACGCACCCACCCGTTAAAGAACGCGTCAAAAGACTGCTTGCCCTGAAGGGGAACGGATAAATGGAAATTTCGAAGATCCTTCTGTGGGGCGGTTTTACTATTTTTGTGTTGGGCATGCTCCTTCTCGATCTTTTTGTCTTTCACCGAAAGTCACACGAAGTAAAACTTAAGGAAGCCCTTCTTTGGAGCGGGGTATGGATCAGTCTAGCTCTGGCGTTTAATGTCGGGATCTGTATCTGGCAGGGGAAACAGCCGGCACTTGAGTTTTTAACAGGTTATTTGATCGAAAAATCATTAAGCGTAGACAACATCTTCGTATTTTTGATGCTTTTCTCTTACTTCAAAGTCCCGGCGAAATATCAGCATCAAGTGTTGTTTTGGGGGATCCTCGGAGCTCTTTTAATGAGAGCCGGATTTATCGCGGGCGGCATTACGCTCATCAAACATTTCCATTGGATCATTTATGTTTTTGGTGGATTCCTTGTTTTTACGGGTATCAAGATGGTGATTGAAAAGGATAAGGAGATCCATCCGGAAAAGAGCCTTGTCCTTCGCTTGTTCCATAAGATCATGCCGGTCAGACAAGGTTATGAGGACGACAAATTTTTCGTCAAAAAAGGCGGCCGGACGTTCGCAACGCACTTATTTATCGTTCTTCTGGTCGTTGAAACCACGGACGTTATTTTTGCCGTAGATTCGATCCCCGCTGTTTTAGCGATTACTCAGGATCCGTTTATCGTCTACACATCGAATGTTTTTGCCATCTTGGGATTGCGAGCTCTCTATTTCGCGTTGTCGGGGATCATGCGTCTCTTTCATTATCTCCACTACGGGCTTTCAGCGATCCTTGTTTTTATTGGTGCGAAAATGTTGATGACAGGTTTATTGAAGGTCCCGATTGGTTTGTCCTTAGCGGTAGTTGCAGCGTTTCTTTTGATATCGATAGGAGCTTCCATTCTTTGGCCGCCTAAAAAAATAGCCTCTGTAACGGAGGGAAAATAGACGAGCAATTTCACCATTCTTACGGAGTCTGGGGATTTTTGAAGGTCAGGAAAAAATGGCGGCTTACACCGATAGTGCTTGTACTGGTGCTTTTGGGTTTCTTGATCGTGACAACTCAAAGCTCTGCCGTCGCGTTGTTCATTTACACACTCTCTTGACAGGGAGTTTCATGGTTCTACATAAGGACAGAAACGTGATGGCGCGAAGCGGTGCTCGTTAGAGGCTCTTTGATGGGTTTTGGCTTCGTGAAAACTTTGAACAGGATGAATCAAATAGAGGGGGTGGAATGTGGTGGCTAATTATGCAAGCCCGGACGAACAGATCTTTAATTGGTTGAGCAATTTCATTAAAAAACCAAGCAATGTGCCCGTGATAGTTGTTTTGATCATCGGGGCATGGCTTGCGAGCGGTTTCTTTATCGTCAGCCCCGGAGAACAGGGAATCGTTCGCCAGTTCGGGAAAAAAGTCCGGATCGCCAGTGCGGGACTCAACTGGCGGATGCCGTGGCCTATGGAAAAAGCGGATATCGTGAATGTTGAGCAAGTTCGTAGGATCGAGGTCGGTTTTGGCATGCAGAGTCGCGAGGATACCGCATACCGTCGTACCGGAGGCCGCTCGGATGCGATGATGTTAACAGGCGACGAGAACATGGTCGAAGCTCAGATCATTGTTCAATACAAGGTAAGCGATCCGGTGAAATATCTTTTCCGGCTTTTCGATCCTGAGGGGACGCTTTACACCGCGACGGAAGTAGCACTTCGCGGGGCGGTGGGAAGGTCCACTATTGATGATGTTCTCACCATTGGGCGGCAAAAGGTCCAGGAAGAGACTCGGGAATTCCTTCAACGGTTACTGGATAACTATGAGTCCGGTCTCATGATCACGGAGGTCCGGCTCCAGGTGGTCGATCCTCCCGATCAGGTCAAAGATGCGTTCCACGAAGTGGTCCGGGCGCGTGAAGACCGTGAAAGATTGATCAATGAAGCTAAAGGCTATCAGGAAGATCTTATCCCTCGCGCTCGCGGCGAAGCGCAGAAGATGTTACGGGGTGCGGAAGGCTTCAAGGAGGAGCGTGTGCTCAAAGCTCAAGGGGATGCCGTTCGTTTTACGGCCCTCTTGAGCGAGTATCAGAAATCCAAAGAAGTGACCTAGAACCGTTTGCAGATCGAGACCTTGGAGCGGATCTATCCGGTCGCGAACAAAGTGATCATCGATCCGCAGGCAGGCACGAATGTTCTTCCGCTCCTTCCATTGCAGAGTCCTTCGCTCTTTGACTCGCTCCAGGGTCGTTCCGATCCCAATGCGCTCTCCATAAAGAAAGAGGTGGTGTCATGAACGCGGCGATGCTATTGCGATTTTGGCCTATTGTGATCCTTTCGGTGGTATTCCTTATACCGTCCACGGTTTTTAATGTGGATGAAACGAACCAGGTGGTTATCACCCGGCTTGGGGAATACAAACGGACCCTTCGGGATCCGGGGTTAAAACTTAAGATTCCATTTTTGGAACAAGCCAATTTTTTCGAGAAAAGGATTCTTGCGGGAGGAGCTCTTCCGGCCGAGTATCTGACGCTCGATAAAAAGAGGCTTGTGGCGGATCATGTGACCCGCTGGAAGATCGTAGACCCGCTGCTTTTCTACAAGACCGTCGGCGATGTGGCAGGCGCGAAAGCGCGGCTCGACGATATCGTGTTCTCAGAAATGCGCCGGGAGCTCGCCATCCATGATTTCGGTAAGATCATTGCAAGTGAACGTGAAAATATCATGGAAACCATCGCGGGTATTGCACGGAAACAGGCGGCGAAGTTCGGCATTGATCTCGTGGATGTAAGGATTAAACGCGCGGACCTTCCGCAGGAGGTGCAGGAAAGTGTTTTCGCCAGAATGAAAGCCGAGCGTCAGAGGATCGCGAAACGATACCGTTCTGAAGGAGAAGAAGAAGCTTTCAAGATCCGCGGCGAGACGGATAAGAGCCGTACGATTCTGATGGCTAAGGCTTATGAAGAAAGCCAGAAACTGCGGGGCGAAGGCGATGCCGTAGCTACGAAAGTTTACGCCGAGGCTTACGGACAGGATCCAGCTTTTTATACGTTCGTGCGAAGTTTGGAAGCCTATGAAAAGGGATTTCAGGACAAAACAACCCTTCTTCTTTCACCGGATTCTGATGTTTTGAAGCATATGAAAGAAACGTATAAACCGAAAGGATGATGTAGAGCGTTTTAGCTTTATTTTTCATGATCAGACAGCAGTTTTTTGTCGGGCTGAGGGCCGAGAACAATAGATGTTTCGATCCTGTGCGATCGGAAAGTTGAAGTGATTTGGAGCGTCCGTTTTTTGGCCTCCCCAACATAAGCTAAGCAGGATTTAAGGCATGATGGCGAGCATTTTATTGTTTTTAGTGGTATTGATTGCCATCGTGCAGTTCTTGAAGGCTTTTTTTTAAATCTAACTTAATATCAGAGAATACATAAGAAAGGTGCGTTTTTGTGGAATTCATAAAGGATGTAATGGAGATCGTTGTTCATTTCGACAAGCATCTCGGCGTGGTCATTCAGAGCTGTGGCGGCTGGTCTTATATGTTGCTGTTCCTTATCATTTTTGCGGAAACGGGCCTTGTGATAACCCCGTTTCTTCCAGGCGATTCCCTTCTTTTTGCTGTGGGGGCGTTTGCGGCGCTAGGGTCCTTCAACGTTTTCTGGTTGTTCGGGATTCTTACGGTCGCAGCCATCATCGGTGACAGTGTGAATTATGCCATTGGCAATATGTTCGGCGAAAAGATCCTTTTGAATAGCAATTTCCGGTTCATTAAAAGAGAGCACCTGGATCAGACGCACAAGTTTTATGAAAAACATGGCGGGAAAACGATCATTTTGGCGCGATTCATTCCGATCATCAGGACCTTCGCACCGTTCGTTGCGGGAATTGGCAAAATGAATTACCGCTATTTCTTTCTATATAATGTGGCCGGAGCACTGCTTTGGGTTTCGATTTTTGTGATCGGGGGCTATTGTTTCGGTAATATGCCTCTTATTAAAGAAAACTTCGCCTTTGTCATTCTTGCGATTATTGTTCTTTCGGTATTGCCCGCAGTGATCGAGTATTGGAAACATCGCAACAAAAACAAGACGCAGCTGATCCAAGCGAGGCCTTCAGAGGTTGAAACTATCCCTGAATTGGATGCGGAAATGGCTGCGATTAAGGAGAAAAGATGAGTATAGAACCGACAATGCAGGGGCTTTC
>Ga0114951_10002101_pt1 | contig 23150 bp, 17 predicted proteins | sample AM7aDNAmetaG_FD_88677 | JGI IMG/M metagenome (GOLD analysis project Ga0114951, IMG submission 88677) | Freshwater microbial communities from Finland to study Microbial Dark Matter (Phase II) - AM7a DNA metaG | ecosystem: Environmental > Aquatic > Freshwater > Lake | place: Finland: Lake Alinen... | reverse complement strand
TTGTTATAACCTCACCAGCAAACAGAAAGGTGGGCATAAGGAATATGCCGGCGATGACATAGAGAATCAGGTGAATAATTAACTGATTGAATTGTTTTGACGCAGGTAATATTTTGTCCACTTTAATAATTCCCTTTAGTTTTAATAACAATGACAGCATGATCAATCTCTTACCTTGCGTGATCATATATCAGGGATACCATGACCTCGTATAAGAAAAGTTGTATATCGCTTATCGGCAATATTCATAAATAACTTAAAAATGCTTGGCCAGGATGATGATGACAGGATAAAATGTAAAGGTTTGTAGTTGTTGATGTTACACGTTGGTACTGAAATCATTTTTCTCCATTATGTACAATATTACTGATCCTATTGCCTTGACATAATGACCAAAATTATTATAGACAAAAATTGAAGAAGTAATGTTTTCAAATTTGGTGAATTCCTGCAACATGGATTAAACATCATAGTGTGGTCTAATTACCTCTGGTACGCAAAAAGATATTGTATCTTCGGTTTCTACACATCACATTCAATATAAAAATCAAGCATTACTTTTCGTAACTGTATATTATCAGCTAAGAAATCACATGGCAAAGGTTTAGCTTTGTTTATAAAAGATTCGAGAAAAATTAAGGAGGTAAAAGCACATGAGTTCATTTCAGTATAACCAAGAAGCAGTAAATAATCTCAAGATTGAAGACACAAGCATCCTCGACAGGCTAGTGGACTTCGAATCAGCAAGAGAGGCCCACCTCAAAAAGGAACACGCAAAGGTTGATAAGCGGATGTCTCTCAAAGATGCGATTGCAAAGTTCGTGGCTGATGGCGACGTCATGACTGATGCGGGGTTTGCCTACGTCAGGACACCACACCAGGCCTACTGGGAGATCATGCGTCAGGGCAAGAAAAACCTGCAGTGCATCGGAGCCCCGAACACCAACCACAGTTTCATGATCTTCAACAACAACGTTGATTACTCGCACAACTCATACGTCGGCGCTGAAATGCGTGGTATTGACCGCAATTATGATCGGATGCTCAGGGAAGGCAGGGTAAAGATTTTATCTGAATGGAGCCATGGCGGCATTGCCCTGGGACTCAAGGCGGCTCAGCTCGGCGCACCAGGTATCTTCAGCAAGCAGATGCTTGGCTCCGACATCATCAAATATAATCCCTTCACAAAAGTCGTCCAAAATCCCATGAGATCAGATCCCGATCCGGTTTTGTTTATCCCTGCGCTTTATCCTGACGTCTCAATTATCCACTGCCAGGTTGCAGATAAATATGGTAATGCGTACATCTATGGTCCTACGGTTAATGACGTGGCTACTGCTGCTGCTGCTCGTAAGCTCATCATTACTGCCGAGGAGATCGTACCAGAATCTGAAATCCGCAACAGAAAAGGAACCATCATCCCTTTCTTCTACGCTGACGCCGTAGTCGAATTGCCTTTCGGAGCAGTTCCCGGAAATATGCCAGGTTACTACTACTGGTCCCGCCAATGGTGGGAAAAAATGCTGAGATTTGGTTGCTCCAGCAACGAAAATTTCAAGATATTTTTTGATGAATGGGTTTTCGGTTGTAAGGATCAGTTTGATTTTGTGGACAAACTGGGCGGCGCAAAGTGGATTGCAGAAGCAAGAATTCAGACCAAGGCGGCCGAAGGCGATCACGAAGACATTGACTTTTCATACGAAGAATTTACCCGGACACATGAATCCGGGCTTTATTATTGATAAGGGAGGATACCATGAAAGACTTAAACGCACCTGCAAACCCATTGGAGCTGCTCGCTTACATCATTGCAAAGCAGATCCACAACCATAAGATAATTTATATCGGCACCGGAATACCCATGGTAGCAGCAATTCTGGCAAAGAGGACTCATGCACCTGACATCACCATGGTCTATGAATCAGGCGGCCAGGACCCTATAGAAGGGGATATGCCCTGGTCTGTAGGCTGTCCGTTCACGTGGCGTAAAGCCCCGGCAGTAATGGAGATGGCCTATTCATTTGCCCAGTGCTACAATGGCTACATTGACATGGGCTTTTTAGGTTTTGCCCAGGTAGACATGTACGGCAATGTAAATACTCACCAGATCGGCACCGACCTGCTGCACCCTAAAGTCCGTATGACCGGTTCCGGCGGCAATAATGATCTTGCGTCACTCTCCGAGAACATGATACTTGTTGGTGTGCAGACACCAGACAAGTTTGTCAAAAACGTCGATTTCATGACCTCAGTCGGTCATCTTAGGGGAGGTGAAACTCGCAAGGAGGCCGGCCTGATTGGCAAAGGGCCTTCAATGGTGATATCACAATGTGGCGAGTTCGATTTTGAACCGGTAACAAAGCGCATGAGAGTAAAATCATTGTTGCCCGGATGGACATTTGACTTTACTCAGCAGTTCACCGGATTTGAGTTACTCAAGCCCGAGGGAGAGATACCTCAGACGGATGTAATTCCCGAAGACATATTGAAGCTTCTCAGGACCGAGGTGGATCCAAGAGGCGTATTTACCACCATGCCGACTGCTTGATTGCCAGCAAACAACAAGGAGTGCCCGTAAACTACGGGCACTCCTAAATTATTCAAATCAAACAGACGCGGCTATATTATCTTGACAAACAAGGATGAAGATCCGCCTACATGATGTTGCTTGCTTTTTTTGCGGGCAGAAAGAAGAACATATGCAGTACAAACATTTGTTTTCAGAAGGACGGATCGGCAAGGTGACCTTACGCAACCGCGTGGTTTTGCCTCCCCTGGAAGTGGGTATGGCCAATTTTGACGGTACACCCTCAGAGCAACTGATCGATTATTATGAATGCAGAGCGCAAAACGGATTGGGGTTGCTGATTACCGGCATCACGCGCGTCAATGACCACCACGGTGCAGGTCTGCCTCGCCAGTTGGCCATGACAAGCGACCGCCACATCAAACCTTTTGCCCGAATGGTTGAGCGCCTGCATGTCCATGGCACCAAAGTTTTCTGCCAGCTGCACCATCCCGGCCGCCAAAGCAATTCGCTTATGATCGGGCCGTGGCCGCTGCGGGAACTGATCGGTAGCATCTGGCCCGGCTTTTGGAAATTATTCTTTAAGTTGGTACCGACATTTGAGAGGCTTGCACGGACAGGGCTTGTCCCATCTGTCGTTGCGCCATCAGCCGTGGCCTGCGAATATTCCAAACAGAAAACCCGGGCTCTTTCGAAACGGGAAGTCAAAAGCCTGATTAATAACTTTATTTCAGCTGCCCGCCGCGTTCAGCTTGCCGCAGGCGACGGTGTCGAGTTGCATGCCGCTCACGGCTACCTCATCCAGCAATTCCTCAGCCCCCATACAAACAGGCGTAAAGACGAATATGGCGGGTCATTGGAAAACCGCATGCGCTTTCTCCTGGAAATCATCCGCGGCATCCGCAGCCAATGCGGGCCGGATTTTCCGATAATTGTAAGATTAGCCGTGGACGAGTACTACCGCTGTATCGGTAAGCCCGGCCAGGGCATTGAATTGCCTCAAGGTGTGGAAATAGCCAAGCGCCTGGAACAAGCCGGTGTTGACGCCATCGATGTTTCCTCAGCCAATTATGAAACCATGAACTACTGGCTTGAACCCATCTCTTACGAACCTGGATGGCGCAAAGATCTGGCCAAAGCAGTTAAAGACGAGGTAAATATTCCAGTTCTAGCCGCAAACGTTATCCGCAGCCCTGAGCAGGCGGAAACCCAGTTACGCGAAGGATACCAGGATTTTGTTTGCCTGGGGCGTCCACACCTGGCTGATCCGGCCTGGTCGAGAAAGGTCAGTGAGGGTTGCGAACAGGACATCAAACGCTGCATCAGTTGTCTGTGGTGCTTTGAATCCTTCCTGACCAATGCCGCGAAGGGCGAGCCGCTCGAATGCGCTGTCAATCCTCGCGTCGGTCGTGAAAAAGAGACTGCCCAACCTCTGAAAAACGGTTCCGGCAGAGTCGTCGCGATTATCGGAGCGGGGCCTGCCGGGCTTTCGGCAGCCGAGATTTCCGGCTTACGTGGATTTCAACCAATTCTCTTTGAAAAGAACGCATTTGTGGGTGGTCAACTGCAGTTGGCCAACAAGCCTCCCAAAAAAGAAAAGATCAATTGGTGCTTCACCGACTTGTATCATGCGGCCGTGAAAAACGGGGCCGAAGTCATGTTTAATACTGAAGCTACCCTTGCATCCATTAAAGCTTTCGATCCCTACGCCGTTATTGTGGCAACGGGTGGCAACGCCATCACCCCGCCCATCGAGGGTGTCAAACAGCCACACGTTTGCACAGTTACTGAGATACTAGACGGTACCATCAACCTTAGGGGAAAACGGGTAGCCATCATTGGTTCGGGCATGACCGGCCTGGAAACTGCGGAAAAATTAGCCGAGGACGGCAACAGCATTCTTGTCGTAGAGATGATGGATAAGATTGGTCCAGGCGCGCATTCTCAGCACCTGGACGACGTGCTCCCGCGGCTCAAGTCGTACAATGTGGATTTCATTACCAGCCATAAACTGGTCAAGATCACCGCCGGGAGTATTATTCTTGAAAGCACCACCAACGGCCAGTTCAAGGAAGAGAAGGCCGATTATGTTGTCCTTTCCGTGGGCGTGCGCAGCAACAACAAGCTCGCGAAAGAACTGGAGCCTCACTTTGCCAGGATTTATACCATTGGCGATGCCCGTAAGATCGGCCGTATCGCCCAAGCCGTGCGCGATGGCTTTGACACTGCCTGGAATCTGATATAGCGTAAAAGATATTCTCAACGACGCGATTAGCTAAATGCTAGTTTCTCAACTGAAAATATTTGCTTTGACGGAACCCTTGGCACGAGCACATATCAATCTTTATTTATTCCTGAATTAGATTGATCTGCTTGCCCTGTTTGGGATTTTGCTGTTTTGCCGGTGATTTATCGGATTTACCCTTGGCATGCCGAAGTGCCGCTCCAATGAATTTACTGAACAGTGGATGGGGCTTGGTCGGACGTGACTTGAATTCGGGATGAAACTGACAACCCAGAAACCAGGAATGATCCTTGATTTCCACGATTTCCGCCAGACGACCATCGGGCGACGAGCCGGTTATTTGCAATCCTTTATCAGTCAATATTTTCTTGTAGTCATTATTAAACTCGTAGCGATGACGGTGCCGCTCTGAAATCTCCTTTTGCCCGTAAGCATCAAAAGCATACGAATCGGGATTTATCACACAGGGCCAGGCCCCCAGACGCATGGAAGCACCCTTATCAGTGACATTCCGCTGCTCAGGAAGCAGATCAATTACCGGATGTAAAGTTTGGAAATCAAATTCCGAGCTGTTGGCTTTAGCCAGGCCGCAAACATTGCGGGCATATTCCACAACGGCCATTTGCATGCCCAGACAAATTCCGAAATAGGGGATATTGCTTTCCCGCGCATGTTGCGCCGCTATGATCATACCCTCAATCCCGCGAATGCCAAAGCCTCCCGGCACCAAAATTCCATTTACGTCATCAAGATCACTTCCCAACCCATCTGCTTCCACTTTTTCTGAATCAATAAATTTTAAGTTCACCCGACAATTATTGGCGATCCCACCATGCACCAGAGCTTCATTAAGGCTTTTGTAAGAATCGGTCAGGTTCACATATTTACCGACAATGCCTATGCATACCTCAAAAGGAGGATTATTGAATTTACTGACCACCTCTTCCCAGGCATCAAGCTTTGGCTGCCCGGTCCAGATATTGAGCAGATCAACAATTTTGGCGTCCAACCCCTCACGGTGATAAATCAGCGGCACTTCGTAAATGCAACTGACATCCTTTGCTGTAAAAACAGATGTGACCTCCACATTGCAGAAAAGCGCAATCTTGGATTTAATATCGTCGGAAAGAAAATTTTCGGTTCGGCAAAGAAGAATATCCGGCTGAATACCGATTTCGCGCAGCGCCTTGACGCTGTGTTGTGTGGGCTTGGTTTTAACTTCGCCCGCGGTCTTGATAAAAGGAACCCAGGTCAAATGAATAAAGATGACATTTTGTTTTCCGGCTTCGTTGCGGAACTGGCGAATGGCTTCCAGAAAGGGAAGCGATTCAATATCGCCTACCGTTCCGCCGATTTCTACAATTGATACATCAAAACCGGCGGCGGTTTTTTTAATATAGTCTTTAATTTCATTAGTGATGTGAGGGATTACCTGCACGGTCTTGCCCAGATAGTCGCCACGTCTTTCCTTGGTAATAACAGAAAAATAAACCTGCCCGGTAGTGAGGTTGTTGCCCTTTCCCATGTTGGTGGAAGTAAATCTTTCATAGTGCCCCAAATCAAGATCGGTTTCCGCACCATCATCGGTGACAAATACTTCACCATGCTGAAAAGGGCTCATCGTGCCGGGATCAACATTGATATACGGATCCAGCTTTTGATTGGTAACTTTCAGGCCGCGACATTCCAGCACTGCGGAGATGGAAGCCGCAGCCAACCCCTTGCCCAAAGAAGAAAGAACGCCACCTGTCACAAAGATAAATTTAGTTTTCTTCACGCTGAGGTCTCCTGCAATTTTAGTGATGTTGTACTAAGTGGCTCTAAAGCCATATTCTTTAAAACGACAAGTCCTGCCGCAACTTCACTCATCTGCGTAAAGTCTCGCGTGATAAAAACGGTTGTTCCCATAATTTATTTTCTCCCTGCGTTATCCAATTTCGCTTTTCACGATATCAGCTAGCTGTTGGCAATACTTTTCCGTCACCGTATCGGACGGCCCTTCCACCATGACACGGCACATATTCTGAGTTCCGGAATATCTGACCAGAACGCGCCCTTTTTCACCTAGTTCTTTTTCTATCTGTTTGATTGCTTCCATAAGCTTCGGAATTTTATTAATGTCCGGCTTGCTTTTTACATCAATATTGATCAGTTTCTGCGGGAAAACATCCATCATGCGTGCCAGTTCGGAAAGAGGTTTGCCTTCTTTCACCATCGCAGCTAAGAGCTGCATGGCCGCGACGATACCATCGCCGGTTGTATGATGATCCAGAAATATCATGTGCCCGGCGTCCTCGCCGCCAATCACGGCTCCCAACCTCAACATATCTTCAAGAACGTAGCGGTCTCCTACTTTAGATGCATGGTGCTTAAAGCCGTACTTCTTACAGGCAACTCTTAAACCAAGATTGCTCATCACCGTACTGACCAGCAGGTCGTTTTTCAACTTGCCTTCCTTTTTTAATGTATTGGCGCAGATGATGAGAATCTGATCGCCGGTAATCTCGTCGCCTTTTTCATCCACCGCAATGAGACGGTCACCGTCACCGTCAAAGGCCAGACCGATAGCTGCCCCGCTTGCCACCACCTTTTTTTTAAGATCCTCGGTATGCTGTGAGCCGCACTTGGCGTTGATGTTCACGCCATCCGGCTTATTGTGAATGACTTCAACCTGGGCGCCCAATTCAATGAATGATTCGGGCGCTACTTTGTATGTCGCGCCGTTGGCTGTATCCAAAACGATCTTCATACCTTCCATGGTGAGACTGCGAGGGAAGGTGTTTTTCAAAAAGACGATGTAACGTCCATGAACATCATCCATGCGCGCGGCTTTTCCCATTCCGCTTGCCGTCGGCAGTAAGTCCGCAAGTTTTTTGTTAAGGATCAGATGCTCAATGTTATCTTCCTCTTCATCGGTCAGTTTAAAACCATTCCCGCCGAAAATTTTCAGGCCGTTATCCTGAAAGGGATTGTGTGAAGCGGAAATAACAATCCCGGCATCGGCCCGCATACTTTGGGTGATAAAGGCAATCCCCGGAGTAGGCAGTACGCCGACCAGGTACGGGTATCCCCCCATGGACGTGATCCCCGCTTCCAGAGAACTCTCCAGCATGTATCCGGAAAGCCGTGTATCTTTTCCAATGATCACGCGGGCCCGGTGGTGGTTTTTTTTGAACAGGTGCGCCACAGCCTGCCCAACGCCGAAAGCTATTTCCGCGTTTATCGGATAGCGATTGGCTTCACCTCGAATCCCGTCGGTTCCAAATAATGTACCCACCGTTTTTCTCCTTTTTGCTATGATTCGACGATTGCGAATCAACTTATCAAAATCAGTCTAATGGTTTTTTGGAAATAAACCTATAGACGGCAAAGACTCGGCGACCCTTTCAGCAAGGGCATCGACTATGCCGTTTAACCAGATAACCCCTTTTGACGAAATCGTCGCAGGCAGGCCCTGGATAGCCGAGATGTAATTTGACCTGTCATTACCTACAGCTTTATTAAAAGCATTGAGGAATAGCTCACAGGCTTTATTCGTTGTTGCTAAAACCTCCGGCATTTTGCCGGTGAACAATTCTTCAATCTCTCCGATTTGTTCATGCAGCTCTTGCCTTGTACGGATAGATGCTCCCTTTTGTTCTTTCGTAGAAGAGTCAATGGCCTTTCCCGCCATAGCCTTTAATCTTTTCAGACGCTCTTTTTTAGCAGCGGCAAGCTGCTCTATGACACCGGCATACAGGAAATGGCCTAACGGCTGGGCTTCCAGGAAAGGCTTCCTTATATATGTGTACCAAGACTCAAGAGCTGTCAGGTTGGCCAGATAGAGAATATTATTTTCCACAATGCGCCCGATGGCGGGGTAGGCTGCCGGAATGTAGCCCTTTACCTTGCTTGCGGGAGCCTCCTCAAAGATCAGTTGATTATCTTGTGGATAATTCTGCCGCAGGATGGAACCTGCCGCTACGACATTGCCATATCCCAGACGCACCGGACCGATGATCCCTCCCTGACCTCCCAAAAAAATAGGGGGCTGGTTGAGCATCACTCCCCGGGGGACATCTCCTAACAGAGAAGGTGTTGTCTTGTCGGCATCCGGTGTAAAATTGAAATGGATATAGGAGCTTCCCACTTCACTGTGATTATTGCGGCTTGTGCCACCAGCCATCAGGCAGTCGCAGAAGTTAATCAGACTGCCCAATGTCACGAAAGGGAAAAGGATCGTCTGTTTTAATCCGACACAGTGGGCGCCGCCTGCTTCTTCCTCCAGAATACATCCTTCCCGGACATGCGCGCCCATGCCCATGTTTGCCTTTTCCAGAAAGACGGACTTGCTTACAAAACCGCCTCTGAGTTGCACCTCTGAGCCGAGCTGACAGTCTTCAATCGTCACCGGTGCTTCGTAGCCTAGCTGACAACCGCAGGAAATAACCGTTTTACTGCCATAAATTCTACAACCCGGATAAATTGTAATACCCTTTCCCGAAATCTGATCAATATTGATTTCATTGCCGATATCGATAGTTCCGGGGTTGGGAATAGCCACGCCTTTATCGAGTAGTTGGTATATTTTTTCATGGGATTTCTGTTGAAAATCCATTGAGTCTCCCGACAATCGTCTGAACTTGCGCTACTCCATACGCCAGCATGTCATTGGCAATCGCTTGCCGAAGCCGGCAACATAATCACCTTCTATGATTGGCCATACTGCAATTTTATCTGCCCGGCAATTCCTTCGATAGGCTCGCTAAAAAGTGATTCCAGCGGCAGAGCATCCAAATACCGGTCGTTCCAGGTGAGATCGTATTCATTAATCAGGTTGCGGATATTGTTATACCTGTATCCCAACGCTTCTATTTTCCCCGAAAGGTTCAGGGTTTCATTGAAGATGATGTGAATCAGCAGCAGGCGGTTGATCTGTGCACCTGCTCCCTGTAAGGGGATTATCATAATAGGAGCACTGTCTTTTTTGCCCCGACCCAGATAGACATGTCCTGTGCTGACGATGGTTTTTTTCACACCCATCAGCGTTGGGGAATGATCCGTACGTGACTTCATCTCCACTGCCACTCCGCCCTTTTGCAGTATCGTAATTGTCGATCCTTCTTCAGGGTTGCCCTGCAAATCAAGATTGTTAACGGCATAAACGGTGTATCCCCGCACGGCAGAAATAGCCGGCTGGACTCTGCTTACGGTCATGATGTTTCTGTAAGTCAGATCTTTGGCGGCAAACGTAAGCTTTTCTAAAAGATCAAATATGATTCCCTTGAGTTCCTTTTCTTTGCGGCTTGTGCCGACTGTAACTGTTTTTGCCTGGTGGCGTATCGCGTCGATGGGTCTGGTCAGCTCATCAATGGCCTTACCCAGAGTAACATCCAAAAGATCAAGCGGCGATGAAAAATCTTCCTCATTTTTAAATTCATGGTGTAAATCTTCCAATGGCAATTTGCCGGCGGAATATTTTGACAAAAGCACCAGGTCGGAAATGGTTCTGCCACCCAGCAAATTGAATGCGCCATCATTTCGGGAATTATTAAAATTTGAATAAAACTCATTAATTACTTCGCAAAACTGAGCATCCGCGATCCTCTCGTAAAGTGAGTAATTCATTTTTCCATGTCGGAGCATTGCCAGATTCAGGTTGCTGCGAAATTCTCGAAACACGAGCGCTTCATCATCAATGGCACAGGCGGCATAATAGCCCCACAAATGTCCGGCCATAGTATTGAGGATAACAGGCATGGGCATAGGAGCTACAGGTATGGGAATTACGGCATCGGCAATCTTGTCGAAACGATCATCACCTTCATTGGCAAAAACAATCACCGCTGCTTTGTGTGCTTTAAAAATCGCCGCATCCTTAACGATATCTTCCACAACCGGACCAGGATTGCCGGCGGCACAAACCAGGATTAAAGGTTCAGCAGATAAATCAATATGCTTTTTGTTTTCGACAAAGTCAGAGGAAATAGTTTTATAACATAACTCGCTGAGTTTGATTCTAATTTCATCTGCCGCCGATTTGTTGGGCCCGCTGCCCACAACTGCCCAGAATTTTTTCGCGGGAGCTTTTTTAACGGAAGCGGAAATTTGATCCCTCCTGGAAAAAACCTGTTCCATCAGCTGCGGCGCACCTTCCAGATTCCGTAATTCTTCAGCAATGTAATCATCACGCCGGGCACCCAATAGCTGGGCGAAGAAAAGGCCCAAAACATGCCCGGCAATAATTTGTGAATAAAAGGCCTTGGTGGAAGCAACCGACATTTCAATATCCCGTCCGTCGCTTGTGTAAAAAACTCCATGCGATTTAGCTGTGATATCAGATTGCCGCCGATTAACAATGGAGATGATCAAAGCGCCTCGCTCTTTGGCCATAGCCACGGCGCGATTTGTGTCTGTTGTCGTTCCGGACTGGGTAATAGGAATCACCAGGCTATCGGATAAATCATCCTTTAAAAAAAATCCGCTTAATTCGGAAGCCACTCGGGAAATTATATTAATATTTTTGTTTTTTAAATAACGCTCCATGGCGACTGCCACTGCCGCACCGGCAACATCCGCCGTCCCATGACCGATAATTATTATATTTTGAATGATGCCATTCTGGAGTTTCAGGCGAATGGCGGCAGGAACAATATCTTCACCTAAATTAAAAATGACTTGCTGTAAAGAATTGTCATTTGTGCCCAGACGATATTTGCCACGCAGGGTTCTTTTAATTGACATCGAGGATTCGGATATTTCCTTGAGAAAGAAATGGGGATGATCGCCGCGGTTAATGTCGCGAGTAGTAATTTCCGCCTTCTGCAGATCACTATCCTTTAATTTAATTTCAGCGCCATCATAGCTGCAACCAATTGCCCCCAAAAGTCCGCCCGAAGAGGCCTGATCTAAAACAAATATTTGTCCCGCGGTACAACCTTCACCATTTGCCACGGCCTCACCATTCATTTTAACGAAATGAGGCATCACCTCCACCAACCCATATAGTTCGGAAGAAAACATATATTGGTCAGGACTAATCCCTATATAAATGGACTGCCCACTGCCTTTGAGCGCTAAAAACATTTTGCCCGGTTCCAGATCGCAGGTCATGGCAATCGCGTGCGAGCCTTCAAAATCATTCACTGCCAGACGAAACGATTCAGCAAGATTATGACCTGCTTTGAGATATTTTTCAATTTGCAGAGGAATAATTTTTGTGTCTGTTGTAAGTTCCGGCGCAATCAACGCATCACTATTTTCCGAGAGTCCGGCACGCAATTCCGGATAATTGTCGATATCACCGTTTAAAACAACATTAATATTTGCCGGAGAATTGGGATAAAAAGGAAAGTCCGGATTTTTCTGGTCAAGCTTATAATTATTGATCGGATGGCAATTCTCCTCCGTAATCGAACCTACGGAAGCCCAGCGCGTATGCGTCAGACACGTTTCACATACCGTATCCTGCGCCGCAAAAAACTGTAGAGTTTTATCTTTTTTAATTATCTGTCTCAGATCCCTGACATTTCGTCCCAGTTCGCCAACAATAGAAAAAGTTTTATAGGTAAAAGTCACACTGGTTTTTTTTTGTGTGCCGGCATTTATATTTGAGGTAATCCGGATGGAACCGTTAGCAAGGTCTCCGGGTTTAGATCGCGACAGATAGTCCTCATATATACCGTTTTTCGTGAGGTTTAACGCCAGATTCTCAGCATCTTTCCCCTCATTCAGAACAAAGACGATTTGCAGGCCAGCCGAATCTCTGCCCCGCACTTCCAACCTATCCAGAGCATTGAGCAATAAATTAATCTTGCGATATTTTTTGAAAGCAGCCAAATTAATTGCCGATGAATTTTCCGCTCCGGAAATATCGATAATTTTTTCAAAATTGGCCAGAATGTCTTTTTCTAAAAGCCACGCAATATCTTTGATCAGGATGATCCGGCTGTTGATTATTTCCAGATCCGTCGATGCAAACTTGGCCGCGTTTTCTTCCAGCAGCCTTTCCTGGGCTGCCAGAAATAAATTCATTTCACGGGCTAACACAAAAAGCTTTTGAGTTCTTGCCGCCTCAGAAAAAAGAATCTCCTGGGAATTTTCCTGCTTGAGCGTCAGCGTCGCTTTTCCCATTAAGTTGAGAGCATCATGCCCACCAAAGCAAGATACAGCGGTACTTTCCCCGGTCAGGATATTTTCCAATCCTGAATTTCTAATTTCCCACCATAATTTAATTAGATCAAGATCGGCGGTAATACCGGCTGTACTTTTTGCGAGCTGCAAAGTCATTAAGCCTGCAAAACCGCAGTTGAGTTGTGAGGGCACGACCGGGAAAAAAATGATTGAAGGAAATGGAACGCTTGAAGGTTGCTTGCCGATAAATAGCTGACAGACCGCAAAAAAACGGCATAAATCTTTTATTGCTGAAACTCCAATTCCGAAAGCGTCGCGCAGCGGAATTGGTAAGTTGTAATGAGACCCAAATTTCAGAAACGAAGTGCTCTGAAGGTTGCAGGTCGAATTATCCGCGAAGCGGAGGGCGTAATACCACGCAACTTGCTGCGAAATGTTTCCTAAGCTTGCTTTGTCGTTACTTGGTTTTTTCATAGCTAATGCCCAATTTGGCCATCTTATCGGTAAAGGTGTTGCGGCTTATTCCTAAAAAAACAGCGGCGGAGCTCTTCACATAGTTTGATTTGCGTAGAGCGATTTTAAACAAACCTTTTTCCACCATAGTCATAACTTCCTCGTAAAGCTTACTCTTACGATCACCGCTTCTTGCTAAAACAGTCGCCAGATATTCCAATTTTATTTCCAGTATTTCTTCAGCAGCCGCATAGGGTGTTTTTTTTACCTCCGTCAGCACAACTGAATTATTCTTTTTTGCCGCCATTTTTTCTTTCTTTCCTCTTTATTCATAACAAGTTGCTTTCAAAAAATAAAATATGAATTTTTGAAAGCTTACTTGGTATTATCAAGCCAGAATTTTAAAACAATAATAGTAGATAAGATAATAACAGCAATCCAACTCATCACAATTAGAGAGCGCCGGGAAGTGGGATGCTCCAAATAACTTATTACCTCGTCTTCCACTTTTTCCCGGCCCAGTTTATCTTGAAGAAACCGGATAAGGACAACATGGTTTTCTATAAGATTGGAAAAAAAATAAAATCCCTTTGTTGTTGTTAATAAAAAGTAGACTTTATTTTTCATGACAACAACTGCTAGCTGGGTGATTTCCGTCCAGGTAAAATTCTTCACGCGGAAAAACTTTTTTAGTGTCAGCCCCTCTTCATTAACAACAATTTCCCTTCTTACTACCTCAACACCAATAGCCAAACTGCTAACGCATAAAACTGCCAGAATAAATTTTTCCCATACCTGCCCTGTAAACAAACTCAAACCAAAGAGTATAAATAGGAGCACAACAATGACGATGAAGGGAATAACAAACGCTTTTTTAACTTTATAAATATTTTGCATCTTTGTACTCCACTATTATTGCTATCTTTTTATGGTAGTTACTGACTTAAGAAGACCTTAAAATATGATTTTATCAAACGACTGGACGGACTCTAGCACAGGCGAATTAACGAGTCAAGAAAGTCAAATATTTTTATTTGAATTATAAATCTTGATATAAATACTGATATTAGCTAGTATTTTCTGAAAATAATTGCTGGTGAGGGTAGCGTGTTTATTAAAGTATTCGGCATGAGTGTTATTGGTATGGATTCTTATCCTGTTTTTGTGGAAGTGGATATATCCCAGGGCTTGCCTCAATTTGCCACAGTCGGGCTGCCCGATACGTCCGTCAAAGAAAGCAGGGATCGAATCAAGGCAGCCATAAAAAATTCCGGCTATCGTTTCCCCCGCAGCCATGTAACAGTTAATCTGGCACCCGCTGATATTAAAAAGGAAGGAACCGGCTTTGATCTTCCCATTGCCGTGGGAATTCTGGCAGCGGAAGAATTAATTAAGGAAGACGCTTTGCAGAACTGCCTTTTTATCGGAGAACTGTCTCTAGATGGCAGCATTAAAGGCGTGCGAGGTGTGCTACCCGCTGCCTTGAAAGCAAAAGAAATCGGTATTCGATCAGTTTTTGTTCCCCGGAATAATGCCGCTGAAGCGGCAATGGTTGAAGGGATTAATGTTTTTCCGGTAAATACTTTGCCTGATGTCGTTGAATTTTTAAGTGGCCGAAGTAATATCGAACCTCTGACTTTGGATATTAACAAAATTTTTCAGGAAACCCGTCAATACGATGTGGATTTCAATGAAATCAAAGGGCAAAAGCAAGCCATGAGGGCTTTGGAAATTGCCGCGGCAGGCGGGCATAATGTCCTGATGATTGGTCCACCCGGCTCCGGCAAAAGCATGCTGGCCAAGAGATTGCCAACAATTCTTCCCGATCTTTCTTTTGATGAAGCAATCGAGGTAACCAAAGTATTTTCCGTTGCCGGCTCTTTAGATAAAAATGAAATGCTGATTGCCGTCCGCCCTTTTCGTTCACCGCACCACACCATATCGGATGCAGGCCTTGTAGGTGGCGGGCAGACTCCTCGTCCGGGTGAAATAAGCCTGGCACATCTAGGCGTATTATTTCTTGACGAACTTCCGGAGTTTAAAAGAAATGCTCTGGAAGCGCTAAGGCAGCCGTTGGAAGAAGGATCCATCACAATTACGAGATCTCTGTTTACCGCGTCTTTCCCCGCAAAATTTATGATGGTTGCGGCGATGAATCCATGTCCCTGCGGTTATTTTGGCGATCGCGTGCGCGCCTGTCGCTGCTCTGTACAGCAAATCCGGCAGTATCAAGGGAAAATATCCGGGCCGCTATTGGATCGTATTGATTTACATATAGAGGTGCCTTCAGTAAAATATAGAGCGCTATCCGGCAAAGAAATGGGGGAATCATCCGCAACAATAAAAACTCGCGTTAATCTCACCCGTGAGCATCAGAAAAAACGCTTCGGTAATAGCGGCGTATTGGTTAATGCCCGCATGACGGAAAAACAAATTAAAGCTTTTTGCCGCATTGATGAAGAATCGCACGCTCTAATGGAAATGGCTATTGAAAAATTAGGCCTCTCTGCACGGGCAATGAATCGAATATTGAAAGTCTCGCGCACTATCGCTGATTTAGAATCTAAAGAAAATATAGAACCTGCTCATGTCGCGGAAGCAATTCAATATCGAAACCTTGATCGCAATTTAATTTAATGATATGTAAAATGCAGTTTAACCAAAGAGGAATTTATGGAAATTAAAATCATTAAAGCTCCACTCAAAAAAAAGAAGGCTAAACCAAAAGATGAATCCAAACTGGGTTTTGGCAAAGTTGTAACTGACCACTTTTTCAACATTAAATATAAAGAAGGCCAGGGTTGGTACGATCCTGTAATAGAACCTTACCGCCCATTGCAACTTGACCCAACGGCTATGTGCCTGCATTACGGTCAGGAAATATTTGAAGGTCTCAAGGCTTACCGCGGTACAAAAGGTGAAGTTTATCTTTTCCGCCCAAAGGAAAACATTAAAAGGATGAATATTTCAGCGGAAAGGCTCTGCATGCCGCTAATGGATGAGATTGTTTTTCTGGAAGCTATCAAAAAACTGGTTATTCTGGAAAAGGACTGGGTGCCCAAAGGCGAGGGAACGTCTTTATACATCCGTCCGATCATGATTGCCACTGAAGCTGCTTTGGGCGTTCATCCGGCTAATGAATATCTCTTTTTTATCGTGGTTGGACCGGTTGGAGCTTATTATCCACAAGGTTTTTCGCCAACCAAAATGTTTGTTTCGCAGGATCATGTGCGTGCGACAAAAGGTGGCACCGGACATGTCAAGGCGGCAATCAACTATGCGGCAAGCCTTTTTGCCACCCGTATTGCCACAAGCAAGGGATATACTCAGGTTTTATGGCTGGATGCTATTGAAAACAAATATATTGAAGAAGTGGGTACGAGCAATATCTTTTTCGTTATAGGCGATGAACTGATTACACCGCCTCTGGGAGGAACAATCCTGCCGGGAATTACCCGTAATTCGGTGATTAAACTGGCCAAGCATTTTAAAATCAAGGTTGTGGAGCGGCTGATAACCATTCACGAAGTGATTGAATCTTCTAAAAACGGAAATCTTAAAGAAGCTTTTGCCTCGGGAACGGCGGCAATTATCTCACCGGTAGGTCAGATTCATTACCGCGGCAGAGATTATTTCATCAATGGCGGAAAAACAGGTCCAATTGCGGAAAAATTGTATAATGAAATTCTGCAAATTCAGTATGGAATGAAAGAGGATCCTTTTAATTGGCGTATCCAAATTTCAGATTAGCATACCCCCCAATAGGGGCATTTCTGAAATTTTCCCTTGGATACAGGCACTTGGATTTGTATTCCACAATGTTGTGGAAAAGCCTGTTGATAACAATGTTGATAATCTCTGCAAGTGCCTAATTAACACGATTCTACACCAAATTGCTTAAGGTTTGAGCAAGTACAATTGGTAACAATATCAAATATTTAAATACATATCCTTTGGTTTTGGTGACTTATAGCCGGAGTAGGAATCAGATATGAACTTTCTTGAAAAAAATATGCCACTTATGGCCATTTTTTTAAATATTTTGAATAAAAAAATGATTAAAAAAAATCTTCAAGTTTTTAAGCAATTTACAATGGGGCCTGCCCTTGGAGCCGGGATATTCCGAACCGCAGGATTATTTGCTTTTAAAATGGTAATCGCCATCACGGTTTTTTTTATTTACGCTGAGCGCCCCGCTTATGCGGCAGAACTTCCTCCAATTGATGATGTCATCAGTCGCCTGCAGCAGACTTATGAACAAACGATAGATTTCAAAGCTGATTTTATTCAGGAAGCAACAATAAAATCTATAAAACGAACTGCTGGAGAAGAAGGTGTTGTTTTTTTTCAGAATCCGCGAAACATGCTTTGGAATTATACAAAGCCCAAAGCCAAGAAAATGGTGATCAATGCCCGAAAAGTATGGCTTTACCTGCCGCAAGAGAAAGTAGCCTACACGCAGGATGCTGATTACATCTTTCAATCAAAGGTATTAATTAAGTTTTTAACTGGTTTGGGAAAGTTAAAAGATGATTTTACCATTGAATATGCCAAACCCAATGCCCTGGATAAAAATGAAAATTACCGGCTGGTATTAACACCGCTGGAGAAAAGCGCCTCTTACAATACCCTGCAAATTACAGTCGATAAAAATATTTTCTATATTTTACAGGTCAACTTCGACGATACCTTCGGCAATACTACAACTTTACGGTTTTCAAATATTTCCATAAACACCGGCCTTGCTCCCAATATTTTCCAATTTACCCCCCCCGCAGGGGTAAGCGTTTTCAAAATGCCTTGATTATTTTCTTATTTGTAAATGGCATTAGGCGCATCCTCAAAAAGATCAATCCGGTTTGGCAATGGTCAGCCACAGAAAAGTTTCGCCGCCGATATGACGGTATTGGGAAGACTCTATTGCAAACCCGATTGATTTTAAAATTGCGATAAGAGCAGTAGGTGTCATGTGACTATAAAATAATTTTTCACCCAAAAATTCTTTATAGCCGTTAAAAACTTCAGCGCCCGTATATTCTTTCGTGGCATAGGTGAAAAGAGAATTGCCGCCCGGTTTCAGCCAGCGATAAATTTTTTGAAAAATTTCCTCATGCTTTTGATATTCAATATGAAAAATGCAATAAATCGCAGTAACAGCGTCAAACTGCTCATCGGGAAACTCCGCTTCGCAAATATCTGCGCATATTGTTTTCAGTGAAGGCTGATATTGATAGGCTAGTGCAAGCATCTTTTGCGAAAAATCCACGCCGGTTGCCTGCCAACCATGTGCAATAAAATAAGCCGGGAAAGGTTCTCCCGCGCCGCAGCCTAGGTCAAGCAAATGACCTGCTTGACAATGTAATCTTTCGTAGAAATCGTCAATAACATCTGTCATGTCGAATAAGCCACGATTTTTATCGTAGATTTCGGCAAGACGGTTATAAATTATTTGCATGTTATTTTGCATAATATCTCCAGACTAACCACGGATATGCACCCCAAAGCAAGCTGCGGGGCATTAAACCCTCCGCTGCGCGGGATTGTTCAACTTACCAATTCCGTTGCGCTGTGCTTTCGGAATTGGAGTTTCACAACCAAAGGGGTTATCCCGGTTAAAATTGGGGGTTAATTCCTGATCACTTACTTCCTGCACAAAGAGATTTTCAAAGCCTAAATGCAGCGCATAATCCAGTATTTGATCATATTCATCGCGGGTAATTCTGCGGCCTAATATAGGATGGCTTCGCACTTGGTCAGTCGGCGTGTATTGCGACATCAGACTGATCGGCACTTTTGTTGATATTTCCTTTTTAATCAATCTCAGCACCTCTTTGGAATTTTTAAGCCTGCCTGGCAAAATCAGATGACGCACTATTATGCCGTGACTGGCAACACCGTTTTCCAAAACCAGCTCATAACCTACTTGTCGTACCATTTCGCGTAGCGAGTCAAGCGCGAAACGCGGATATCCGGGGGCATGAGAAAAAAAGACAGCGTCTTCTTCCAGACCGTACTTAAAATCAGGCAGATAAATATCTACCATCTGATCAAGCAAATTGATTATTAATGGTTCTTCATAACCGCCACAGTTATAAACAAAAGGAACTTCCAGACCGCGTCCACGTGCCAAAAGCAGTGCTTCCATCATCAATGGCACCTGAGGTGTTGGTGTGACCGGCTCAATATTATGGCAGCCTTGCTTCTGCAAATCAAGCATGACCTGCGCCATTTGCGCGCAATCCATTTCTCTGCCTACGCTACTATTTGATATTTGATGATTTTGACAATAGATGCAACGTAAATTGCATGAGGAAAGAAAAATGGTTCCCGCGCCGTTTTTCCCGGAAAGTGGCGGTTCTTCACCGTGATGCGCCAGCGCGCAATCCATAATTATCTTTGCGGGCAGGCGGCAGTAACCTAAATCTCCCTGCGTGCGGTTCACATGGCAGGCACGTGGACAGAGCACGCAATCTGTGTATATTTCTTTTAGTTGGGAAACTTTATCTTCTGGTTCCACTTTATACCAAGTTGCTATCAAACATTAAAAGTTTGATTTACCGGGCATAATACCAAGTAAGCTTTCAAAAATTCATAGTTTATTTAGTGAGACCCCCGTTTCAGAAGCTGAAACTGGTTGGCCGAACTATCCCGCACAGCGGGGTTTTGAAAGTAACTTGGTATTAACTCATTATATTTTTTCCACTACGTCTCGAATCTTGCCACTCTCCACCAGTTCCAGAAAATCTTCTCCCAGTGGCGCGGACAATTCCACGGCTTTATTCCAATTTTTAACCCGCTGATCATGATCATCAATATAAGTCAGAAAATCATCACGATCGGGCACCTTTTTACCTGGCAGAGTCTCAATAAAACTGTCCGCAGGGAAGACCATCAAGACATTGCTTAATGTTTCCGCATCCGGTACCCGGCGAACTATTTTTTTATCCAGCCAACCGGGAACAATTCTCTCCTGATGATGGAAGAAAAGGGTTAAATCATTTTCCCTGGCGGCAAACTTGTGGGTAAGATGATAATCAATCAAACCGCCATCGCGGTAATTCCCACGCGGAGCACCATAAATATTTTTCACACCGGCTACAACTAAAGGGATGGCGCCGCTGGCCATTACGGCGTATTTAAAATTTGTTTCGCTTAGCCGCACGAAACGGCCGCGGAATTGCGGTCTTAAGCAAAAAGGAGACGGTTTAGCACCATTATAAAAGACAATCCTTTCCGCAAAATGGTAAATATTGTTGCGGCTGAAATAATTAAGCAAAAAACAAGTGGCAAGTCCGATTTTCTGCAACCAGAGATTTTCGGCTGCAATCAGGCCGCGACCGCGGGTAGTGATTATGGATAAACGGTATTTTTTGTTGAGCAGGGCAAAAGAAAGCGCGTCATCTTCCAGATACTCATTGATGACGCTGGTAAGTTTTGAAAGCACTGTTTGCGGTGTATCTTCTCGCGAATACTCCACATTGATATAGGCATCGATAAGTTTACGATAACACTCAATTGCCTGTGGCTGTAACCACGCAGCGAAACGCCAGGCACCCGCGGAGGAACCGATCAGATGAACGGCATTTGCCCGTCCCAAAACTCCTTTTGCCAAAAGAGTCAAATCAAATCCACTGGCAATGAGCCATCTGGGCCCTACCGCCGGCCCGAAATAAGAGGAGATGGAATCAAAACTCAATCCACCATCTTTAATTATTTCATAGGCGTTCTGACCTGCTTTAATTCTTAATCGACTCATTAATCATTTTCCGTCCAGACAAAAGACGGGTCATGTAAATGCCTTGACACATAAACTTTTGTCTTGTAAATTAACACCAATTTTGCTTATTGGTAAAAACTAAAGATCATTATATTTTAAAAATGCCGTTCAACATCATCAATTGAAGCGGCTTTTATCAATAAATATAAATAAATTGCAAGTACTTTTTCTGCCGGCACCAAAAGAGGAATAATGGATATTCAAGCATCAATAAAACAAATAGCTCAAGATGCCCAACTGGCCTCAAGAATCCTATCCCGTGTGTCTTCGGCGGAAAAAAATAATGCCCTTTTGCAGATGGCGGCTGAACTTGAGCAAAAGCGCGCTTTTCTTCTGGCCGAAAATGCCAAGGACGTGGGCACTGCGCAAAAAACAGGACTTCATCAGGCGATGATCGATCGTCTCACCCTCAAAGACGAAACAGTTTCCTCTATGGCGCAGGGATTGCGTGAAGTAGCTTCATTACCAGATCCTGTAGGCAAGGTAACCTCGATGTGGCGCAGGCCTAACAATTTGCTGGTGGGCCGGATGCGCATTCCTCTGGGAGTCATTGGCATCATTTATGAGGCACGTCCCAATGTCACGGTTGATGCCTCCGCCCTTTGCCTGAAATCGGGAAACGCGGTTATTCTCCGCGGCGGTTCGGAAGCGATTAATTCCAATTTAGCCATTGCCTCCATTCTCGAGGGAGTTTTAAGTAAAAGTTCACTGCCTCACAAATCCATTCAAATCATCCCTTTCACTGACCGAGAGGCTGTTTCGGTAATATTGCAATTGGATGAATACATTGATTTGATTATTCCCCGTGGCGGAGAAGAACTAATTCGCGCTGTTGTATCACAGTCCAAAATACCGGTAATCAAGCATTACAAGGGAGTCTGCCACATATTTGTTGACGCCCGTGCCAATTCGGAGATGGCGATAAATATTTGCTTAAATTCCAAAACTCAACGTCCGGGAGTTTGCAACGCGCTGGAGACTTTACTGGTTCATAAGGATATTGCCGCAGATTTTCTGCCGCGTCTGGAGGATAAAATGCGCAGCGCAGGTGTTGTGCTAAAAGGATGTGAGAAAACACGATCGCTTTTAAAAAATATTGAAACCGCCGGTGAAGAGGATTGGTACGCGGAGTATCTTGATTTGATTCTGGCCGTAAAGGTTGTGGAATCAATGGATGAAGCCATCGCGCACATTGAAAAATACGGATCTCTGCACACGGAATCAATAATTACAGAGGATTACGTAAGCTCGCAAAAATTTTTAAACGAAGTCAATTCTTCGACCGTGATAGTCAACGCATCGACCCGATTCAGTGACGGGTTTGAGCTGGGTTTGGGGGCGGAGATTGGCATTTCCACGACAAAGTTGCATGCTTTCGGGCCAATGGGATTGGAAGAATTAACAACAACAAAATTTATAATCTACGGTAATGGGCAGGTGAGAACATGAAATGGGGACTTTTGGGCGGAACATTTGATCCGATTCACTTCGGACATTTGCGGGCAGCGGAAGAAATGATGGAGATATTTCAGCTGAACAGAATAATTTTTATTCCTTCATCCCGGCCGCCGCACAAGCTGGAAGCCGAAATCACTTCTTTTTACCATCGTGAACAAATGGTGCGTATGTCTATTGAAGGTAATGTTAACTTCTCTTTTTCCGAAGTGGAAAACTTACGTGCAGGCAAATCGTATTCTGTGGAAACAGTGGAACATATTTTAAGCAAGTACATGGATAATTTAGAGCTTTACTTTATTGTTGGACAGGATGCCTTTGAAGCCGTCACTACCTGGAAGGAATGGGAAAAGCTGCTTTTGCTGTGCAATTTTGCTGTAATGACACGTCCCGGCTACATTAATAAAGGCCTCGATAATATACTGACAAAAGAATTTGCCGCACGCTTTGTGTACGATAAGGAAGTCGAAGGATTTAAAGGACCTACCGGTCATACCATATACTTCCGTAATACAACCTTCCTGGACATTTCATCTTCCCGCATAAGATCAATGGCCAAAACAGGCAATTCCGTAAGATAC
>Ga0114951_10002100_pt1 | contig 23151 bp, 44 predicted proteins | sample AM7aDNAmetaG_FD_88677 | JGI IMG/M metagenome (GOLD analysis project Ga0114951, IMG submission 88677) | Freshwater microbial communities from Finland to study Microbial Dark Matter (Phase II) - AM7a DNA metaG | ecosystem: Environmental > Aquatic > Freshwater > Lake | place: Finland: Lake Alinen... | reverse complement strand
GTCGGTGGTTCGAATCCATCTGTCGCAACAAATAAAAATGTAATTATGAATGTATTCGAAATATCAAAAATGGCTTTAAGAAAGTATTTGATAGAAAATAAAGAAAAAGTTGTAGAAGACTTAATTGAAATGCGTAAAAAGTCTGAAGGTATAGATATATATAATTATGTAGATAAATTAGAAGATTCTTTATCATTTGATAAAATAAATAAAAGTGATGGAAACAAAAGTTTTTAAATCAGCTTCACAAGTTAGACTTGAAGAAGAAAACAGAATATTAAAAGAGATAGATAAAGAGATTAAAAAAAGTGCCAAAAAAGGTGATTTTCACTATTACTGGGACATATCTGGCTTAAGTCAATTTATGGTAAAAAGTATAGTTGAGAAAATAGAAAGTCAGCCAGGTAGATTTGTTAATAGCAAAGGCACAAATTTTAAGATAATTAGATGGTAAAATATAATTAAATGAAATTCGGAATATATACATTGTATATTGAAAATTGGATGACCAAAAAGAAATATCCTGAACTGTTTAAAGGATTGTTTGAATATGGTTGGGGTATGGGGTATGTTTTATTGCCACATAATCATCCATTTTATGAAGTACATTATGATGAATTGAATATTAGTATTCACGGTGGATTAACATATGGTAATTACTTTTCAAATATCAAATTTATAAAATGGGTTGGAAATAGAGAAAATTTTGGAGATGTTAATATAAATAATTTTGAAAAATTTGATAGATATTGGATGATTGGATTTGACACTAATCATTCTGGAGATAACAAAGAATCTTGTTCAAAAGAATTTGTTATGAATGAAATTGATAAGATTTTAGATCAGTGTTTAGATGATAGTATTGAAGGAATGAAAAAGTATAAAAATTTTTATTTAAGAAAAGATAAGTTGAAGTATTTGAATAGTTTGTAAATATGCTTCTGTGTTGTAAAGGACAGCATGTGACGCTTCGAACGTTACGGTGGGGGTTCGATTCCCTTCAGGAGTACAAATATAAGTTCTTGTAGTTCAATGGATTAGAACCCTGGTGTACGAAACCAGAAATACCAGTTCGACCCTGGTCGGGAATACTATAAAAAAGAGTTGATATTTTTATCAACTCTTTTTTTGTTTTTGACTTTATTATAATAATATATATTATATGAATATTAAAAAGTATGACAATTTTGTAACTGAGAAAAAAAATATTTATTGGACTGAAGAAAGACTTCAAGAAGAAGCTGATAAATATAAGACTAGAGGTGAATTTAGTGAAAAGAATAGGAGTGCATATGGTGCGGCTCGTAAAAAAGGAATTATACATAAATTATTCAAAAATCATTCAAATCAAGGATATACTGATAAACAAGTTATATATGGATATTGGAACGATAATAGATTACAAGAAGAGGTTAATAAATATGAAACAAGAAATGAATTTCGAATAAAAAATTCTGGTGCATATGATGCTACTCATAAAAAGGGGATCATAGACGAATTATTCAAAAATCATCCAAATAAAGGTTATGTTGATAAAGAAGAATGGAAAGAAAATAGTTATGTAATTTACGCATATGAAATACCAGGCATCAATAAATCATATATTGGTTTAACTAATAATATGAAAAGAAGAGATATTGAACATGTATGGGGTGAAAAAGAAAAATTAGGTAAATATTGTAAAGAAAATAATATTCCTTATCCTAATTATAAGATATTAGAGAAAGATTTAAATGTTTATCAAGCAAAAGATCAAGAATTGTATTGGGTTGAATATTATAAAAATAATGGTTGGGAACTATTTAATGTATCTAAACCAGGATCATTGGGCGGTGTAATATATAAATGGTCAAAAAAAGCATTACGAAAAGAAGCTAATAAATATAAAACAAGAAGTGAATTTCGAATAAAAAATGCAAATGCATATGAAGCTGCTCGTTCAAAAGGAATTATAGACGAATTATTCAAAAACCATTCAAATCAAGGTTATGCTGAAAATAGATTTATAAACGGATATTGGACGGATAATAGATTACAAGAGGAGGTTAATAAATATAAAACAAGAGGAGAATTTCAAATAAAAAATGAAAGTGCATTTCAAATTGCTTTTAGAAAAGGAATTATAGACGAATTATTCAAAAATCATCCAAATCAAGGATATAATGAGAATAGAGTTATAAAAGGATATTGGACTAATGATAAATTGCAAGAAGAAGCTAATAAATATAAAACAATAAATGAATTTCGAATAAATAATTTAGGCGCATATAAAGCAGCTTTTAGAAAGGGAATCATAGTCGAATTATTCAAAAACCATTCAAATCAAGGATATACTTATAATAAAAAATAAATTAAAAATATGAATAAAGTAGAAGAAATATTTAAAAGTTGGATGATTAGCTTTTCTCCAGACGATGCACAGGCAGATATAGCTGCAAAAAGAATAGAAATATGTGATTCTTGCGAATTTAAAACTTTGACTCCTATAGGCCCTTTTATGAGTATTGCGAGGTGCTCTATATGCGGATGTGCGCTCCGAGCCAAGATTTTTACTCCAAGAACTTATTTAGATGGTATAATTGAGCAAAATGATTCTAACCAAGGATCGTGTCCACGGTCTTTTTGGACGTCAGTAGAAAAGGAATGGTTAATAAATAAAGGTGATACTAGAATACAATAAATGCTACGAGTTAAGACATATTTAGATAAGAGTTCAGTTCATGGAATTGGAGTTTTTTCTGCACAAGATATTAAAGTTGGTGATCTTGTTTGGAAATTTGTGCCTGAGATAGATAGAATTATAGAATATTCATTTGAATCATTTAGAGATTATAATGCACAAGATAAAGATTTTATTGATACTTATTCTTATTATGATAAACAATTGAATAAATGGATATTATCTGCTGATAATGATAGATTTACCAATCATTCTGATACTCCAAATACTTTTGCTGTAGATAATGGTGAAGTTTTTGCGTGTAGAGATATTTCAATTGGTGAAGAAATAACTATTGATTATTATAAAATTGATAAATGGGCAGAATCTAAATTGAGATGAAAGATAGATTAATTTTTAATAGTAAGATTGAGTTGAGGAAATCTTCTGTTCATGGTTGGGGTGTTTTTGCAAAAGAAGATATTCAAGCAAATGAGGTTTTAGAAGAGATTCCTTTTCTAATTTTACCAATTGAAAAAGGTGAAACATCTTCTATGTTTATTGATTATCGATTTAATTTTCCTTGTGGAAATTGGAAATATCAAGTTTTGCCTTCTGGGTTTTCTTGTTATTACAATCACTCAAATGAACCTAATGCTGGTTGGTATAGCGATGAAGAAAATGATATTTTTGTATTTACATCAAATAAATTTATATCTAAAGATTCTGAAATTTTCACTTATTATGGTGATGTAAATTACTGGAGTGATGGTAGAAAGAATACTAAAGTTGTTTAGATGTTAAATTTCTTTGAATCTTCATATGCTTGAAAATTTCCACCAGCATCAGCTACGCCTTTCAACATTTCTGCAACTTCTTCTTCTGTTCCAGTAAACCCCTCTGAATAGCCTTCATCTGATGTATTATCAACTGGAAATTCCTCAATTTTTAATCCTGGCTCATTTGGATAATCTACTTCAATAACCTCATACTCTTTACCAAAAATTCTAACTGTTGCAATTGGACCTTCATTAAAAAATGTTTGACCTTCAATATTTACAATAGTAAATGTTTCTGGATCTCTAACACCACTATCCATTAAGTGTTCAATTACTTCTTCTAATTTTGAATTTAAAATTCTAATCCAATCAGATTCTTCACTTTTATCATCAGGATGTTCATTAACATATTTTAAATCAATGTTTCTATTCCATCTCTGATTTATTTCCTCAAATGTTTTAATGTATTTCATATGTTAAATTTTATTGAATTTTTATATGTTTCTATATCACCACCAGCATCATTTATATCATTTAACAATTCTGCTATTTGATATTTTGATTCTTGAAATCCAGGCAATTTTCCTTCTTCGCTTGTGTTATCAATAGGAAAATTTTCTATCCATAAATCATCTTCTTGTGTATTCCACATTTTGTATGTTCTATTAAAAATTCTAACAGTTGCATATGGTCCTTGATTCATATCAAGTCCTCTAATATCAAGAATTTTAAATATATCTTTATTATTTAGTCTTTTAATTAATATTTTTAAATCATTGAAAAAGTTTTTTATATAAACTGCTTCTTCACTATTATTATCTGGATTATCTTTTACAAATTGCCAATTTACATCTCTGCTCCATTCTCCTGTTTCAAATAATTTGAATTTTGTTATCATACACTATATATTAAAAAAAAGAGTCAATTTTTTAATTGACTCTTTTTTAGTTTATCTTTTGTTTTTCTTTCCACCATTACGATTGTCGTGTGCACTAGGTCTGAAAAAGTAAGTATTGGTTTGTGTATTGTGATATCTATAACCCTGATTAGGATAATATCCACTATAATAACGACGATTGTAATAATTGTCATCAACACCAATCTCAACACGTGCTCTACCACTAGTACCATGACTAGTAACTTCACAACTACCTAACATAAATAAAACCATAACTAAAACTAATAATTTTTTCATAATTTTTTCTCCTTTATTTATATGTATAAATAAAAGAATTATAAGTTGTTACATAATTACCACATTTTCAATATATTAATATTTATAGTGTTCTGATTTATATGGTCCGTCCTTATGAACACCAATATATTCTGATTGTTCATTTGTTAGAGTTGTTAATTTTACACCAATTTGTTCTAAGTGTAATCTTGCAACTTCTTCGTCTAATTCTTTTGGTAGTCTATAAACACCTACTTCATAATCATTTCTCCACAATGATAATTGTGCTAAAACTTGATTTGTAAATGAATTACTCATAACAAAACTTGGGTGTCCAGTTGCACAACCAAGATTTACTAGTCTACCTTCAGCCAATAAGTAGATACAATGACCATCTTCAAATACATATTTATCAACTTGTGGTTTGATGTTTATTTTTGTAACTGTTGGATCTTCATTTAGTTTATTGACTTGAATTTCATTGTCAAAGTGTCCAATATTACATACAATTGCTTGATCTTTCATTTTTTTCATATGTTCAAGAGTAATAACATCTTTATTTCCAGTACAAGTAACATATATATTGCCAGTTTCTAAAGCATTTTCAATAGTTGTAACTTGATAACCTTCCATTGCTGCTTGTAATGCACAAATAGGATCTATTTCAGTTACTATTACCCTTGCATTTTGTGAAGATAATGATTTTGCTGATCCTTTACCAACATCACCAAATCCTAAAACAACTGCTATTTTTCCTGGTAACATTATATCAGTTGCCCTTCTTATTCCATCAACTAATGATTCTTTACAACCATATAGATTGTCAAACTTAGATTTGGTTACAGAGTCGTTCACATTGATTGCTGGCACTCTTAATTTGCCATTTTCAAACATTTGGTATAGTCTGTGTACTCCTGTTGTCGTTTCTTCTGAAACTCCTTTTAAGAGCTTTATATTGTCATTCCAGAAGGTGGAATTTTCAAGTAAAGTTTCTTCTAGAATAGAATAAAGTGCTTTTTCTTCTTCATTGTTTATTTCAGGATATTTATTTGAATTTTCTAAATCTACACCTAAATGAAACATAAGTGTTGCATCTCCACCATCATCTACAATTAGATTAGGTCCTTTACCATTTGGAAATGTTAATGCTTGTTTTGTACACCACCAATATTCATCTAAAGTTTCACCTTTCCAAGCGAATACTGGAATTCCTTTTGCTGCAATTGCTGAAGCAGCATGATCTTGAGTTGAGAAAATATTACAACTACACCATCTAACATTTGCACCCATTTCTACTAATGTTTCAATTAAAACCGCTGTTTGAATTGTCATATGTAAAGAACCAGATATTCTTACTCCAGTAAGTGGTTTATGAGCGTATTTTTTTCTAAGAGCCATAAGACCAGGCATTTCTTTTTCTGCCATTTCTATTTCTTTTCTTCCCCAATCTGCTAATTTTATATCTTTAACTTTGTAATCCATATTAAATTTTTTAATTTATATATATTTTTTGATAGGTTTAGTTTTTTTATTTGAAAATTATTTATACCTTTGTACTGAATTAAAAAATACAAATGAAAAAATTAATAATTTTAATTGTAATCCTTATTGGAATAATTGCTTTAACTAGTAATAGTAAAGAACAAACTGAAGCAATGATGAGAATAGCTTTAATAGCTGGAGTTATTTGGTTTGGAGGATTATATGTATTGTTTAGTTATTTATTTAGAGATAAAAAAGAAGAAATTAAAAAATGAATATAGAAGAAGTAGCAAGAAGAAGGAAACATTCTCATTATAATGATAATAGGTTTTATACGATGGTAGATATGGCAATCATTAAAAAAGATGCTGCTACTCGTATGGCTCAAATTAAAAGAGGTGAAATTCCAGCTTTTGGTAATAACTATATTTGTGTATGTGGCTGTGGTCGTGAAGGTTGTTTTCTTCATAGTGGACATGATAGTTTGCCACAAGAACAAGTGAATGAATGGGCAAAAAATAGAGACCCACATGCCACAGTTAAGCCAGTTAAACCGAAGACTAAAAAAAGTGATTACAAAGTTGATTGGAAGTCTAAAGAATTTTTAGACAATTACTTAAAAGAAATGAATGAGACAAATAAGTGATGCTGAAAGAATATTAAGTGATTATTTTGAACTTACATATTTATTTGAACATGAGAGTACAAGTTATTCTGAGGTATATCGGCTTATGATAGTAGAGTCATTTATGAAAAATGATAAAAGTAAATATTCTTCTGCGTTAAGATTAGCAATGACTTATTTTAATAATGGTGGATATCGTCTTACACCACAATTTGACAAAATAATTTTAGACGAATTAAAAAGTACATTAACAAGAAAAGAAAGATTGAAAAAAATAATTCAAATAAATTCAAAAATAGAAAAACTTTAATAAAAAACATTAATATATAATATTCAAATGAAAACTTTAAACAACATGATTCAGCAACAACAACAAACAGATTTTTCTGTCTGATTGGTTGAACTATGTTCTTTTCAAACTCAAATCAGTCAGAGCGATTTGAGTTTTTTTATTTTAAAAAAGTATTGAATTATAATAGACCTCTTGAAGAATTGGTAGATTCAGCTGTCTTTGAAACAGTTTTCCCGTAACTGGGATATTGCAGGTTCGAGTCCTGCGAGGTTTGCAAATAACAACAAGTTATTTATTAAATATTGCCCTATAGTGTAATGGTCGTCTGACACCCATACCTTTGACGTATGTAGCCCTGGTTCGATTCCAGGTGGGGCTTCAAATAATAAAAAATTATTGATTGACATTGCCATGTCGTATAACGGCTTATTACATTGGTTTTTGACACCAAAAACGATGGTCCGACTCCATCCGTGGTAACATAATTTTATTGCTCAGTAGCATAATGCTGTGCAACTGCCTCTGAAGCAGTAGGTTGAAGGTTCAAGTCCTTCCTGAGCAGCATAAAGTGTCCTCAAAAATAGAAAAATATGACTTATTTTTATTTATATATAGTAATAAAAATATATTATTATGGACAAAATTTTAAAACAATTTGGAGAAGAAAAAATTAAAAATGTAGTTATAGAATCAAATTCATATGTTGAGGCGACAAATAAATTAGAATTAAAACCTCATATGAGAAAGAATGTTGAAAGATCAATTAAAAGATTAGGATTATCAACAGAGCATTTTGATAGTGTTAAAAGATTAAAAGATGCTAAAACTAGATACACAAAAGAAAAATTAGAATTTCTAGTAAAAAATCATAAAAATTATAAGGAAATTTTAGAGGAATTAGATGTTCTTCCTATTACTCCTAATTATAATAGATTAAAGAAAAAATTAACTGAATATAAAATTGATTTTTCACATTTAAAAAAATTACCTACACAAAACAATATTTGGGGCGATAAAGAATTTTTGTTATCTATAATTAATGAATCTAAATCTCAAAAAGAGGTTTTAGAGAAAATGAAAATTAGAAGTGCTGGTGGGAATTTTAAAACTCTTCTAAAATATATTAATTTATTTAATTTAGATACTTCTCATTTTACAAAATGTTATGAACATTTTTTAATAAGTAAAACTAAAATATCTTTGGATGATATTTTAGTTGAAAATTCTACTTATAATAGAACAACCCTTAAAGAAAGATTATATTCAACTGGCTTGAAAGAGAGAAAATGTGAATTGTGTGGTCAGGGTGAAGAGTGGAATGGTACGCATATGAGTTTGATACTTGATCATCAAAATGGTGTTCATGATGATAATAGAATAGAAAATTTGAGAATTGTATGCCCTAATTGTAATGCAACTTTAGATACTCATGCTGGTAGAAATATCAAGAAAAAAATAAAACCTGAAAAGAAAGATTTGAGACTTGATTATCATATTTCAAGAAGAAAAGTAGAGAGACCATCTTTAGATATTTTAAAAGAAGAAATAAGTTCATTAGGATTAGAAGGTACTGGTAGAAAATATAATGTTACTGGTAATTCAATTAAAAAGTGGGTTAAATCTTACGAAAAATATGGAGTTTAGAACAAAAAAAGTCATAAAATTTCTGACTTTTTTATTAATGTGATACACCGTGTGTGTCTGTAAATAATTTTTTTAAACTCATTTCTACATTTTTCATATAAAGAATAAAAACTTTTTATATGGAATTAAAACCTATTTTTAATATTGATACAGAAATAAATCAGAGTGAATATTGCTGGTTGCCTAATGGATTTACAAATGAAGAATTAATGTGGTTAGACAATTTGAAAAATCTATATCCTTATGATAGAAGTTCAGTAGATCCAAGTATGGCTACTGAAAAAAGAAAATCTAGAATAAGATATATTCCTCATGATGAAAGATCATATTGGGTTTATGATAAATTAAAACCTCTTATTGAAGAATCAAATAAAACAACCTGGAATTTTGATTTGTACTCAATTATAGACTCATTACAACATAGTGAGTATTTAGTTAATGATTATTGTGTTAGTCATATGGATATCGGACCAGGCACAAACCATAGAAAAATTAGTGTTATAGTACAATTATCAGATCCTAGTGAGTATGATGGTGGTGATTTAGAGATTTGGAGTGAAGGCAAATTTGAAGTTGTACCAAGAGAAAAAGGATGTGTTTTTGTTTTTCCCAGTTTCCTTTTACATAGAGTTACTCCAGTTACTAGAGGTATTAGAAAAAGTTTAGTTCTTTATGTTGGAGGAGGATCATATAAATAATGGCAACAATTGCGATAGATTTTGACGGAACTTGCGTCACTCATGAATATCCAAAAGTAGGGCGAGATATTGGTGCAGTTCCTGTATTGAAAAAATTAGTTGAAAATGGGCATCAACTTATTTTATTTACAATGAGAAGTCCAATAGCACATATTTCAGATGCTATTAAATGGTTTGATGATAATGATATAAGACTTTATGCTGTAAATGGAAATCCAACCCAAAATAGATGGACCAGTTCATCAAAGGCTTTAGCAGACCTTTATATTGATGATGCTGGTTTGGGTATTCCATTGTGTTATACTGATGGTGAACCCCCATATGTAGATTGGGTAAAAGTAGAAAAAATGTTAAAAAATAAAGCTCTATTATAAGTAGAGCTTTACTAATTCATAAGAGTCAGGGTCAACTCTATTTCTCATTTTTATCAAGTCATTTAACTCTTTTAACTCTTTTTCAGTTAACTTTTGTATTGCTTGTTTATTTAACAAGGCATTAATTTTGTCATACATTTCTTTAATTTCCATAATTTTATTTTTTATTGTGTAAATCTGGTTCAACATGAATAGATACCATTGCGTATTCATCATATTCAATAATCTTTCTTTCAAGATTATCAGAAATAAGGTGAGATTCAATAAGGCATAAAGTTGGATCAACGTGAATTGTTGCTTCCACAAATAGTAAGTGACCAGAATTTCTAATTCTTAAGTCATGAAATTTAATTACTTCTGGAAAATTTTTGATAATTTCTCTAATATCTTTAGATTCTTTTACTGGTGCTTTATCTAAAAGTGCATCAATTGCTTTTTTACCTAATGACCAGCAAACATGAACTACAATAACTGCAACGATTAAAGCTGCTACAGAGTCAGCATAAAAGAATACTTGTAAGTTAGTCCACTCATAAATCTTAACACAAACAATACCAATTAGAACAACAGATGAACTCCAAACATCAGTTGAGAAGTGAAGTGCATCAGCTTCTAGTGCTTGACTTTTGTACTTCTTTGCCACTTTTAAGAGCTTTCTTGACCTCCAAACATCAATAACAATGGAAGTTGTTACTACAAGAAGAGAGAAGATTGTTTCAGTTGTGGTAAGTTCTAATCCTTTGCCTGATACGATTCTATGTGTTGCTTCATAGATAATCCAAAAACAAGTAACAAACAATAATAGAGTTTCAATTAAGGCAGAAAAATTTTCAATTTTTCCGTGACCATAATGATGATCTTCATCTGAAGGTTTATTTGATACTTTAACTGCAAATAATGTAATTATAGCGGCAACAAGGTCTAGACCAGAATGAAGTGCTTCAGATAAAATACCCAAACTGCCTGTAATTAAGCCTATTACAAGTTTGAATGTTGTGAGGAATATTGCGGCTAATACACTTACAAATGCTACTTTATTTTTTTCTTTTTCCATATCTGTTGTTTATTAGACTACAAAGATAATCATAATTTTTTAATTAACAAAAATTATATGGAATTAATATTGGTTTTACATTTTCTAAGAATTCAGTAATATCTTCATTTATAATATTATATTGTTTTCCTTTATTTAGAATAAGTTCAGATATGTGTACTTGTTCAGTATGTTCAGCAATATTAAAGTCAACTAATGAATTTACTAATAATTGAAGTAAAATTTGTATTTTTTCTTTTTCTGAGTAAAGTAGAAATTTTCTGGTTTGTTCACCAGTTTTTATTTTATCACCATTTAAGAAATTTAACTTAATTTTTCTTTGTTCTGCAATAGGCATTTCTTCAAAATTATCTGCATTTAGCCATCTTTTTAGACCTCTAATTTTTACTTGTATATATGGTGATAATGTTCCATTCCAGCCTGTATGAATTTTTGTTCTTTGATCTTCTACAAAATATATTTCACCAGTTTTTATACTTTTTCCTGAGCCATATCTACATCTAACACATTGATTTGTGAAATTTTTATTTTTGTCTAAAGTTGGTTTCCAGTTAATTTTAAAATCTGGTGCATCTTCTAATGATTTACCATCAATAGAAGTAAAGCAATCAAGTGAATAGCGTCCAATAGAAATTAAAATATTTCTCTTTTTTGGATCGTCAGCTTCTGTACCTATACCCGTTGCTGAATAAATAGCACCTTTAATTAGTTTTTTTGAAGATTTTGTTTTGACACAAATTACCTTTATTGGTTCTGTGTATATTAATTCAGCCATATGAAAAATTGTTTAATGAGTTGATAACTATCTAAATGCCAGAATAATGAATTGATAACTGACAATAATAATAAAACAAGTGAGCATAAAATATCAAATGTGAATGATATTTTTCTAAATGTCTTATTTTTAATAAATTTGAAAATTATATTCTGTAAAATAGATAATAAGAATATACCAAAAACAAAATATAAATTTATTGTGAATAAGCCTATTAGTAGTACTAATGTGTATCCAAGATCGGCAAATACTACAAGGAATAATTCTTTAAATAAAACAGAAGTGGATGCTTTCATTTTATTTTTTATAATCAATGAATAATCACTTGTTATGTATCTTAATCTGAAGAAAAAATTGAATTGAATTAACTTTTGTAGTTCATATCCAATAGCTAAAGCAAAAAGTAGATTGAGCATATGTCTTTTATTTAATTATTTACGAATATACTTATAAATAATTGAATAAAAAAACTATTTTAATTTTTTAATTATTTCTTCTGCTGGTTGTTTATAATAGCCGTCGTATTTGACTATTTTTTGAAATTGATCTAATGCTGTTTTTCTATCATATATTTTAAGATAACATAATCCAATATACCATTCTGCTTGTTCTACAAGGAGTGTATTATTATCTTTTGTTATTTTTTTATATTCAGTGATAGCACTTTCGTATTCTCCTATTTCTTGATGTGCAACTCCCATATAGAAATATGTGGATGTTTCTTTATTTTTTTTATTATTGAGAATTTCTAAAGCAGATTTGAATTCTTTATTATCAATTTTTTTATATGCTATTTCAACTGAATCTAATGGATGTGAAATTGATCTAGATATTGAAACTGGTGATTCATAAGTTGAATAATACTGTTTATATACTTTGTGTGTACTAGGATTATCTAACACTAAAATATTACTAATAAAAATTAGAATTGCAATTCCAATTGCAATTCTATTAAAAATTCTCCAATGTTTTGGTAGTTGAGTTGGTATAACTATCTCTGAATTTAGACTATATCTAAAATAGAATTTATATTTTTTATTTACTTGATCTGTAAATATCCAATATCCACTGGCGCTATCATATATTTGGTAATTAAATTTATTCTCGAAAATATTCATAGTTATAATTCTATATATATTAAAAAATATAAAATTATTTTTCAGATAATCTCTCAAGTTTAGCTTTTCTTACTTTTCTTTGCCATTCAGGAAAATCTAATCTTTTTCCTTTTATAAAATACATACCTTGTTTGTATTCAGAACCTAACATTACGTCACAAATAGCATAATCTGTTAAAGAATGTAATTTGCCATCTTCAAAATAAATAAAGCATATGTAATCTTTAGATCCAAAATGACTATAACATATAGATGTTATTTTTTCTTTAAATTTTTTAACAAAATGATAAAATCCTTGAATTATTCTAGTGTCATTTTCATCCATATACATACTTTTCCTATATTCAACTCCATCAATGGTAACGTTGATTATATCTTTCATTAGTATCTCTCTGGTTCCTATTTCTAATCTTAATTTTGGCATATACAAATATATAAAATAGTTTTAATAAAAAAAAGGGTTTTAAATTTGTGTAATGATTTAATTTAATAATTTCTTCTTCCGTTTTTGCTGATGATGTTGGTATAATATGATCTATATCCCAACCAAAATTAAATTCACCATTATACTTACCATAATTATCAAAATTCATAAAAAATCTTTCCTCCCTTTTTACTTTTTAGAGGTTAAAAATGTATATGCTGCTATGATTTTTTGCATTTTCTCTGTAGTGTCAACTCCAATATTTTTATCTGGGTGCCATTTCATTGCCATTTTTCTATAGGCTTTCTTGATTTCTTCAAGTGTAGCAGTTGCAAGAATTCCTAAGATTGAATAGGCATCGTCATTATCCAAAATAGCTTTAGCTTCATCCCAACCCATTCTATGTTTGAATGCATTGTTCCATTGTGTTTCATCACCATAACCTTCAACATCAGGATTATATGTCTTTTTGTAACAGTCCATAAATCCTTTTTTTGCTTTTACAGTTTTAGTTGCCATTTTTGATAATGTTTTATTGTTTTAACAGTACAAAGATAGTGATAAATATTGAATTGACCAAAAATTAATCAAGATTTTCCAATAATTTTTCAACTTTTTCTTTGATTGTATAATACTGACCATCAAGCATTGGACTTTCACCAACAATTAATCTGTGGAATGCTTCAAATGTTCCGTGTTCAGGGAAAGCACCTTCATTTACACCATGCGCAAATCCAGCACTATAAATTGTGTATAACAAAGAAATAACTTCTTTCTTTTTCATATTTTATTTTTTAATCGTGTAGAACATATACAGTTTTTTCACCAATTTCTGAAGAATATTCTTCAACAAATTTTTCACACCAATACTGCATTGTAGATTCATCAGATTCACCCAAATCTACAATTGGATATGCCTCAGAATTTTCAAAATCTCCGTTTTTGCGATATTTGTATTCCATATCACAAATATCGTCCCATTCAAAATCACTGTTTTGCTCAATAAAATCAATTAAAATCGCAACATCAATGCAAAGATCAAATCTAAAGTTAATACGATTCATAATTTATTGTTTTTAAAATATTACACAAATTGCAACCACAATTACTATTGCCACTAACCACATCCATACAGGTGGTGGTGAATCAGGATCATTATTTGAACTAAATAATACAAATTTTAGCATTTCCCAGTTTTTCATATTTTTCATAATTAATGTTGTATATTGTCTGCGTTTCTCATTTTTTCAAAGCCTGAAATTTGATCATCTGTCAAATTTTTGACCCATTCTTCAAAGTATTTTTGATATTTAGGATGATTGCTAATTTTCCATTCGGATTTTAGCCATTCATATAGAGTTTTATTCATTTTTCTTTTTTTTAAAATCTGACCAAGTTTTAATATTATACTTTCTCAAAAAATATAATGACACACAAAAGAATGTAAGTGAGCCGAATCCAATAATAGAAACTATTCCAAGTGCTGACATGGTTAAATTATTTAAGATTAAGTGTTACTGGAACTTCATGACCTGGGAGACCAAGAGCTGAAAGGTGTTTGCAAGTTCTGTATCTCCTCCATCCTGGACAAGAACAACCCATATGACCTTTGTCAATGTTCTGAGAAACAATATAAACACGGTCTGAAGAAGCTGAGTGAATTTCAAACCTGTTTTTCCAAAGTTTGTTATCTGGAAGCATCTCTGATTTGTTTACTCTAATTGTTACAACTGCTGGAAGATTTGAGTTCATAATGATTGTTTTTAAGTGTTATACCTCTATTGTTTCAACAGTACAAAGATACGGAATATTTCTGATATACCAAAAAAAACTCACAAAAAGTGAGTTTTTTTAATAAAATTTAATTCCTGTCAGTTTTATAATGTCTTCAACACTAACAACATTATCTTGAAGACCATTTTTTTCTAGATGATCATTATTAAATATGTATGCGTAATATTGTTTGGTTTTCTTAATATAAATTACTTTCCAGCATTTAACTGGTACTGAAACATTACCAATTTTTTTTAGCTCACCTATATTTCCAGCCCAAACATGAATTGAATCTGAATTAATCGCTAAATATCTTGTATATAACTCTAATGCTTTCCAATCACCAGCGTTTAATGTATGAGTCTGTGGAGCCATATTTGAAAAATAAAAACATTCTTCTTCAACAGTTAAACCTTGACATAAATTATCTGCAGCTGGGCACATATGTCCTCTATCATAACCACTTTCTTTATAATAATTATTAAGATTTGTTTCTATTGGTAATTTTGGATCTGGTTTAAAATCATCTTTTCTTTTTAATGGTGTTGTACATCCAACCATTGATTTTGTAACCCACCATTCAACTAGAACTGGATAATGTTTTGAAACACTAAAATGTGTAGTATAATTTGTGTGTTTAATTGTAATAGTATCTTGAGAATAACATAATAATGCTATAAAGATAAGTATTAATGTAAGTGTTAGTTTTTTCATACTATTGGCTATAAATTTTATCATATAAAGTTGTTATAATGTTTATGAGTTTTTCAATTTTTCCATCATTCCTCAGTTTTTTAAATACTAAATTTTCTATTGAAAATTCGCCTGATGCTGATAATCCAGCCTTTCTAGCTTTCATTATTTTTGATTTTAGATCCTTTGCCTTAAGATAATAGGTTTCAGCATCATTTGGATCTAAATCTGTTTCTGATAATTTTTCCAACTCTTCAATATCATACACTCTGGCATCATATTTAGGCTCTATATCAGCAGTATCTACATCTGGTGTGCTATGTATTGGAAATTTGATCCATTTATGATTCATTAAAGAATATGAGCCAGCAGTTATATGTTCTTCATTCTTATCTTGAATGTATATTTCAACATCGTGATCTTTTATAACAATATTATGCCTTAAATTCCACATAAACCTTTGTCCATCAACAGCTTTCTTTACTAATAAAACATCTTCATTAATATCTGCAAAATCAAGCATAACATGAACATCTATATCAGAGTTTGCAGTATAATTGAAATTTGCTAAACTACCAACTAATTCAATATCAAGTACTTCTGTGTCAAATTTTAATTCTTCAAAGAAGTCTCTTGCTATTCTAAGTAGTTTATCTTCAATTCTTTTATTTAAAATATTGCCTTCCCAGAGTTCTGGACATAATCTATCTTGATATGCAATTTTATTTTCAGATACAAAATCATTATAATTTTTCATATGAATTATATATAAAAAATTTAAACTTAATTTTCAAAATGACATAAGAATAATAAAGGATAAAAATATGATTATACCTATATCTTATCAAAAAATTAAGATTGGTGAAACAGTTACCAATGTTAGAGAGATTAAAGACTCTTATTATATTATAACACCTGGTCATGAATTTACAGTTATTGAATATGATGAAAAATATGGTAGATTTATTTGTGAAGATTCATCTAAATTAATATTTGAATTTAGTATAAATGATGTAACAAAGAAAATAGATTTTAAATTAGCAAAAAAAGAATATACTTTCAGACAAGATTTTTATAAATATACTCAAGAAATTTTAGGGAAATGCCCTTATAAAGATTATGGATATTCTGATTATGAGAGATATGACATTTGCAAATTAGGAAAAGGATGCTATAATTCATGTACCCCAAAATTAGAATGTGCCAAGCATATAAATAAAATGTCAAAAGGATTATTAAAGTTTTTAAGGAAAGTTAAATTAGAAAAAATAGAATGTTTACATTAAAGGATTTACAGAATAAAGTAGAAAAAGGAATTTCAGAATATCTTGAATTTGATGTTAAAGAGATTTTTGATCAATCAGATTATATAACAATTTATGGTGGTGCAGTTCGTGATAGTATTGCAGGGTTAGAAATTCATGATGTGGATATACTTTGTATGTCAGAATCAGCTAAAATGTTAAGAGAATTTATAGAAACAAAAGATTATATTAAAGTAGAATTATATGATTTAGATACACTTAATATGTATAAAGGTATATCATTAATTGAAGAACCTTGGACATTTATGAATAAAAATCGGAAGATTATTCAAATAATAAAACCAAGATATGAAGCAGCATATCCAACCATTACTAGGAATAGTTTCGCTCACACATCTAGATATCAATTAGCATATTATAATCTTATTAAAAATGTTGATATTTCCTCTTGTGGTGTTTTTTTAGAAAATTTTAGTAATATTAGACAGCCACGTTTTTCTAAACCTACATCAGAATTCTTTTTAAGAGAAGCATGCAAGGGAGCCATAGTTCATTGCTTATCAAAGACATTTGAAATTCAAGAATGGTCACAATTATATAATCAACAGAGAACAAGAGACAGAGCTTCTAAATTAGAATCTAGGGGTTGGGAGAATTTGAATGGAAATTCAATTAAAAGTATTATGAATAAGAATTATAAACTTAAAATGGATAGAAAATTAAAACTTATAGAATTGGAATTTGAGCCAGAATATGATTTCAAAATATGGTCTGAAGATGAATATTTAAATAGATCAAAATGATGATAAGAATAAAATTGATGTATATAATCCTCCTTTTTGAAAAAAGAAAAGCCTTCAATTTGAAGGCTTTTCTTTAATATTTACTTTCGTGATGTCGCATCTTGGTTAAAAAACCAACTATTGTCAATATCAATACCATTCCTAACCAGTCCATAATATTAAAATTTATAAAGTTTCTAATAAGCAAATATACATATTTATTTTAGAATAACCAAATTTATTTTTAGAAAAAAAATGACTTTTTTTATTTTATATATAGTATAAACAAAATCATACGATGAAAGAGAATAAAATAATAATAAGGTTAGATAAAAGTTTATCAGACGAATATTTTAATATGTGTAAAAATGAGGGTTATACAATGTCTAAAAGAGTTAGAAGATTTATGGAGTTAGACAATGAGTTAGACAAATTAAATTTAAATTCTGTGAAAGAATTAGAAAAATTATTGAATAAAAATGAGAAAATGTAGAAACTATTGGACAAAAGAAAGATGTCAGGAAGAAGCATTAAAATATAATAGTAGGAGTGAGTTTAAGAAAAAAAATTCTAGTAGTTTCAGAAAAGCTTATGTTAATTCTTGGTTAAATGATATTTGTTCTCATATGATTATAATTAGAAACGAAAATAATTATTGGGCAAAAGAAAGATGTCAGAAAGAATCATTAAAATATAACACTAGAAGTGAGTTTAGAAAAAATTCCAAAGGAGCATATTCATCAGCGCATAAAAATGAATGGTTAAATGATATCTGTAATCATATGATAAATAAATGGACAAAAGAAAAATGTCAAAAAGAAGCTTTAAAATATAAAAATCGTTCAAATTTTTGTGAAAAATCTGCAGGTGCTTATAGAGCTGCAATTAAACTAAAAACCTTGGATGAAATTTGTGTTCATATGATAAAAAAAACTAATAATTTATATTGGACAAAAGAACGTTGTCAAGAAGAAGCTTTAAACTATGAATATCGAAATGATTTTAGAAAAAATTCCAAAGGAGCATATTCATCTGCACACAAAAATGGATGGTTAAATGATATCTGTTCACATATGAAAAATATAGGAAATAGATTTAAACGTTGTGTTTATGTTTACGAATTTTCAGATAATTACGTATATATTGGACTAACATTTAATATAAATAAACGAAATATTCAACATATAAATGCAGGACCTGTATATAAACATATACAAATTAATAGAGATTATAAATTACAAATATTGACTGAATACATATTGACGATGCAAAGAAAGAGGAGATATATTATATTGAAAAATATAAAAAAGATAAATATAATTTATTGAATACACATAAAGGTGGTGAAATAGGTGGATCAACAATTAAATGGACATTTGAAGCGTGCCTTGATGAAGCAAAAAAATGTAAAAATTTGTCAGAATATAGAAAGTATAAAAGCTATTATACAGCAAGTAGAAATAAATGGTTAATTAATATTTATAAAAAATGTAATTTTGATATCTCACATTTAATGAAAAATATTTAATAAATTAATATTTATATAATAAATTACCTCTTCGACTTTTAAGCATTGATAACATGTTATTTCTCTCAGTTAAACCACGTTCTAATTTTGCTTTTGGTTTCTTAAACACTAAACCTTCTATAATACTTTTTTCTGTTGGGAATTTTATCATAATATTATCCCAAAGAGATTTTAAATTATTTTTAAATGTTTTTACACGATATATATTTTCACTAATTTTATAATAATAACCATTATCGTTTTCTGTGCCAAATATTTTATCAAGAAGTTCTATTCGTTCTTCAAATGTAGTTCCAATAAGATATTCACCATTATAAACTAAAATATCAAAAATAAAAAAAACATGATTAAGTGGACTATTATTTATGTCATTTTTACCTTTGTTCATATATTCACCACAGACTAGATTAAAATTAGTATTTCCGCATTTTAATATATCAAAGTCATTATTTGTTAATTTGAAATTTGCAATGTTCTCATTATGATGCCTTCCAAAATATCTTTGAATTTTATTTTCACCTTCACCAAATGTGTATATTTCACAACATGCACCATTAATTTTGCATTGCGCATGATATATTCCTTCGCAAAGTTCAGTTATACGTGTTGGCGGAATTACAGTTTCTGGCCTTGGTGGAAAAATGTATTTGAATTTTGTATATGGTTCCATAATTTTCTGTTTTGTTGATACAAAGATACAAAAAATAATTGAATAAAAAAATATAATATATAGATATATTATGAGATATTTAAAATATTTTGAATCAAATCGTCAATTCAGGGAAGTTGATTTACAAGAAATTTGGGATGATGTTCAAAAATTTTATAAAGATATTATTGGTGTTGATAGTATTGTACTTATGGATTCTTGGTATTATAATAGAATTCTTTTACCATTGTTAGAAGATAAAGAAATAGAATTCAAAAGAGCTGTACATCCTTATGATAAAGAAGTGATTTATGGATTTAGTGGAAGGGTACAAACTGTTAAATTACATGATACTAGTAGATTTAAAAATATTACTGTGTCTTTATATTCAGATAAAGAAACCTATATTATAGGAACTATTGATACTGCGCAATGGATGACTGCAAATGAAAAGAAAAAGGAATTAATAATAAAAATATATGATAGTGAACCATTAGAAATAGAAACAAAACTAAATTTATTAAAAAATAAATATAAATACAACTTATGAAATACATTTTAACATTTGAGAGACTATCAAAGTATGGTAGACAGCCTAAAATAGAATATGTTAGTAAAGAAGTTAGAGATGCAATAGAAAATGTTATGAGAGAATATATTGAAAATCAAGACTTATTAGAAAAAATTGAAGATTTGGAATATGATGATTTTTATGCTGCTAATTTTAATTATAAACAATTCTTCAAAGATTTTATAACGTTAAAAACATATCAAAAAGTAAATATTTACAATGCTGTTGATAAATATTGTAAAGAACACAATTTAGATTATTCAATTCAAGCACTTCGTGATGTTGAGCACCCTATTATAACAAAAGTATATGAAGAGTATTTAAAGAATACTGATTGGAAAAATAGAATGGATAAGAAACTTGTTGAAGAAATAGAAAAAGACCCAGCTCAATATGTGTCAATATTGAAAGAGTTTAAAAATAAAATAAACACAGACGTAAAAGATGCTTGTGACTGGATGTTAAGTTCTATAAAATTTAATTTATGAAATACATTAAAAAATTTGAATCAGTAAATAAAAAATTTTGGATAATATCTACAGATTATCCTTATAATTATATAATATTTAGAAAAATAGGAATGGATTCAGATACTATAAAAGATTGGATTGATATGCTTGAACCTCCATCTGCTTTTGATGAAAATGAAATATTATTGTTTAATGATTGGTCTTGGTCTTCTCTTACAGCCACAGATAGTGATGGTGTTCCATATTTAAGTAATCCTGATTATGAAAATATGGGTAAAATTATTTTTGATCAGGACGAAATAGATGCATATAAAGATGCAGATAAATTTAATTTATAAATTATGAAAACTAAACTAATTATTGGTGGTGTAGTACTCTTACTACTTATTGTTCTAGGAATTCGTTCTTGTAAAAAAGAATACCTTCCACAAACTTTTCCAAAGACTCTTATGGTTAAAAATTATACCAACAATCAAAGAGCAGATACTATTACTATGATTATTTTGAATAAAGTAATGAGATATGACACAATGACAGTAAATATCTACAAACTTACTGACATGTTTGACAATGGTGATATGATCCTTAATGCTCATACTGTTGCTAATCCATTTGAGAAACATAATTATATGATATTTATGAAAGATAATTTGTCAACAGAAGATGTTAAATCTACATTATCTCATGAATTAATTCATATTAAGCAAATGGATGATAGTAAATTATCTGTTTTTGATAAAGGTTATGTTTGGAATAAAGACTCTTTTAATTTTAAAAATGTCACATATGAAAGCAGACCATATGAAATTGAAGCATTTAATGGTATGACTGGAGTTAAGATTAAATTAGATAAATTATATGAAAAAACAACATTTGGAAATCCATTTAAATAACTATGAAATATATTAAAGCATTTGAACAAAAATTTAGATATCTTAATGATTTTGATACAAGTAAGCTCAGTTTATTTGTTGATGAATATATTAATAGACAAAATATTGCAGAAAAAATAAGTAAATTAAAGTGGGAAATTTTTACAGAGGATGCGTTTAGTTATATTGATATTTTTGAAAATTCAATATCATCAGATAATTATAGTTCAAATAATAGTAATATTTATTATGATTCTGATGAATTTTGTAAAAAAAACAATATATCAACATCAGCAGTTGAAAATAGAAATACTTTAGGTAAGTTAATTGGTAAGCATTATTTAAAATATGTAAAATATTTTGATAAGAGGGTTATTGAATTGATTGAAATGAAATTAAAACCTTTTAAAAACCCTTTGAAAGAATATCATAAAATTTATGATATGTATGGTGAATATTTTACTACTAAAGTTAAAAATAAATTTCAGCATATTTTAGACTCAGAAAAATATAATATGTGATTTTTATATATACATTAAAAATAAATTAAAATTGATGAAAAATTTCTATGAATTTATGAAAATAAATGAACTATTAGCAACTACTCCAGTAGATTTGAAATATGTTGATAAAGACAATGGTGATAAAGAAATTTTAAGATTGGCTATAATTGGCGAATTGGATGCAATAAGTTTATATGAACAATTATCTGAAACTGCAAAAAATGAGAAAGTTAAAAAGACATTATTAGACATTGCAAAAGAAGAAAAAACTCATGTTGGTGAACTTCAGGCATTATTAAAAGAATTGGATCCAGAATATAAAGAAGAATTAAAAAAAGGAAAAGAAGAAATTAAGAAAGCATATGAAGATGATGAAGATGAAGAGGAAGATGAAAAAGAGGAAGAAAAAGAATCAGATGATAAAGATGCTATTCAGAAATAAAATATAAAAATATTTATAAATCAAAAAAGCCACCTTTTGGGTGGCTTTTTCTTTCTTATCTGTTCTAACAGCCAAGATAGACTTTTGAATCTTGGATCAGTATTGTTAGTCTTGTAACTTCATTAATTATTATCTATTCTATTATTCTATTATTTTTGCTTTTTTGGCTTATTAAATTATATATTAGTATTTACTAATACGGGGGACTATTACATTTCTCCATTTGCCTATTTTTTAATTGTTAATATTTTTCTTTAAGATTAATTTAAATATATTTACTAATAATTTATTTTTACCCTTTCGGGGGACTATGACAGACTTTCATATTATTAAATTTTTACGCTTTTTCTAAATGTTCAACAACTTTACCATCAAGATCAATAAGAAACAGTTCATCTTCAATACCTGCTATTGCAACAAACTTTTCCAACTTTGTTGAGAATACAAAGTTTTTAACCCAGTCAAATTTTTCATTCAAGTTTTCCATATTGTTGTTGTTTTATTT
>Ga0114951_10002099_pt1 | contig 23165 bp, 17 predicted proteins | sample AM7aDNAmetaG_FD_88677 | JGI IMG/M metagenome (GOLD analysis project Ga0114951, IMG submission 88677) | Freshwater microbial communities from Finland to study Microbial Dark Matter (Phase II) - AM7a DNA metaG | ecosystem: Environmental > Aquatic > Freshwater > Lake | place: Finland: Lake Alinen... | reverse complement strand
CATTGCGAGGATTGTGTCGTCATTGCGCCGGAAACGCGGAAAACTTTGGAGCGTCTCAATAATCGTGTGACGCAACTCGAAAACCAGCTCCGCCGCCTTCAGGAAAAGCCCGCCGCACAATGAAGTTTTAGATCTGGTGGAATGGTGCGCCCGGCGCGAATCGAACGCGCGACAACCTGCTTAGAAGGCAGGTGCTCTATCCAACTGAGCTACGGGCGCAGACCAATAAAATCAATATGCTTATCACTTTTGAAAATCAGATATTATATTTTATATACCGATTTTCTATACTGCTTGCGTGAAACGTGATTTTGCTGAACGGTCGGCTGCCAAGCCCGGCAAAGCGTGGCAGAAAACATCGTATGCAAACCTGATTCGCTATGTTCCATCAGGAGGATACTACGCCCGCTTGCGCGTAAATGGCAAGCTCATCTGGCGCAGCCTCAAGACCGATGTGCTGGCTGTGGCCAAGCTGAGGCTGTCCGATTTTGAGAAGCAGGAACGGCGGCGGGATGCCGCAGAAAGCGCCATGGGGGCCGGCAAAATGACGGTGAGGGACGCCATAAGAATTCACCAGGAGCGACTGGCTGGCAATGGGTCGTTGAAGCCGCGCACACGGGCGTATCATGCTGAACGGATTACCACCGGAATTAAAGGATCACCCGTTGCGGGGAAACTTTGCCGGCAACCGTGATTGCCATATCGCGCCGGATTGGGCGCTGATTTACACACTAACCGAGAAGGATATGAATTGCTAAACTGTCTTAAAATAGAACTCTCAATGGTCTTTTGTTAGACACATCTGCCGAATAATGTCGCCAGGTAATGATTACCAGACTGGCGGCCACAAGGATTCGGTTTTGCTCGGCTTTACTCCAGAATGAAACCCTGCTTCATCCTGATATCCCACTGGAATCTCAAGTTTAACCGCATTCCACAGCTTGGTGATGATTCCGACAGGAGAGAAGCCGATGGTTTCCGAGGGCAACCACGTCTTGTGTTCCATGACTGTTTGTTTATAGGTCACGACGGCTTAAAAGCAACTGCAATGCCAACTTTATTGAAGGGAATATGTGCGGTAGAAACGGCTGGGGAAACTGGCAGTATTGGCTTCCACATAAGTAAAGGGAGCTGTGTTTGTCTGCACTGCCGTCCAATGCACCAGGTCAGAAGATGCTTGGACGACATATTGGGTGCCGGTCGTGCCCGAAACCACGAAAGCAAAGCTTCCTTGGGCCTGCGTGACTGAAGTCTGCACCGGTGCCAACGCCGACCCCGTTGCTGCCAGCGCCGGAATGTCATAGGATGTTTCGTTTGAAAGTTCGCTTTCATTGCCTGACACATCAAGGGTGGTTGCGCCGAAATAGTAGGTCGTTCCCGCATTCAGTCCGTTGACGATGGTGTTTGTGACATTGCCAACCATGATGGAATTCGTGTAGGCATGGCTCGCCCCGCCGTAATAAATCCGATAGCCAACCGCATTGGTGTCCGGGCTCGGGTTCCAAGTCAGTGAAACGCTTTGATCCGCCAACGCCGTCAGACTCCCCGTCAACAACAAGGCCGCCCAGCAAAAATAATTCAGGGCGGCTTGCTTCGACCAAAGGTTGTTCGTCCAGCGCGACATCACCTATGCTTACGCAAGAGGCCTGCCAACAAACATCATCGGGGCGCGTCAACCGCAGTTTTTTTTATCCGATTCAATGGCACCGGCCGTGGCACCGGCCGACTCCCGAGAAAACCCATGAAAACATTGACGAATCATCGTGTCTGCCCATTGGTTGGCACCAGTGGAAAGCTGCAAAAAAATTAAAAAACACCGGAGGTGTTAGAGATTGGCAGGTGCCTGGTGGTTTTATCCAAGACAACATTGTATTTCGCACTGTCTTGAAAAAGTGCACTGGCAACACCGCCGCCGCTAAAGCGGGAAGGCTCCCAGAAAATCATACCCCGGGAGGATTATTTGCCAAAAAAACCTTTGACCACGTCCGCCACGCGCTGGATTTGCGCGTCCGTCAGCTCGGGGAAAATCGGCAGGCTCAGACATTCGCGCGCCGCTTTTTCGGCCACCGGAAAATCGCCGGCTTGGTAGCCGAGGCTTGCGTAACATTTTTGCAGATGCAGCGGCACCGGATAATGCAGCGCGCAGCCGACCTGATTTTCCTCCAGAAATTTCTTCAGCCCGTCGCGGCGCGGATGGCGCACGACATAAAGATGCCAGACGCTTTCCGCGCCCGCCGCCTCGCGCGGCAGTTGCAGCGGCGTGTCCGCGAGCAGTTCGGTGTAGCGCCGCGCCACGCGCTGGCGTTCGCGCGTCCATTTTTCCAAGTGCTTCAATTTGATGCCGAGCACCGCGCCTTGAAAACCTTCCATGCGGTAATTAAAACCGACCTCGTCGTGGTAATACCGCACCGTCGAGCCATGCTCGCGCAGCGAACGGGCGCGCTTGGCAAATTCCGCGTTGTTCGTCACCAGCGCGCCGCCTTCGCCGAACGCGCCGAGGTTTTTTCCGGGATAAAAACTGAAGCAGGAAATCTCGCCAAACGTGCCGATCACCCTGCCCTGCCATTTCGCGCCGTGCGCCTGCGCGGAGTCCTCGACCATCGGCAGCTTGTGGCGGCGGCAGATTTCGCGCACCGCATCCACGTCGAACGGCTGGCCGTAAAGATGCACCGGCATGACGGCTTTCGTGCGCGGCGTGATGGCTTTCTCCATCAGCTTCGCATCCAGATTGAAGGTCGTGTCGTCCACGTCCACGAAAACCGGTTTCGCGCCAACGTAGGAAATCGCCCAGCTCGTCGCGACGAACGTGTAAGGTGTGGTGACGACTTCGTCGCCCGGCCCGACGCCGAGCAGCAGCATCGCGATGTGCAGCGCCGAGGTGCCGCTGTTGAAGGCGACGCAGTGTTCCGCGCCGCAAAATTTCGCAAAATCTTTTTCAAACTGCGCCACGTCCGGGCCGAGGCAGAACGAGCAGTGGTCAATGGTGCGGGCGACGGCGGCGTCCAGTTCCGCGCGGAGCGGCTGGATTTGCGCGCGCAGGTCGAGGTAGGGAATCGGTTCAGGCATAAAAATCGCTGCATAATTTATCCGCATCCGCCGCCTTTGGGAACAGCAAACATGAAAATTGACGCCTTCCCCAAAAAAGAGTAGCCAATTGCGCTTGAATGTCGCGTCGATGCCGGCAGCTTGCGCCGATATGCGCTGGACGCAGTATTGTCTTAAATCGGAACAAATTGATGGCTTTGTCGCCGCTTTTGTGTCAAATTGAACTGTGACCTATTAGTGGGGTGATTTTGCAGTTTGGTTATTATATGAATGTTTTGGAGACAAAAGCTCGTTCGAAAAAAAATGTAAACGAGCATGTGCGGAGCTTTGGCAAATAACGGGCACAGATGAGCAATAACAATAACATGGCGATGCCGACTTGGAAACGCACGTTGGACGTGGTTGCCATTTTACTGACGCTGCCATGCGCACTACCGGTGGCTGTTGTCATCGCTATCGTCATCCGCTCAACGTCTGCCGGGCCGATCCTGTTTCAACAGGAGAGAGTTGGCTACCGCGGACGGCGGTTCATGTGCCTAAAATTCCGGACCATGTTTTGCGGCGCAGAAACCGCCACTCATCATGGCCATCTGAAGCACCTCATGGATAGGGATGTTCCGATGGTCAAAATGGATGCGCGTGGAGATTCGCGAATCATCCCCTTCGGAAAATTGCTGCGCGCTTCCGGACTGGATGAACTGCCGCAGTTAATTAACGTCCTCAAAGGCGAAATGAGTCTGGTTGGACCGCGCCCTTGCCTGCCTTACGAAGCCGAACAATATCTTCCCTGGCAGCAAGAGAGGTTTAATGCCGCCCCCGGCCTGACCGGCCTCTGGCAAGTCAGCGGCAAAAACCGGACAACTTTCACGAAAATGATACAGTTGGACATCGAATATGCGCGCCGGAACAATTTGTGGCTTGATTTAATCATCATTTTCAAGACCGTTCCCGCCCTGCTGGTTCAGATGTGGGATCTGCGCCAGCAAAAGAAATCACGCGCCCAAGCTGCCGCTACGACGGAAGTGACCTTGCCGGCCAGGTTAATTAATCAGTGATCCCCCAAAAGCGGCACCTTTGTTGCTGCACTGGGTCCAAGTCAAACATAGTTGACAAACCTGAACTAAATTTATGAGCAAACGAATCAAGGTGGGGGTGGCTGGCTGCGGCTATTGGGGACCGAACCTGATCCGCAATTTCCGGTCGCTGCCGGATTGCAATCTCAAGATGATGTGCGATTTGAGCACGTCGCGGTTGAAGCATCTCAAGTCGCTTTACCCGGAAGTCGCGGGCGAAACGGATTATCAGCACATGCTCAACGGCATCAACCTGGACGCCGTTGTCATCGCCACCGACGTCAAATCCCATTATCCCATGGCCAAGGCGGCCCTGCTCGCCGGCAAGCATACCTTCATCGAAAAACCCATGGCTGGCCGCGCCGAACACTGCGAGGAACTCGTTGAAATTGCCCGCAAAAACGGCCTCGTCCTGATGACCGGCCACACCTTTCTCTACTCGCCCGTCGTCAAAAAGGTCAAGGAAATCATCGGTAACGGCGACATCGGCGAGATCCGCTACATCTGCGCCCGCCGCCTTAATTTGGGCCTGTTCCAGAAAGACATCAACGTCGCCTGGGATCTGGCCCCGCACGATCTTTCCATCATTTTGTCCATCATCGGCGAGCAGCCCATCACCGTGAATTGCCGCGGCAGCGCCCACATCACGCCCGGCGTGGAAGACGTCACCACCATGTGCCTGACTTTCTCCGGCCAGCGCTCGGCCATCATCCACAGCAGTTGGCTGGATCCGCGCAAAGTCCGCGAAATGACCATCGTCGGCAGCAAGCGCATGATTGTCTATGACGACCTCGCGCCGCTGGAAAAAATCCGCGTGTTCGACACCCGCGTCGAGCGTCCGCCGCATTACGACACCTTCGGCGAATTTCAATACGCCTATCATTACGGTGATATGTATGCGCCCTACATCAAACAGGAAGAGCCGCTGAAAACCGAGTGCCAGCATTTTCTCGACTGCATCCTCAATGGCACCATGCCTTTGAGCTGCGGCACGCGCGGCACGGAACTGGTGCGCATTTTGGAAGCCTCCTCAAAATCCTTGCAGCTCGGCGGCGCGCCCGTGAATTTTTCCAAAGCGCGCAAAAGCCGCGCCGGCAAAACTTCCGTCGCCAACGGATCAACGCGCCTCAGCGCCCCGGTGATTTTGACCAACGGAAGCCGCGCCAAAAAAATCTCGCCCCGGCCCGCGCCCAATGTGCAGGTCAAAATCCAGTTGGCAAGCAACGGCCATTGAGCCGCACCCGATGAATTCGCCCGGCCAGCCGCTCCAGCGGATTGCTCCCGATGTCAAGCTGGGCAAAAACGTCCGCATTTTCGCCTTCACCAACCTTTACGGCTGTGAAATCGGCGACGACGTGAAAATTGGCACCTTTGTCGAAATTCAAAAAGGTTCCAAGATCGGCCACCGCTGCAAAATTTCCAGCCACACCTTCATCTGCGAAGGCGTGACGCTGGAGGACGAAGTGTTCGTCGGTCACAACGTCGTCTTCACCAACGACCGTTATCCCCGCGCCACCGCCAACGGCCAGTTGCAGACCGATGCCGACTGGGCCTGCATTCCCACGCTCGTCAAACGCGGCGCTTCCATCGGCTCCGGCGCGGTGCTGCTCTGCGGCATCACCATCGGCGAAAACGCGATGATCGGTGCCGGCAGCGTGGTGACCAAAGACGTGCCGGCCGGCGCAACCGTCGCCGGCAATCCCGCCCGCATCGTCAAGCCGCGTCCGGCCAAAACCTGATCCGCAAAAAAAATTGTGGCCACGGAATCTCCTGCGTCCGGCGCGGTGCGGCAATTCAATCCGCTCGAAATGCCGGACTGGGACGCGCAATTGGCGCAACATCCGAACGGCACCTTTTTTCACGGCTCGGCTTGGACGAAAGTTTTGGTGGAAACTTACGGCTTCACACCGCGCTGGTTTGCGGCGGAAAATTCACTGCTGCCGCTGATGGAAGTGGACAGTTGGCTGACCGGACGGCGCGGCATCGCGCTGCCATTCACCGACGAATGTGAGCCGCTGTGCGCCGATGGGGAAATTTTCCAGAAACTTTTCCAAAGTGCGGTTGAGTTGGGAAAAACGCGCGGCTGGAAATACATCGAGTGTCGCGGCGGCCGGAAATATTTTGGCGACGCGCCGGCTTCGCTGACATTTTACGGGCACAGCCTGAATCTGGCGGCGGACGAAACCGCGCTGTTTGAAAAAATGGACGGCTCCGCGCGCCAGGCCGTGCGCAAGGCGGAAAAAGCCGGCGTGACGGTGACGATTTCGCAAAGCATGGAGGCGGTGCGCGATTTTTATTTTTTGCAGTGCCGCACCCGGAAACGGCACGGTTTGCCGCCGCAGCCGTTCCGTTTTTTTCTGAACATCCACCGGCACATTTTGTCGCAGAACCAGGGCATGATCGCGGTGGCCAGCCACGGCGGACAAAAAATCGCCGCGTCGGTTTATTTTTTTCTCGGCGGCCGCGCCATTTACAAATACGGCGCATCCGATTTTTCGCGGCAGGATTTGCGCGGCAGCAACCTGGTGATGTGGGCGGCGATGAAATGGCTGGCGCGGAACGGCGTCACGCGGCTGCATCTGGGCAAGACTTCGCTTTTGCACGACGGCTTGCGGCGGTTCAAGCTGAACCTGGGCGCGACCGAGGAAAAAATCGAATACGTGAAATTTGATTTGCGGCAGAACCGGTTTGTCACGGAGACCGACGGCGTCGCGGGCTGGCACAACGCGGTTTTCCGGGTGCTGCCGGTGAGTTTATCCCGGCTGGCGGGCGGCGCGCTTTACAAACATTGGGCGTGATTTTTGCTGAATTTGTTTCGTTAAATTGATTTAATTTGAATTATAAATGAATAACAGCCGACCTGCCGAGCCGTCACCCGGCCTTACGCTGGGCGACATATATTTTGTGGTCTTCCGCCACCAGCGGAAAATTCTCGCGCTGGCGGCGCTGGGGTTGGCGGTGGCGGCGATTTATTACTTTGCCAAGCAGCCGCCTTATCAGTCGGAAGCCGAACTGCTCATCCGCTATGTGCAGGACAGCCGCTCGGTCAGCCCGACGGATAACAATTCCCGTGTCACTTCGCTCATGGATCTGGGCGCCAGCGTGATGAATTCCGAAATGCGCATCCTGTCGAGCTTTGATCTGGCCGCGCAGGTGGCCACCAACATCGGCCCGGCGAAAATCCTGGCCAAATACGGCGGCGGCAGCGACCCCACCCGCGCCGCTTTCGTGGTTAAACAAAATCTCAAGATCGAGGGCGGCAAGGACAGCAGTGTCATTCACATCACGTTTTATCATTTCGACCCGGACATTGTGCGGCCGGTGCTTTCCGAGGTCATCGCCGATTATCTGGAGAAACATCAGGAGGTTCACAAGGCCATCGGCATGTCGGATGACACGCTGACCGAACAGACCACCCAGTTGAGCCTGCAAATAGCCCAGACCGAGGACGAGCTGCGGATGGCCAAAACCAACGCCGGCATCATCAACATTGCCGATTCGGAGAAAGCCTATTCGGACGAAATCGCGCGGATTCGCCGGGAACTGTTCCAAGCGGAAGCTGATTTGGCGGAACGCCAGATGAGCCTGAGCGTTTTGTCGGGCCGGTCGGGGACGACCGATTCCGCCACGCCCGCGAACGTGCCGGAGGAGGAAATCGCCCAATACAAAACCGCCTGCACCCGCCTGGCCTATCTGCAAAAACGGATGGAAGATTACCTGGTTCTACAAGGATTCACGGAGCAAAATAAATTGGTCAAGGAAGCCCGCGCGGGAATCGCCCAGGCCGAAAAAACCAAGACTGACCTGGAGACGAGATATCCGGCGCTGGTTGACATGGACAGGACAGTGACCTCCGCCCTCGCCGGACCAGCGGAATATTCCACCAACACCGCCTTGCTGACGTCTCTGCCGATGCGCGTGAAAATTCTGCGGGAACAACTCAACCGGATCCAGTCCGATGCCGCCAAGCTGGACGAGGCGGAAGCTAAAATTTCGGATCTCGAGCGCAAAAAAAAGGTGCAGGAAGACAACTATAAGTATTTCGCCAACACGCTGGAAGAGGCGCGGATCAACGAGGCGCTCGGGCCGGGCCGGGTTTCCAACATCAAGACCATTCAGACTCCGTCTCCGCCATTCAAGGATTTCGACAAGTTTCATAAATACATACTGATGATGTTGCTGGGCGGTTTGCTGGCCGGGCTGGCTTGGGCGTTCCTTATCGAATTTTACCTGGATCATTCCATCAAGCGGCCGTCGGAGATTTTCACGAAATTGAGAATCCCGTTTTTTCTCTCCATTCCCGATTTGAACCAGCACGAACGCGACCGGCTCACCGGCCCGGAGAAGCGCCAGCTTGAATACAACCAGACCGGCCCGCCAGCAACCATCGGCGCGCTGGAAGTGACCCCGTGGCAGGTCAACCATGCGCTGCACTCGCATTACGACGCGCTGCGCGACCGGCTGGTGACTTACTTTGAATCCATCAACCTCACGCGCAAACCCAAGCTCGTCGCCGTGACCAGCGCGAACAAAGGCGCCGGCGTGAGCACCATCGCCGCCGGACTGGCCGCTTCACTATCGGAAACCGGCGACGGCCGGGTGCTGCTGGTGGACATGAATTTGGAACAGGGCGCGGCGCAGCAGTTCATCCACGGCAAGCCCAGTTGCAAACTGGACGACGCGCTGGTGAGCGACAAACGGGAAAACGCGATGGTGCAGGAGAACCTTTATGTCGTCACCGAATTCTCCAACGCCGACCTGCTGCCGCGCGCCTTGCCCAAGCGGTTCGCCTCGCTCGTGCCCAAACTCAAGGCCAGCGATTACGACTACATCATCTTCGACATGCCCCCCGTCAGCCAGACCAGCGTAACCCTGAGACTCGCCGGCTTCATGGACAACGTCATGCTCGTCGTCGAGTCCGAAAAGACCGACCGCGAAGCCGTGCAACAGGCCAGCGCGCTGCTCGCACAGTCCAAAGCCAACGTCACCGCCGTGCTCAACAAAACGCGGAAATACGTTCCCGCGCGGCTGCATCACGATTTGAACCCCGATGTCTGAACGGTTTTGTCGCAAGGCTAAAATCGTTTTTTGCGGCCACCGCCGTTTCAACCAGCCATGTTAAGCAGCCGGATTTACTACCGATTTAAGCCCTACCTGCCGTGGCGCCTACGGATGAGTGTGCGCCGCGTGGTGGCCGGCATCCAGCGGCGGCGCTATGCGCAGACCTGGCCCATTAACGAAACAGCGGGCCGACCGCCGGCGGGCTGGCCGGGCTGGCCGGGCGGAAAAAAATTCGCGCTGGTGCTCACGCACGACGTGGAAGGCTTGAACGGCGTCGCCAAATGCCGGCAATTGATGCAGCTTGAACAGCGGCTCGGCTTTCGTTCTTCGTTCAATTTTATTCCCGAAGGCGAATACCAGGTTTCCCCGGAACTGCGCGGCGAGCTGGTGCAAAATGGATTTGAAACCGGCGTCCACGACCTGCGGCACGACGGCAAACTTTACTGGCGGCGCGAGGAGTTTCCAGAAAACGCCCGCAGCATCAACAGCTACTTGAAGGACTGGAACGCGCGCGGCTTCCGCTCCGGCTTCATGCTCCACGACCGCGACTGCCTGAACGGGCTGGACATCGAGTATGACGCCTCGACCTTTGACACCGATCCGTTCGAGCCGCAGCCGGAAGGCGTCAACACGATTTTTCCCTACTGGGTGCAGCGTCCGAACGGCGGCGGCTATGTGGAACTGCCTTACACGCTGCCGCAGGACTCGACGCTGTTTTTGGTGCTGCAGGAAACTTCGCCCGAAGTCTGGAAGAAAAAACTGGACTGGATCATCCAGCGCGGCGGCATGGCGCTGGTCAATGTTCATCCCGATTATTTGAACTTCGACGACCGGAAGCGGGAAATTACAGAATATCCGGCGGCGTTCTACGAACAACTGCTCGAACACCTCGCAAAAAATTACCGCGGCGAATACTGGCACGCGCTGCCGCACCAGGTCGCACGCTGGTATCGCGAAACGTGTGTGCCGCCAGCCCGGCAAGCGGCGGCGGAACCGGCTGTCAACCGGCTGCCAGCGCCCGTTCGTCTGCCGGCAGAAAAACCGCTCGCGGGAATGTCGGCGGCGGTGGTTTTGTATTCCTATTTTGCCACCGACCCGCGCCCGCGCCGCGAAGCCGAGGCGCTGGCCCGCGCCGGAATGAATGTGGATGTTCTCTGTCTCCACCGCGGCGGTTCGGCTCCGTGGCACGAAAACGCGAACGGGATAAACGTGTATCACATGCCGCTGCGGCGGCGGCGCGCGAGCAAGCTGGTATATATGCTGCAATACGCGTGGTTCCTGACGTGTTCTTTTTTCTTCCTGTCCGCGCTGGGCTTGAAAAAACGCTACCGGCTCGTCCACGTCCACAATATGCCGGACTTTCTGGTGTTCAGCGCGCTGCTGCCCCGGCTGCGCGGCGCGAAGGTCATTCTGGATTTGCACGACCCGATGCCCGAATTATTTTGCAGCATCTACGGTCTGCCGGAAAAACATTTCATCGTCGGCTGGCTCAAAAAAATGGAGCGGCGCAGCATCGGCTTCGCCGACTTGGTGTTGACGCCGAACCTTGCCTTCAAGCAGCTGTTCACTTCCCGGAGTTGCGCGCCGGAAAAAATTGAAATGGTCATGAACTCCCCGGAGACGACCATTTTCAATCCCGCCAAATATCCGCCCGCCGCCAGACCGGAAAAAACTTTCAAGCTGATGTATCACGGCCTGCTGGTCGAGCGGCATGGGCTAGACCTGGCCATCCGCGCCGTCGCGCAACTCCGCGAGCGGATTCCCGGCATCCAGCTGCACATGTATGGCGAGCCGACCGATTACCTGAAAAAAATCCAGGAGCTGGTGCGCGAACTCGCGCTGGACGGCTTGGTGCAGGCGCACGGCTACAAGCCGCTGGACGGCATCGCCCGCGACATATCCAATATTGACCTCGGCCTGATTCCCAACCGGATCAATTCGTTCACGCAGATCAATTTCCCCACGCGCATTTTTGAATATCTTGCCATGCACAAACCGGTGCTCGTGCCGCGCACGCAGGGCATCGGCGATTATTTTGGCGAGGATGAAATCCTGTTTTTTGAAGGCGGCAGCGTCGAGGATCTGGCGGCCAAAATCGAGTGGGCCTGGCGGCATCCGGCGGAATTGCAGGCGGTCATGGAAAAAGGCCGGGCCGTCTATCAGAAAAACAGTTGGGACGCGGAAGAACACCGGCTCGTCAGTCTCGTGGCCGGTTTGACCGGTCCGCGTCCGCCGGAATAAAAAAATCATGCCGCCGATTCTGGCATCTGTTTTGACGGTTCTGTTCATGGGCTATTTGTTCCGGCGGGATTTCCGGGAACGGCCCAATGTCACCGGGGCACTCTGGTTGCCGTTTTTTTGGGTGATGATTAACGGGGGACGGTTTGTTTCCGAATGGTTGGCCATTTTGGGGCTGAATTTAGGCAGTGTTTCGGTAGAAGAAGGCAGTCCGGTGGATGCCCTGGTTTTTTTCATACTGATCGCTGCCGGGGTTCTGGTTCTTTATCAACGGGGGATCAAGGTCGCGGAATTTGCGCGATACAATAGCTGGGTTACAATTTTCTTGTGTTACTGCCTGCTGGCGATTGTCTGGTCTGACTTTCCGTTTGTCGCCTTCAAGCGATGGATCAAGCTGTTCGGCCAGCCGGTCATGGTGCTGATTCTCCTCACGGAGCCCGACCCCATGGAAGCCCTGACGCGATTGTTTAAACGGTGCGCCTATGTGCTGGTTCCGGTCTCCATCCTTTTCATCAAGTATTACCCGCAATGGGGGCGGGCCTTTGATGTTTGGACCGGCTTGCCGACCAACGCTGGCATCACCACGAACAAGAATGCCCTGGGATTTGATTGCTTCATTCTAGGCTTTTTTTTCATATGGCATTTCTTGCGGGTTTGGCGGCGCGAAAAAGGGACGCCTCGAAAAAATGAACTGGCGTTGTGTCTGGGATTTTTCGTGATGATCGGGTGGTTGCTTTATATGGCCCACAGTTCCACGTCGCTCGGCATCCTGGCGCTAGCCGTCGCCGCGCTCTTGTTTCTCAACCTCAAGTTTTTGGACTTGCGGCACCTGGATGTCTATCTAGTGATTCTCGTGGTGGCCTGTAGTTTGGGTCAGGTTTTTTTTGGAATCTATGATTTTGCCATTCAAGCGCTGGGACGGAATTCGACGCTCACAGATCGGACTTATATCTGGCAGATTCTGTTGCATTGGGACATCAACCCGATTTTAGGAGCTGGCTTTGAAAGTTTTTGGCTGGGGGACCGGCCGGCGAAGTTTGCCGATCTGTTCAATGGGATTCCGATCAATGAGGCGCATAACGGCTACCTTGAAACCTACATCCAATTGGGGCTGCTGGGGCTTTTCATCACGCTGGCACTAATTCTTGCCACTTATGCTAAAGCCCGCCGTGAGCTGCTTGAGAATTTTGACCTGGGCCGTTTCCGGCTGGCCTATCTGGCCGGTTTCGTTTTTTTCAATTGGACGGAAGCTGGCTTTAGAACGCACAGCTTGCCTTTTTTCATGTTTTTACTCGTCGCCATTGATTATCCCAGTCAGCAGCCGCAACCATTGGTCGCCATTCCGGATGAACTTGAGATGGATCCCGACAATCCGGGTGTCCGCAAACGATCCTTCGGCAGTAAATCCGGTGTATGAAATGCAAACACAAGGCGGCCTCAATCAGGGCGGCCAGCCGATTATTTGCGCTCCAGCGGCATGGCGCGCATATTGCTGTCACTGTTGATCATAATTTATGACGAAATTTGCTATCGCCATCCTCACCGGGGCGGCCGTGATGCTCACTGCTTCCCGCGACGAAGCCGGCACGATCAACGCCATCAGCGGCTCGTATGCTGATGTGAGCAATGCTTGTGCGACGGCCATTCCCGGCGACACGGTAGTCATGCCGCCAGGAACGAACCTCTGGCCGCAAACGCTTTGGCTGCCCGCCGGCATCTCGCTGCTTGGCTCCGGCCCCAACCTTACGACCATCATTTGCGGACTGGATAGCGGTGGAGCCGGCAACATCTGTGCCATTGCCTGCAACGCCCTTTCGAGTAATAACATCACCCGTATTTCCAAATTTACTTTGCAGGGAACCAACTCGGTGAATAATAGTGACATTGGCTGCATCTGGATGAATGTCAACAGCAGCAGTCAGGCTTACCATGATGGTTATGCGGTTCCCTGGCGGATTGACCACATCGTTTTCAACGGCATTCCGATGGCCAACATCAAGGTCTATAACGTCCACTCCGGCTTGATTGATAACTGCGTGTTTAACATCACTCAATGGTTTCCGAGCCAAATCCTCAGGTTGACGCAAAGCGACAATGATTCGTCCGGTTCATATAGCTGGTCGGTGCCTTATCCCTACGGCGGCACGAACGCATTGTATGTTGAGGATTGTTTTTTCACCAATTCGGCAGGCTACTTGTGCGGCTTGTGTGATGCCGACGGGGGAGGCAGCCTCGTTTTGCGTTCCAACATGATCTATAACTGCCAATACAACAATCATGGAACGGAGGGAACTTCAGTCCGAGCCCAGCGCAGTTATGAAATTTATGGTAACATCTGGGTGGCGAATGATCCCAGTTGCTTTTACAATCCAGCGATGCTGCTTCGAGGCGGCACGGGCGTCATATACAACAACACCGTCACCGGCTGGAAGTTCGTTGAGACCACATTTGTAAAACGGGTGATGCAATGGTGCACAACGGTCGGTGGAGCCGACGGTCTTTGTCCTTTTGACAGCAACGATCCAGCCATTTATCTGCAAGGCGTCTGGACGGATCCGGCAGCTTCCGCCACCAACAATTATACCTGGCTAACCAGCGATATTACTTTCTCAAATATTTCCCCGTGGGTGCCGAATCAGTGGGCTGGTTATACAGTAGTGAACACGAACGCACCCTATTTCTTCACCAACGACAATCAGGCACCAGTTTATTGGTTCGGCACCATTGTATCCAACACCTCCAACACCTTGTCCGTGGTTAACCCCAAGAATTCCTACGCCGATCAGGGTCCCCAGATTCCCAACCTGACGTTTCAACCCGGTGATGTTTATCAATTCCGCCGGGTGATTCACACCCTCGACCAGATTGGATTGGGTTCGGGGGATTATTTAACCGGCAGCAGTAGCGGCTGGACACTTTCGGATGGCACCACTGCTGACGGCACGATACCGCCGTTGGCCAATGAGGTCAGTGAGCCGCTTTACTGGTGGAGCAACACGTTGAACGGAGCGTCTGCGGATTTCGACAACAGCGGTTTTGCCATCATCCAACAAAACCGGGATTACTTCAACGACACGCCCAAGCCGGGATACACAAAGCTGGGCTCCCACCCGTTACGGGGGCTGGGCAGCTCAGTGGCGACGAATTCGACCGTTTCCAAATTAGCCCCGCCCAGCAATCTGGCTGTGGGCATAAACACTAGCAATACTGCCGTCAGCACGAGCAGCAGTGACAGTTACCTTACCAATGGTTTGTTGGCATGGTATAAATTCACCGAGGGCAGCGGCACGACCATGGCGGATAGTTCCGGATCCGGGAACACCGCCAACTTAGTCGGCTCGCCCATTTGGTCAACCGGACCGACCGGACATGGGGCAGTGACGTTCAATGGTTCCGGACAATATATCACCGTAAAATCCGGGGCAATCCTAGGCGGGCTTTCTGCCTGGTCAATCACCTGTTGGGTTAATCTAACTGGCGATAATTCCTTATTACCCTTTTATGGTGAAAGCGCTAATAATAATGGAAACGACCAGATCGTGCTGCAAACCCGTGGCAGCTGGCCTTATTACCCCCAGATCGTTTATCAAAATGATGGCGCTGTTTTCAATGCTTCAGCCGCCGGCACCACCGGGGCTCCAGGAGACGGCGTTTGGCACTTTGTCGCGGCGACATTCAACGGCTCCACGTTAACGCTTTATGTGGACGGAGTGGCTGAGGGAACCTCACAGGTTTGGACATCCAACAACAATTTCACTGACGCCGGCATCGAATCGCGCATCGGAAGCATCCATGGCTCCGGCTTGAATTTAATCGGATCCGAAGCGGATGTGCGGCTGTATTCAATGGCGTTGAGTGCAACGCAAGTTTCCAGCCTCTATTCCGCAGGCGCACAATGACCTTGCGGCTTGTCACGGCCTGGCATTTCTTTCGCAGTCGACGCCGTCATCCCGTTAAACCTGCTGCCCCGGCGAAGTGCGGATATATTACGGCTACCAAATCCGTCACCCAAAAATGGTCGTTTATTTTTTCCAGTCCCGTTTACAAACACAATGGATTGCACCATTCGTTGGCATTCAATTAGATTTCCAATCCGTCGCTAAATGAAGCCTGACAATATCATCAAATTGGCCGATCCCATTTTGGTCACCGGTTCCAATGGCTTCATTGGCACGCGCGTCGTTGAAAATCTGCTTGCCCGCGGCTTCACGAACCTGCGGCTTTTCGTCCGGCCCTCCGGCAAACTCGGAAAGTTGAAGACTATTCTCGACAAATATCCCGCCGGAAAAAATTGCGAAATCGTCACCGGCGACCTGCTCTCCCGCGAAGATTGCAAAACCGCCGCGCGCGATGTTTCAATCATCATCCACCTCGCCGCCGGCTTTGAAAAATCCTTTGCCGGCGCGTTCATGAATTCCGCCCTGGCCACGCGCAATCTCATCGAGGCGTTTCTCGAACTCGGCCAGCCCCGGCGGTTCGTCAACGTCAGTTCCTTTGCGGTTTATTCCAATTTGAAAATGGAACGCCACGCGCTGCTCGACGAAACCTGCCCGCTCGAAGACGCGCCGCAGGAACGCCACGACGCCTACGGCTTCGGCAAATTACAGCAGGAAAAAATTGTGCGCGACTACGCGAAAAAACAAAATCTGTCGTTCGTCATTCTGCGTCCCGGCGCGGTTTATGGCCCCGGCAAGCCGGATTTGAGCGGGCGCGTCGGCATCAACACTTTCGGTTTTTTCATCCACCTCGGCGGTTCCAACGAACTCCCGCTCACCTTCGTGGACAATTGCGCCGAAGCCATCGTCCTCGCCGCGCTCACGCCCGGCGTGGACGGCGAAACCTTCAACGTCGTGGACGACGAGACCATGACCAGCCGCGATTTTCTGGCGGCGCGAAAATCGGCCGAACCGTTTTTTTCCGTCTGGATTCCGTATCCGCTCGCGTATCTTGGCAGCGTGCTCTGGGAAAATTATTCCAAAAAATCCGGCGGCCAGTTGCCGCCCGTGTTCAACCGCCGTCGCTGCGCCGCCGAATGGCAGGGCAACCACTACACCAATCAAAAGCTCCACGACCGGCTCGGCTGGAAACAAAAAGTTCCGCTCGCGGACGCAATGAAATTATTTTTGGCGCAATATCAATGAGCCTGCGCATCGCCATCATCGGCTGCGGCAAGATCGCCGACCAGCACCTGCTTGCGTTCCGGCGCATCGGCGGCTGCGAGGTCGTGGCGCTGTGCGACCGCGAACGGCTCATGGCCGGCCAGCTTGGCGAGCGCTTCGGCATCACCGCCTGTTTTGCCGACGCGGCGGAAATGCTGCGCGTCGCCAAGCCGGATGTCGTTCACATCACCACGCCGCCGCAGGGCCATTTTTCGCTCGCCAAGCAATGTCTCGAAGCCGGGAGCCATGTTTATCTGGAAAAGCCGTTCACCATCACCGCGCCGGAAGCCGAGGAATTGATTGCGCTCGCCAAAAATAAAAATCTGAAAATCACCGCCGGCCACAATTATCAATTCACGCTGGAGATGCTCGAAATGCGCCGGCTGGTCGCCCAGGATTTTCTCGGCGGCAAGCCCGTCCACCTCGAAAGCCACTGGCCGTATGATTTGAGCGATGCCAGCTATGTCGGCCCGATTCTAGGCAGCCAGACACACTGGGTCCGCCAGTTGCCCGGACAGTTGTTTCACAATCTCATCAGCCACGGCATCGCCAAGCTCGCGGAATTTTTGGGTGATGAGGTGAAAGTCACCGCCCACGCGCACCAAAGCGCCCGCCTGAAAAGTCTCAACGGCCAGGAGGTGCAGGACGAACTACGCGTTTTTCTGCGCGATGAAAATGGCACGACGGCGTTCTTTTGTTTTTCCACGCAGATCAAACCCGGCTTAAATTATCTCCGCATTTGCGGCCCGAAAAATTCTCTCTTTGTGGACAATTCCAGCGGCAGCCTGATCCGGCACGCGAACAAACCCAGCAAGAGCTACCTCACGTTTTTTCTGCCGCCGCTGAGAAATGCGCGGCAGCATTTGCGCAGCGCGCGCGTCAACTTTTTCAATTTTCTAAACGGCAGCCTGCATCAGGATTCCGGCATGAAGGAATTGATCGAGCGCTTTCATCAAAGCATCAAAACCAACGGCGCGCCGCCGATTCCGTATCGCGAAATCATTCTGACCGCGCGCATCATGGACGAAATTTTTGCGCAGATAAAAACGCCGGCGAAATGAAATACGTCCTCATCACTTCCGCGCGCAACGAAGCAGCTTTCGTCAGCCAGACGCTGGCTTCGGTCGCCGCGCAGACGCAGTTGCCGGAACGCTGGGTCATCACCGACGACGGCTCCTCCGACCGCACGGCGGAAATTATCGCCGAGTTTGCCAAAAAACATCCGTGGCTCACGCTCGTCCGGAATCCAAAACGCGAGGGCCGCAATTTCGCCGCCAAAGCCGACGCCGTGAACACCGCGCTGGCGCAGTTGAAAAACGTGGAGTTCGACGTGCTCGGCAATCTCGACGCCGACGTTACTTTCGCGCCGGACTACATGGAATTTCTCATGCAAAAATTCTCCGCCGACCCGAAGCTCGGTGTGGCCGGCACGCCGTTCACGCAGGATGGCGGCTACGATTCCACGCGCGACAGTTTCGAGGGCGAAAACTTTGTGGCCGGGCCGATCCAGCTTTTCCGCCGCGATTGTTTCCGCGACATCGGCGGCTACACCGCGAGTCCCGCCGGCGGCGTGGACTGGATCGCCGTGACCACCGCCAAGCTGAAAGGCTGGACGGCACGCTCGTTTGCCGAAAAAAGATTTCACCATCACCGCTCGATGGGCACGGCGGAAAAAGGCGCGGTCGCCGCGCTGTTTTCTTACGGCCAAAAAGATTATTACCTCGGCGGCTCGCCCGTCTGGCAACTCTTCCGCGTGACGTGGCGGCTGGCGAAAAAACCGTTCGTCATCGGCGGCCTCGCGCTGCTCGCTGGCTACGTCTGGGCGGCACTGAAACGCGTGAAGCGCCCGGTGTCGCCGGAGCTGATGCGCTTTCATCGCGCCGAGCAGATGACGAAATTGAAAAATATTTTCCGCGCCGCTTTGCGCCTGAAAAAAGTGGACAGCTTCCGCGCGGTGAACGGCCCGGCCAATTCCAATTAAATGACTCGCGCCACCCCCAATCCGCTCGCCGAGAAAGTTTCCGTCGCGCTGACGAACTTTGCCGCCTGGCTCGAACGCTACGGCGAAGTCTCGTGGGATCACCAGTCGTTTTTTGCCGGGTCGTTCGGCCGCCGCGCAAAAGCGCTTTATTATCAGCACAAATTGGTCGGCACCGCCGTCGTCGCGCCGATGATTTTCTGCGAGGCGTTTGTGCCGACCGCGCGGCGGCTGTTTCATCATCCCATCCGCCTGCCGATTGCCGACGCGCATTACGCGATGGGCTTTGCGTTTCTGCACGAGGCCACCGCCGAGCCGGCGTATTTTGACAAGGCCGTGCATTTTTTGCGCGAGCTGGAAAAATCGCGCTGCCCGGACTTCAAGGAATTTTGCTGGGGCTACCCGTTCGACTGGGTCACGCGCACCGGCGTCATTAAAACAGGCACGCCGCTCATCACCACCACGCCTTACGCGTTCGAGGCGTTTTTGCAAATCCACCGGCTGCGACCGCGCGACGAATGGAAAAATATTCTGGAATCCATCACGCGCCACGTCGCCACGGACATCAAGGATTTTCATTTTTCCGACACGGCGGACACCTGTTCCTACACGCCGCATGACGAGGGGAAAATTGTCAACGCCTCCGCTTATCGCGCATTCACGCTGGTCAGCGCCGCGTGGTTTTTGCAGAAAGACGAACTCAAAAAAATCGCGGAGCGCAACGTCAACTTCGTCCTCGAAACGCAGAAGCCCGACGGCTCGTGGCCCTACGCCGTGAACGGCGCGCGTGATTTCGTGGACCATTTCCACACCTGTTTCGTGATGAAGGCGCTCGCGAAAATTTACCGACTGAACGGCGACCCAAAAATCCGCGCCGCGCTCGAACGCGGGCTGGATTACTACCTGAAAAATCTGTTTGGTGCGGACGGAATGCCGCGGCCGTTTTCCAAGGCGCCGCGCCTGACGGTTTACCAGTGCGAACTTTACGACTGCGCCGAGTGCATCAACCTTTGCCTGCTGCTGAAAAAAGATTTTCCGCAGCTCACGAAAACTTTAGAAACCGTCGTCGCCGGCATTTTGGAAAACTGGATCAAGCGCGACGGCTCGTTCCGTTCCCGCAAGCTGATGCTGGGCTGGGACGACGTGCCGATGCACCGCTGGGCGCAGTCGCAAATGTTCCGCGCGCTGGCGTTTTACCTGCGCGAAATCAACTGCCGGCTCTAAAAATAAAATCATGTGCGGCATTTGCGGACAAATTAAAATCGCCAGCGACGAACCGGTGGATCAAAACCTGATCCGCCGGATGGCGCGGACGATGTTCCATCGCGGGCCGGACGACGACGGCTATTTTTTCGACCGCTCGCTCGGCTTCGGCTTTCGCCGCCTTTCAATCATTGACTTGGCCGGTGGCCATCAGCCGATGTCCGACGCGGAGCAATCCGTGTGGGTCGTTTTCAACGGCGAGATTTACAACTACAAGGAACTGCGCGCCGAACTCGAAGGCCGCGGCCACAAATTCCGCACCAGCTCGGACACCGAGGTCATCATCCACGGCTACAAGCAATGGGGCAACGAAGTCTTCAACCACCTCAACGGAATGTTCGGCGTTGCGATCTGGGACGTGAAAAAAAGGAAGCTCGTCGTGGCGCGCGACGCGATGGGCATCAAACTGATTTACTACCGGCTCGCGGACGGGAAATTGAGTTTCGGCTCGGAAATCCGGCCCGTGGTGGCGGCGGAAGATTCCCGGCCGCAAGTGAACGCCGACGCGCTGAATTTGTTTTTGCGGTTTCGCTACACGCCGTCGCCGCTGACGATTTTTCAAGGCGTCAAAAAACTCGCGCCCGGCACGATGCTGGTCGTTGAGAATGGAACTTGCCGCGAGGAGCGCTGGTATCATTTTTCGCCCGAGCCGTTTTCGGAAAAAATCAGCGACGCTGACGCCACGGAGCAGTTGTTTGAATTGTATCGCGGCGCGGTGAAGCGGCATCTGCTAGCCGACGTGCCGGTGGGAATTTTGTTGAGCGGCGGACTGGATTCGGGACTGCTGCTGGCGCTGATGAACGAGCATGGCCGCGACTGGCCGGCTTACACCATCGGCTACGGAAAAAGTTACGCGGATGACGAACTGGTGGACGCGGCGGAGACGGCGTCGCTGCTTTTTGCGCGGCATCATCAGGTGCTGCTGGATCAGGAGGAATTTGAAAAGGCGCTGCCGAACATCGTCAGATTTTTGGAAGAGCCGGTCGCGAGTTCGTCCATCGTGCCGATGTATTTTGTCTGCCAGCGCGCGCGGCAGGACGTGAAAGTGGCGCTGATCGGCCAAGGCCCGGACGAACTTTTCGGCGGCTACAACCGGCATCTCGGCGTCCATTACGGCGACCGCTGGCGCGGCTTGCCGAAGGGCGTTCAATCGCTGGCCGCCGCAATTATTTCCAAGCTGCCGCGCAACGAAACCTTGAAGCGCGGCGTGCAGTCGCTGGGCGTGGCAAACCGGCTGGAGCGTTATCAAAATGTTTTTGCGCTGCATCCGGCGGAAACGGTGAACGGACTTTTTCGCGACGCGGGCGGCCAGGTTTCCGGCATGGTGGATTACTGGCAGTCGCTGCTGCCGCAGATGGCAAAGCTGGACGAACTTGGCGGTTTTCAACTGCTGGAAATCCGCTCCTCGCTGCCGGACGAACTGCTCATGTATGCCGACAAGCTTTCGATGGCGCACAGCCTCGAAGCGCGCGTGCCGTATCTGGACCGCACGGTGGTCGAGTTCGCGCAACGGCTGGATTCGCATTTCAAAGTCCGGCGCGGCGAGCGCAAATGGCTGCACCGGCGCGTCTGCGAAAAGTTTCTGCCGCGCGCCATTTTGAAACGCAAGAAGCGCGGCTTCGCGGTGAACGTGGTGGACGACTGGTTCAACCACTCGGCGAAGGGAAAAATCACCGGGCTGTTGCTGGACGAAAGTTCGCTGATGTATTCGCTCCTGAAACCCGCGCCGGTGAAAAAACTTTTGGACGACCACCAGTCGCGCCGGCAGGACAACCATAAATTATTGTTCAGCCTGGTGATGTTCGAGCAATGGCTGCGCAGCGTTGGTGCGCGCGGCTGAATTTATTTTCCGAAAATATTTATGGCTTTGAACCAAGTGGAAGTTCGCATGTCGGGAAAAAACACGCTGGTTCCGGCGGCGGAAATCTGCGGGCGCACAGTAATTGCCAAAGGCGGCGGCATCAAGACCGCTTCGATTTTGGATGATCAACTGGTGGCCGGCGAACTGGTTTCCGACCCGGACGCGTTTGTAACGGCACTCAAACAAAGTGGTTTGCCCGCCGATGTGCTGACGTTTTTTCAACGCCCGCCGGAGGTCACGCCCAAGTTCAAGCAGCATTTTGAATGGGACAATTACGCGGTGGTGGACACGACCAGTTTCGAAGGCTGGTGGGAAAAGCTGCCGCAGGAGGCACGCAAGAACACGCGGCGCGCGGCCAAGCGCGGCGTGGTGGTGAAGTCCGTGCCGTATGATGATGCGTTTGCACGGGGCGTTCACAAATTGTGCAACGAGTCGCCGGTGCGCCAGGGCAAGCCGTTCTGGCATTACGGCAAGGATTTTGAAACGGTGAAGCGCGAGCACGGAACTTTTTTGGAACGCAGCGAATTTGTCGGCGCGTATTTTCAGGACGAGTTGATCGGCTTCATCAAGATGGTCTATGTGGACCGGCTCGCCGTGATCCTGCACATCATCGCGTTTAATTCGCACTACGATAAGCGGCCGTTGAATGCGCTGATCACAAAGGCCGTGGAAATCTGCGCGCAAAAAGGCGTCGGCTATTTTGTCTATGGCAATTACGTTTACGGCAATAAAAAGGACAGCTCGCTCGTGGAGTTCAAGCGGCGCAACGGTTTTGAGCAGCTCAATTTTCCGCGCTATTACATTCCGCTCACGTGGAAGGGGAAAATCTACGTCGCGCTGCGGCTGTATCGCGGCGTGGTCGGCCTGCTGCCGGGACCGGTGCTGAAGTTGCTGCTGGAGATCCGCGACAAATTTTACGCGCGCCGGGAAAAGGCCGGCACCGCCAAGCCGGAAGCCGCGAAGGATGAATGAATCGCGCTTTACCTTTGGATTTAATGAATTAAGTTTTGCGCCCGTCGCCGGTGTAGCTCAACGTCAGAGCAGCCAGATTGTATCTGGCAGATGGAGTGTTCAATTCCTCCCGCCGGCTCCAATTTCACGAACTGCGAATCTCAAGAAGAGAGGAAAATGAAGATTGCCTATCTTGTTCTTGCCCATAAGAATCCACAGCTCATAAAAAAGGCGGTGGAGTGCCTGTCGTGCGAAGGCGCCTCATTTTTTATTCACATTGACGCCAAATTTAGTCTCGCTCCATTTGATATAATTCGCGGCAAGAATGTTTTTTTTATCGAGAACCGGCTGCCGGTGTGGTGGGGGGAGTTTTCTCTAACGGAAGCCATTCTGCTCCTCATCCGCCAGGCGCTGGCGACGCCTCTACGCCATGATTATTTTGTCCTGATGAGCGGCAGCGACTTTCCGTTGAGAAGCGGGCGGTATGTTTTCAGTTTCTTGGAGGCCAACCGAGGGTGCGAATTTATAACGATGTT
>Ga0114951_10002097_pt1 | contig 23222 bp, 18 predicted proteins | sample AM7aDNAmetaG_FD_88677 | JGI IMG/M metagenome (GOLD analysis project Ga0114951, IMG submission 88677) | Freshwater microbial communities from Finland to study Microbial Dark Matter (Phase II) - AM7a DNA metaG | ecosystem: Environmental > Aquatic > Freshwater > Lake | place: Finland: Lake Alinen... | reverse complement strand
GCCATGATCCCAATCGGCCCGGGGCCCTGGATCACGACCAACTCACCCGGTTTGATCGTAGTTTTCTCGACAAGCGCGTTGTAGGCGACACAGATCGGTTCGGTGAGTGACGCGTGTTCGAACGAGACATTCGCCGGGATGTGATGCAGGATGGCAGGGCGCGCCGCCACATAGCGGGTAAACGCGCCATCCGCAAGCGCCCCGTAGCCCTGCCGGTGCGGGCACAGGTTGTAGCTACCGCTCAGGCAATACACGCACTCGCCGCACACCGTCGCGGCCGTCTCACAGGCCACGCGGTCGCCGACATGAAAGCCATGCACTCGCTCGCCTACCTGCGCCACCGTGCCGCAGAACTCGTGACCCAGCACCAGTGGCAGTTTGATCGCCCAGCTCTGGTGTTCACGCCACATGTGGATGTCGCTGCCGCACACGCTGGCCGCCTTGACATCGATCAGAACCTGATCCGGGCCGATGGCCGGTTCGGCCACGTCGCGAATCTCAACGTCGCCATCAGTTCGCCCATATTTCACAACCGCTTTCATTGCATCACACTCCAGATTGGAAGTACTTCGCTCGCATTTTCTTGAGAAAGTTGACTGACTCTCGCATCTCGTCCATCCCGTTCATGCCATCCTCGATGCTCACCCAACCGGCATAACCGACCCCTGCCAGAATGCTGAAGATCGCATCGTAATCGTTCAGCCCCTTGCCTGTCACCCCGTGGAGCAGATTCGGCGAGTAACCAAGTGTGCCATCGGACTGCTTCAGGTCGTCGAGGGTCGCGCCTGCCGCCAGATAACGGTCGCTGGCATGCATGGTCACCACGCGATCTGCCACATGCCGCAACAAGTCGATGGGGTCGTCGCCTGCGACGATCGCGTTCGATGGGTCGTATTGCACGCCAAAGTGCGCGCGATCCGGGATCGCATTGACAATGGCAAGAAACACGTCCTGCTTCTGCGCAAACTCGGGATACTGCCAGAACCCATCTTTGTAATGGTTCTCCATCGCGAGCACAACGTCGTATTCGCGCGCGACCGGCAGCAACTGCGTTATGCACTCGACCACCCATTCAACACCCTGGGCGATGCTTACCTGGGGATAGCGTTGGCCGCTCAGCACGCGGCAGGCTGCGCGAGCCCCACCCAGCCGGCGCGTCACCCTGATAAGTTCGACCTCGCGCTCAATCGCCCGCTTGCGCCCATCAGGGCTGGGATTCGTAAAGTCAGGTGAGTTACACAGCATCGGCATGGCAAAGCCGGCCCGGCTGAGCGCCTCGCCGACAGAATCGATGTAGGCGTCATCCAGGCTGGTCAAGAAGCCGTCATACATCTCCAGCCCTTCTGCGCCCAGCGTCTTCGCCATCTCGATCCAATCGAAAATCGACATCGTGCGTCGCGCAGCGATGTCATCGATATAGCACTTCGGAAACGCGGATATCTTCATTTTGCCAACTCCTTCACCCTCTCCGTGTAGGGGCAATCCCTTGCGGTTGCCCGCGGTTGCCCCTGGAAGGCGGATATCTTCATTTGGCCTGCTCCTGTTGCCTCGGATCGCCAAGATGTTTGACATAGACCCGATGCGTCTTATAAGGCACACCGCCGAGGTTGATCAAGTCGCGGCGCATTTGAACAGCGGTGTCGGCTACCTGCGTCAAGTCGGCGTCGGTAAAGTGGAAGTCGCGAACGGTCTTTACCATCTCGGAATACAGCAACGCATTCCCGCCACGCCCCTGGAACTCGCTTAAGATGCCTGCCCCATTTAACGCAACCCACTTGGTGCGACGCATATCGAGCAGCAAATCCGGCAGGGCAAACGGGAACAGTCGCCCATGTGCGCGCTGAAGCGCAGCTGAGACATCCGGGAACGCCAGCAGGAACCCGACAACCTCGTCCTCATGGGTAATCAACTTGATCAGGCGCGGGTCGGCAAGGAGCATGACATTCTCCAGCAGGAAGTCAATCTCGCGCGGGGTGAGCGGGTAATACTCCCAGTTGTTCTTGAATGCCTCGTTATAGGCCTTGCCAAGTTTGGGCACCCACTTAATGACTTCGCGTTTGGTGCGAAACCGCTGCACGACCAGATTGCTGCGTTGCCTGGCGCGCTCCGCAATGCTCTCGATGCGCTCGGGCATTTTGAAGGCGTCAACCGTCAGGTGGCACGACAGGAAATCCACTTCCTTGACAAATCCGGCTGCTTCAACCAGCTTGACGTAGTACGGGTAGTTGTAGTTCATCATCGTCATCATCTGGCGATGCTCGTAGCCTTCAACCAGCAGGCCATAGCCGTCCAGTGCGCCAAAACCCTTCGGCCCGACGATGGTATCGAGATGCCGCGCGCGCGCCCACCCTTCCGCCTGCGTAAACAACACTGCCGCGGCCTCAGGGTCGTCCTCACACTCAAACAGATAGAACTGCGCCTGATGCGACCTGTGGTACTCGTTAAAGCGCCGATTCTCAAGGACGGCGATGCGCCCCACTTCGCGCCCATCGCGCACCGCGATAAAAAAGTCGGCATCGGAGTGCTCGTAGTACGGATGCTTCTTGCGGTTCAGCTGCATATTCGAGTCGATGAACAGCGGCGGCACCCACATGGGACATGCGGCGTACAGGCGATAAGGGATATTGACGAAACGGCGCACTTGGGATTTGTTCTCGGTGTCTACCTTTTCTATCTTAAGCATGGGCCTCCGGTATGCCTGGATTGTAGCCACATTTGTGCGAACGACACACCCGTTTGAGCAATCGCCTTCGGGGCAACCGCAAGGGATTGCCCTCTCAAATTCACCTGCCTGGCACGCGGGCGGCGTGACGCAGGCGCAACCAGGTGTGGTGCAACGGTCGAAGCATAATTCGCCCCACCATGCGTAAAGGCAACGCCTCGTCATCCTTCATGCGATTGGTCAGAACGATGCCGGCGATTAACGTGAAGATGTTGAACGCGAACAACGGCGTGTAGGCATCGATCGTGAAACCCAGTAAGTTGCTGTTCATATTCGCCAGCACATGCAGCAACCCACCTGCGATGAGCGGGCCGCAACCGCCGATGATCGCGTTCCAGGCATACCAGACGGCCATGTAACCGGTCTTCTTATCGATTGGCACAGCGTTGACAAACAGATAGCGCCCTGAACCGGCGCCCCAGGCGGTTCCGGCCAGCGTTCCAAGAAAAGACAAGAGCATCGCGAAAACCAGCCCGAGTGGACTGTGACGCGGCATAATCAACCAGCCGATCGGCCCAATCAAGCTGGCGGCGAGGCCAATCACCATCACCGGGCGGCTGCCGTAACGGTCGGTAGCCCAGCCGAGCGGGTAGGACGAAATCAGCGCGCCGATCGACGCGCCGATAGTGAGTAGCACCACGTTGCCCGACGACAGCCCGATCTGTTCGTTGGCATACAGCGCAATGAACGAAGATCCGATGGACCCGCCAAGCGTGATCAGTGCAAGCGTGAGCAGGAACTGGGTGAAGTTGCGGTTATGTAACGCATGGCGCATCTCATCGGCGCGACTGGTGTGATCACTATCGACTTGCACCGGCGCGCCACCCGGCAACATGGCATAACAGACTACCGCGATGATGCCAGCCGCCAGGCCGACGATAAAGAGAATGGTGAAACGCTCGACACCCTGGGCATGATCGACCACATAGCTCGCTACGGCTGTCGTCACCATCCCGACCAGCGTCGCTACGATGCCATTCAGCGCATTAAACTTACCGCGGATTGAGTTCGGGATCAGTTCCTGTAGCCAGGGATAGAAGCCTGTTTCGGCGATAGCGCGACAGAGCGAGAACGTGATGATGACTCCGGCGACCAGTGCAAAAGCCGCGTCAGAACCGAACTGGTGCAGGATAAACGGGACGAACAGGATGAACGTGAACGCAACTTTGCGGAGTCCCCAGAAGGACACAAACGAGCGCTTTAATCCGAATCTGCCGACGGCGGAGGCGGCCAGAGGCGCTACGATGCCAGCGAACGGAATAAACGACAGCAACACGCCAATGCGCGCCTTGTCCAGCCCAAGATCAGTCAGGTAGAAGATGAATGCCGGGCCGAAAATGGTCAACGACGTGAACGAGCTGTTAAAGAACGTTGCAACCACGTACCACGATAGATGGCCAAGTTTTTTTACTGGGGTCACATTATCACTCTGCCCGGTCACCAGGACATAAAATCACGAAAGCAATGACGCGGAGTCCTGATCAAGATAAAGGCGCGCATGTGGGGCCGCGCGTAGAATCGAAGCCGGGCACGCGGTTGCGATCGGGCCGGTGAGCGCCGCCTTTACCGGGGCGGCCTTGCGCGCCTCTGGCACGATGCACAGCATCCGCCTCGCGGCCAGCAGTGCGGGAATCGTCAATGTGATCGCATGCGTGGGGACGGTATCAATCGATGGAAAGTGCCCCTCGCCTACCTGTTGCCGGCGACTGGTCTCATCGAGCGCTACGATCTTTGCCAATGCAGGGTCGTTGAAGTCTGCGAAGGGCGGGTCGTTAAAGGCGATATGCCCATTTTCGCCAATGCCAAGACAGCACAGGTCGGCCGGGAAGCGCCGCAACAGGGCCGAATACCGGGCGCATTCCGCTTCAGTGTTTGGCGCATCGCCCTCCACGCCATAAAAGGCCGCCGGATGCACACTATCGACGATCTTTTCGCGCAGGAAGCGGCGGAAGCTGGCGCTGTGCAACGCCGACAGCCCGACATATTCATCCATGTGGAAAAGCGATACCTTCGACCAGTCCACATCGGCCTTTGCCAGCGTCGCCAGCATGGTCAGTTGCGAGTTGCCGGTGGCAAGGATGACATTCGCACTGCCATTTGCGGCAATCGCTGCCCGCACGATCACAGCAGCCTCAGTCGCAGCAGCGACGCCGAGCGAGGTATTGTCAGAATAGACTTCGACGTTAAGTTGATCGACAAGGAATGTTCTGAGAGGTGTTGTCATAGTTTTGTCCGGAAATTAGAGCGGAATACTTGCGACTGAATCGTACACGTGTTGAGGTTGGAACGGAAAATCGCCGATCTGGTCTGCGCGGGTCAGCCCGCTCAGCACCAGTATTGTCTCCAATCCGCTCTCAATTCCGGCAACGATATCCGTGTCCATACGATCACCGATCATAACGGTGTTCTCCGAATGCACCCCCAGGTGGTTCAGCGCAGCGCGCATCATAAATGGATTTGGCTTCCCAACGAAAAATGGGCTCTTGCCGCACGCTTTCTCGATCAAGGCCGCCATGGCGCCGCAAGCCGGGGCAATGCCGCCCTCCGTCGGGCCGGTCGGATCAGGGTTGGTGGCGATGAAGTGAGAGCCAGCGGCAACCAACCGAATGGCCTTTGTGATCGCTTCGAGGTTGTATGAAAACGTCTCACCCAGCACGACATAATCAGGCTTTATGTCGGTAATGACGTAACCGGCCTTGTGAATCTCTTCGGTCAACCCGCTTTCACCAATAACGTACGCGGTTCCAGGGGTTCGTTGCGACTGCAGGAACTTTCCCGTCGCCATCGCCGAGGTAAAAATGCCGTCCGCGGTGATCGGCAATCCGATGCTCTGTAAGCGATGCGCCAGGTCGCCAGGCGTGTACATGGCGTTGTTGGTCAACACCAGGAATTTGATTCCCTTGACTTTAAGGGTTTCGATAAAGGCGTCAGCCCCCGGGATGATGCGCGGGCCACGCACCAGCACACCGTCCATATCAATCAGATAACTCTTTGGTTCCATGTATTTCCTCACGGATTAGTTTGGTACATTATGCACTGTCATTTCCGTTGGTTGGTCGTATGATGTGAACGATGACATGGATTATCACAAGGAGGCGAAGGTGACAATGGAATTGGTTGTAGAAACAGGACAAATTAGTAACGTAACGGAAGTTGCGACGCCGCGGTATCAAGAGCGGATTGACGCGATACGCAAGACAAAACTGGAGCACACTGACCTGAAGATAAAGCTGCGGGGGTATCACGACATCGACGATCATGGCTATATCCCATGGCCGGAACCCGTCGCGTTCACACCAAAGTCGAATCATCCCTCCGGGGGGTGCTACGGGGCAAAGTGCATCGGCGAAAACTTCCGGGCATGGCTTGAAGCGCATCCGGTCTATATTCACCCGATGAGCGCGCTGGCAGGCTGCTGGGTAGGATCCATGCGCGGCGTGGGCGGATGGCGTCCCGAAGACCGGGCTACGCATCTGGCGCCGTTGCACAAGGAATACAACATCATCTTCACCGGCATTGGCGGGATGAACCATCTCGGCCCGGACATGAAGATCGGCCTCGACCTGGGTTGGGGCGGCTTGCTGCACAAGATTCGAGCGTATCGCGATCTCAATCGCCCGCCGGCCAGCTCTGATATGGCTGACCTCTATGACGGCGAGGAAAATCTGGTTATCGGCGTGCAGACCTGGATTCGCCGGCATGTCGCGCAGGCGCGCGAATGGGCAGCGGTGGAAACCGATTCGTTCGTGCGGGACAACTACCTGAAGATCGCCGATATGAACGAGTGGCTGATCGACAACCCGCCGCGCACGTTGCGCGAGGCGTGCCAGTTCCTGGCGTGGTTCCAGTCGATCGACCGCATGTGGGCCGCGGGCGGCGCGCTGGGTCAACTGGACGAGTTATTGCGCCCGTACTACGAAGCTGACATCGCCAATGGCACGATTACCGACGACAATGAGGTCGTGTGGCACATCGCCAGCCTGTTGTTCAACGACACGCACTACTCCCAGATCGGCGGCCCAAGCGCAGACGGCGCGCGCGACCTGAGCAGCCGCATGTCCTTCCTGATCCTCGAAGCCGTGCATCGTCTGCGCATCCCGGCTAACCTGGCGCTGCGCGTGCATGACAAACTCGATCCTGCGCTGTTGCGCAAGGCGGTTGAGTATCTGTTCGCTGACGGCACCGGTGTAAGCTATTCTTGCGCCAAGGGACTGGATCAAGGCTATGCCCGCAACGGTATTCCGCTGCCGCTGGCGCGGATGCGCGCGAAAGTGGGCTGCAACTGGACTGCGCTCCCCGGCATCGAATACTGTTTGCAGGATGTGACGCGCATGTGTATCGTGTCACCCTTTGAGCATGCGTTTCATGATGTCATGTCTGACGCGAACGCGCCAAAGACCATCGATGCGTTGTGGGATCGCTACGTTTACCACCTCGGCGTCGCTGTGGACGTCATCAAGCAAGGCTTCGCGTGGCATATGGATCACCACGCGCACAACAGCCCGGAGATCGTCCTCAATCTGTTCTGCCACGGGCCAATCGAGCGCGGGCTGGACGCAAGCGGCGGCGGGCTCGACATCTACCACCTCACCCTCGACGGCGTGGGCATGCCTACGGTGGCCGACTCGTTCGCCGCCATCGAGCAGCGCGTGATGAAGGAGAAACGTCTGACGTGGGAAGAACTGGCGCAACACATCGCCAATGACTACGCAGGCACGGCGGGTGAACGCGTCCGCCTGATGATGCAAAGCATCCCGCGCTTTGGCACAGGGAATATGCGCGCCGACTGGTGGGCGAAGCGCATCTCCGAAACGTTCAGCACTCTCGTGCGCAGCACCCCAACGTCGAATGGTTTCACCGTCATCCCAGGGCTGTTCTCGCATGGCATCGTGGCGATGCTGGGCAAGAACATCGGCGCGACCCCAAACGGCCGGCATGCCGGCGCGCCGATTGCCCACAGCGCTGACCCTGATCCTGGCTTTATGCCCGGCGGCGGCAGCGCGCCAACGGCAAAGTCGAACGCGGTGGCGCTGGTTCAACCCGGCTGGGGCAACAGCGCGCCGCTTCAAATCGACTTCGACAGCCTCCTGGCGCGCGAGTACGGCGGCATCGAAGCCATCGAAGGGTTGATCAAGGCGCACAATGCCATGGGCGGCACACTGATCAACATCAACGTCATCTCGAAGCAGCAAATCCTTGAAGCGCACGCCGACCCCGAGAAGTATCCCGACCTCGTCGTCCGTGTGACCGGCTACAGCGCCTTCTTCAAGACGCTCTCGCCGGAATATCGCCAGCAGATCGTGGACCGCATCCTGGCTGAGAACTAGCGCGCGGCGATCTGCGCGCAATCCAGTCCCCGTTCGAGTGTTTCGAGCGGGGACTGGCGCTTTTTCCGGTACACTATAGCTAATCAGCGGAGGAAACCATGCCACAGGAAACCGTCGGATATGTTGAGCTTGAGTGGACGTGCGTCCATTGCGGGACAAAGAATGAAGGAACGCGACAGGTATGCATAAGCTGTCACGCGCCAATGGCGGATAGCGCGAAGTTCAACCAGTCCGGCAAGGGAGAATTAATCACTGATAAGGACCTGATTGCCAAAGCCGAAAAAGGCCCGGATGTGAACTGCCCATACTGCGGGACGCGCAACATAGCCGAGGCAACCAAGTGCGTCCATTGTGGCGGCGACCTGACGGATGCAGCCAAACGATCGAGTGGCGAAGTGCTTGGCGCGTTTCAGAGCGGCCCGCAACCGGACGTCAAGTGCCCCGCTTGCGGGACGATGAACCCGGCAGGGGCATCCAAATGCAACAAGTGTGGCAGCCCGCTTGGCGTAACCGCGCCTGTAAAACCGCAACCCGCTCTGCCCGCGAAGTCAAAGGGCATTGGCATCATCCCGATTGTGATCATCGGGCTGATCATCGTCGCGTGTCTTGCCTTCGTGGTGCTCAGCGCGCGAAGTTCATCTGCCGCCGGCAACGTTCAGTCAGTCAGTTGGCAACGGTCGATTGACGTGATGAAACAACAACCCGTTAATCACACAGACTGGAAGGACAATATCCCTGCGGGCGCAAAAGTCGGGGCATGCACCCAGAAGGTGCGCAGCACACAGGACACGCCGGCGCAGAACGCCGTCAAAGTGTGCGGCACTGCCTACACGGTCAACCAGGGCAACGGTGCAGGCAAGGTGGTGAAAGACTGCGTATACCAGGTCATGGCGGACTCCTGCGCGTATTCCACCCTCGAATGGGTGCGCGTCGATGCCGTCGTTGCCAAGGGCAGCGACCTCAACCCTGTCTGGCCTGATGTCGCGTCAAACGCCACACAACGACCGGGCTCGAAGGTAGAGACGTACACAGTGACCTTCCTGTCCAATGACAAAACCTACACTTATTCACCGAGCACGCAGCAGGAGTTCAGCCGATTTACCAATGGCAGCAAGTGGAAATTAACGATCAACGGACTTAATGTTGTAACAAAGGTTGAGTCAGCGCCTTAAGTTGCTCTGATGGGATTCAAGGCAACTTTCTTCACCTATCGCATCACACGCGCGGCGATGGTGTTAAGAATGCCGGTGCGTCCGAGCTGCGCGATGAACTTATTCAACGCGCCTGGAACATAGATGACGTCGCCGCTCTCAAGCGCATCCAGGGAGCCATTGACGACTTGATCCGCGTTCATCCAGAGGACTTCCGGCAGGCCATTCTTCCGAAAGTTCTCAAGCTTGCTGTGAAATTCGGTGTGCGTGAACCCGGGGCATAACGCCTGGACGCGCACACCACTTCCGATCAGTTCGCTATGCAGTGCTGTTGTGAACACGTTCAGGTAAGCCTTGGTTGCGGAATAGTTGACATTGCGCGGCAATGTGAAGAAAGCGGCCACGGAGGAAACGTTGATGATCGCGCCATGGTGACGCGCCAGCATCCCGGGCAGCGCCGCGTGGGTCAGCCACATCGATGCCGTCGCGTGCAGGGTCACCATATCGATCTGTTTATCCACGTCGCTATTCGCAAAGCGCTCAGTCACGCCAAAACCGGCGTTGTTGATCAGCACTTCCAGGTTGTCGAGCACCTCTAGTCGCGCCGCAACCCGTTCAAGGTCAGCAGTTTTGGTCAGGTCGGCGGCAATCACCTCGACCGAAACGCCATGTTTGTCCTGAAGCTCCTGCGCCACCGACCTCAGGCGCTCCTCGCGCCGCGCCACGAGGATAAGATCGTGTTTGCGTGCCGCCAGCTTCTGCGCAAAACACAGTCCGATACCACTCGAAGCGCCAGTTACACACGCGACATTCGACTGGCCGGCATTTCCCGACCACTCCCACGCGCCACGCGCGCGCCGTTTCTGCGATTGGCCAATTGCCAGTGCAAGCGCGATACCCGCCAGCCCGACGCCCAGCCACAACCCATCTCTATTGCGTGTTGTCATACCCATATGTCAAGTATAGCTTTCAATGAAGTTCAAGCCAGCCCGCGATATCATCAAACGCCTTCTGCTGGTCGAGGTCGTTGTGAACCTCATGGAACGAACCATCATACGCGATGTATTGTTTATCGCCATCTGGAACGTTACGGAAGAACTGCTGGCCTCCGGCAGGGTTAACCAGACGATCCATACTGCCTTGGAAAAGCAATAACGGGAGATGCAGACCGCCGGCATGCGCCTGCACCCATTCCTGCGCCGCTGCCATCTCGGTGCCCAGACGCGCACTGGCCGTGTCGTGAACCGTTGGGTCAGCCGTGTAGGCGCTCACCACCGCCGGATCGCGTGAGATCATCGTCGCGTCCAGTTGGGTTCTGATCGAAAACGTGGGACTCACTCGCGACATGATCCGGCTGAGCGCCAGCAGCACGGGCGAGATAGCCACTTGGCCCAATGCCGGCGCGGACGAGATCACGCCGCGAAGCGCCACGGGATCATGCAACGCATAATCCAGCACGATCAGCCCGCCAAGGCTATGACCGTATAAGAACATCGGCGTGTGAGGATCAGAGCGCGCAATCATACGCAGGAACGCATCCACATCCAGACGGTATTCCGACCAGTTCAACACGTGCCCACGCCTGCCGGGCGAGCGCCCATGTCCACGCAGATCAAAGCTGTGCACCGCATAACCACGCAGGACAAAGCAATTCACAAGATTCATGTAGCGACCACTGTGCTCTCCAAACCCATGCACAATGGCCAGGATTGCTTTCGGCGGCGTATCCGGCGTCCACGACTGGCAATACAACTTTAAACCATGGTGACCTTCAAACCAGCTCTCATTATGTTGCATATTGTGTCCTTGTTTCGCAAGCGGTTATGTGATTATGCGCCTGCCGTTTCCTGTTCGGTCAACGCTTCCTCAATCAATCTGAGCAACCTGCCATGTTCGGCGGGAATTTCTTCGTTCAGGCGCGCCGCCATAGTAGGCAGTTGCCACGCATCGACATCGCGCCGCATGATCGAACCCGCATACAGATAGCGGTTGATATAGGACGCGTAGAACGTATCGCGCAAAAACGAGATTAACCAGCGACCGCGCACCCCCGACGGCGCGTCGCCCAGGCGCAAAATCATAACCGTGCGCGCCACATCCGCAAGCGGATCGCCCTGAGCAGCCGTCATCCAATCGATAACGCGCGGCCCTCGCTCGGTCATGATGATATTGTCGGGGTGAAAATCGCCGTGGCACAGCGTCTGCCCCTCCGGCAAACCCGCTAATGCCTTCAGCGCCGCCTGTCTCAGCATGCCTGGCAATGGCGACGCCTGTTCGATGGATCGTTGCAACCTGCTTTTGTGCGTGGACAACTGAGTGGTTGTGCACCGGTGTATCGCCGCGTGCAGATCAGCCATCAACCGGCCAAGCGCCGCGACCTTCCACGGTTTTGACTGTAGCAATCGGAGCATCGATATCCCGCAGAGGCGTTCGTATACGATGCCCGCGCGACCGTCGGCCTGAACCAGTTCAGGTTCCACATGCGGCGCAGGCAGCCCGGCCTTCTCGACGATCTGCGCAATCTCCATCTCGTGTTGTGCCCAGGAGAGTGGGCAGTCGGCGTTGAACAGTTTGATCACCCTGTCATCGCCCCACGCATAAATGTCAGCAGTCCGACCGCGCCCGATGAGAGGGCCTTTATTCATATGACCCTCATTAGCTCATGTGTGCCAGAATTTCTGGCGTCAGTGGATACAAGGCTGACTCACGCGCAAAGAACCGACGCAGTTCCTCGACGGCCATATCGCCCAGATGGGTGCAATCCTCTATACATCCTGCAATGTGCGGGACGACAACCACGTTTGGCAGACATCGCAACGGGCTATCGGACGCAGGCGGTTCCGGGTCGGTGACATCGAGGTAGGCGAAAAAGCGCCCCTTCGCCAGTTCAGCAATCAGCGCGGCCTCATCAAACAGATCGCCGCGCGCCGTGTTGATGATCAGCGCATCATCGCGCAACAACGCCAGCCTGGTCGCATCAAGCATGTGGCGCGTCTCATTAGTCGACGGCGCATGGAGGGTTAGGATGTCGGCGCGGCGCAAAAGATCGTCGATCTCCACCTTCTCAACCTCCAAAGCCGCCGCCTGCTCAGCAGTGATGTAAGGATCAAACAACAGAATATGAACGTGAAACGGTTGGAGGAAACGGATCAGATGCCGCCCTACCCGGCTGGCGCCGACGATGCCAACGGTCTTATTCCTCAACTCGCGCGATGGGAAGTAGGCGCTTTCGCGCCAACCGCCGTCGCGCACGTGCAGCCCAAGCGGCCAGATGTGTTTCATCCCAGTGATGATCAGCCCCAGCGCGGTGATGGCGACATCCTCGGCCAGCGCAGGCGCCGCACTTGTCACGCGCATCCCGCGATCCCACACACCCTGACTGATGAAGCGCTTGACGCTCGATCCCATATGCGCCATCATGCGCAGCCTGGGCGCAGCCGCAAGCACTTCTGCATCCAGTTGCGCCACACCCCAGCTTGTCAGGCATGCATCCGCGTCGGGCAGAAGTGCCAGTAAATCGGCATGCGTTGCAGGCTCGCCGCCCGTGTGTTCAACTACCCGGGCGAAACTGCTCAGCTTGTCTAATGTCTGCGCGCTCAACATGCGACGGTAATGATTGCGACCGATCAGGACTGCGACGGTTGGCATTGTGTCACGATGGTTCACTGTGTAGTACCTCTGTCTTCATGCGCCAACGACCTTACGGTAGGCGTTGAATCGCTCTGCATAGATGGCTTGACGGGCGGGGTCCGGATTATACGCAAGCGCAGGCTGGGTGAAACAGCGCTGTGCATCGACAGCATTGCTGAATGCCTTGACGCCAAGGCTTGCCAGGATAGCAGCGCCGACCGCCGGTAAATGAGCGCTGGGTGTGATGCGTAACGGCAGACCCACTACATCTGCGACGATTCTCGGCCAGATCGAACTGCGCGTCGCGCCGCCGAACATCCATAATGCGTCAGTGCGCAAACCGCCCTGCCCGATATTGTCGAGTGCAAGCCGCAGCTCAAATGCCGCGCTCTCGAGGACAGCGCGCGCCATATGGGCTCGCCCGTGACCCAGGTGCAGGTTGACAAAACCGCCGCGCTGCATCCCTGCCGGCGCGACGTGCCCGCCCGACATCGGAATGAAGAGCAATCCATCGCTCCCTGCGCGCGTCTGACCCAATTCGGCATCCAGCGAGCGGTATCGTCCCATCCGATCTGGCAACTCGCCCCAGCACTGGTTGACCAGCCACTCCAGCGACGCTCCCAACCCGCCAAGCGATTGTGAGATCGTCCACCGGCCCGGCAGGGCGTGATAGTTCAGGTCGAGCGCATCGGGCACAGCAACGACATCCGGTTGTGTCACAACGCCTGTGATCACCCATGACGTGCCGCATGCCAGTAGTATCTGGCCGGGTTGCGTCACCCCCAGCGCCAGCGCAGTGCAGCTTTGGTCGTGACCGCCGCTGATGACAGGCAACCCTGCCGGCAACCTGGTCGCCTCGCGGGTTTCCGGGGTGATTGGACCGATCACGGTTCCACCCTCGAATATGGGCGAAAACTGCTCCGGACGCGCGCCAACCATCGCACACAACTCCGGGCTCCACGCGGGCGTCGCCGCCTGCATCAATTGCGTCACACCACCGTTGGAAGGATTGGCGGCAAACTGTCCCGTTAGCTTAAAGACGATGTAGTCATTCATGCACAGCCAACGTCGCGCGGCGCCGAATACCGTCGGGTTATGTTCGCGCAACCACGCGATTGTCGCGAGCGGCAAGCCGGGATGAATGTGCCATCCACTGATGGCTCGCACACGTTCCTGGGCGCCGGCGGCAACCCACGCGTTCACAAGCGCCTCTGTTCGCCCATCCATCCACGTGATGCACGAATATACGGGAGCGCCATCGGCGTCAGCGGGAACGAGCGACCCGCTTTGACTGGCGACCGCCATGCCCACGGGCCGGATGGTTGAACCTGCCTCACCCGCTATGGCGCAGAGGATATCGAGGACTGCGCGCCAGACTTGCTGCGGATCCTGCTCGCACCACCCTGGCTGAGGGGAGGTGATGCCGTAGGTGGACTCCGCGCTGGCGAGTTCCTGACCGGTCAGCGCAAATAGCGCTGCCTTTGCACTGGTTGTTCCGATGTCCAGACCGATGATTGCGTCTTGCACAAAGTCCATTTTACCGTCACATTACATTAGAATATCGGCGATGTCAGTCACGCGCCAACACCGCTCTCTTTGGGATAACATCCGGTCACCTGTGCAGATAGCGATATTATCTCCATACACCGCATGGGGCATTGTCGTCGTCTTCATCGTGCTCGGAATCATGGTCAGCCTGAAGACGCCGCTCTACCAGGGCTCAGATGAGGGCTGGCACTACGCGTACGTCGAACACTACGCCCTGGGCCGCCCGCTGCCCGATTATACAAAACACTTCACGACCGGCGACCCGGCCGCTCCCTACTGGCAGACTCACGAAGCATCACAGCCGCCTTTGTATTACATCATGATGGGCAGAATTGCGGCGATTGTCCCGCGCGGCGACCTGATGCAGGAGCAGGTGCTCGGTCAGGATGCCGCAAACGGCATGTATGGCAACTTCCTGCCTGCCGATGACGGGTCGCTTGGCAGTGGGTTTGCATTGGCAGGTCACCTCGTGCGTTTTGCCACAGTGCTGTTTGGCGCGGGTCTGGTGATCTGCAGTTACTACATCGCGCGCATGATCACAGGCCGGCCTGAAGTAGCGCTGTTGACCACTGCGCTGGTTGCGTTCAACCCGCACAACCTGATGCTCAGCGGAGCCATCTCGAACGATATTCCTGTAGCGTGCATGGCCGCGCTGACTCTACTGGTCGCAACGCGCATCGTGACCACCGCGAAAGAACCAAGGCCGTTCCTCGGCGTCCTGCTCGGAGTTCTGGCCGGACTCACGTTGCTGACGAAATACAGCGGCGGCGCCGTCGCCATTGCCGCGCCTATCGCAATCCTGTGCCGGGCGTGGCGTTCTCGCTACTCATTCAAATGGATTGCACTACTGGGCGCGGCGTTCGCGGCAGGCGCGCTTCTCACAACCGGGGCGTACTTCGCGCACAACTGGTTGATGTATGGCGACTTTCTGGCATGGAACGAAGTCAACAAGCTGATGCCGCCGATGGCGCAACCACGCGCGATCCAGGCGATGCTGGATGCAGTCCCCTTCATCCTGTCCAACTTCTTCTCCCACCCCGGGTACATGCTTCCCATCCCAGACCGGTACAACCGCGTCATGCTTTATTTGTTCATCGCCGGGATGGCAGGCGCGATCTGGTTGCTGGCGCGGCGCAAACTGAGCCTGGCTATCCTCCCGTTACTGCTTGCGCTCGCGATAAATACAGGCACGTTCATCTTGTGGCTGCGCACGCACGCCGACACCGAAAATATGCGCTTCTTTACGCCGACGCTGATCCCGATCACGCTGCTCGTCGCCGCCGGCCTGCTCGTGTTCATCCCACAGAAGATACAGCGCGGACTGATCGCGGTGGTCGTCATCGGTTATGGCGTATTCACAGCCCTGACGTTATACGACGCGCTCAACGTGATGTATGCCTATCCTCACTACCTGACCGACAGCGAGGCCCAGACCATCCTGCAACGACCAGCGAGCGGGCAGGTCGCGTTTGACAATGGCATCCAGATGCTGGACGTGCAACTGGCAAATCGCCGGGTGGACAGCGGAACGCCTGTCGAGATTACCATCGTATGGCGCACAACGGTTCCACTCACCCGCACGGCGCAACTGATGCTCGATCTCCGCCGGGAAGATGGCACAACCGCCGCCTACCTGAACACGGCCAATGCGGTGCGATATGCTTATCTCACGCGCGCATGGCAGGTGGGGCGTCCGGTGCGCGAGACCTACCAGATCACGGTGGATACGGACAAAAGCCAGTTGCTGCAGATACTGGCGGGGTGGAACCTTGCCGGCGGCGGGGCGATTCACCTTGCGGGCAGCCCGGCGGTCAGCGTCGAGATCGGGCGCGTGAAGGTGCGCGCCCCACAATCAACCCTTCCACCCCCTGCCTTAACACCGCCTGTCGCGCAGTTCGTGAACTTCGCGGACCTCATGGCTGCTCGCATTGATGGCGACGGGATTATCCTGTCATGGCGCGCTACCAGCCGACCTGACAAAAACTACAAAGTCTTCGTCCATGGGCTCGATGCGAATGGCAAGACGATTACTCAGAACGACGTGCTATTTGACTATTCCGCCGCTTACTGGGATAAGGGTGACACCTTCGAACAGCGCATCCCACTGGCAGGGCAAGCAGATGCAACGTCGGTAGTTATCGGCGTGTACGACCCCGACACCGGCCAGCGTATCCACGCGCTCAAACCCGACGGAACCGCGTGGCCCGACGACAGCGCAACGGTGCGATAACCGCCGACGTGATCGAGTGAGGCAACGGGTGTCACCTCACTCGGTCACGCTTTGTGTTTAACGCATTACTCCGCCAGCAACGCCCCATGCGCCGGCGCCATGCGCGCGCTGAAGTGGCGCAACGTATCGGGCGACTCTGCAATCTTGACGCCCCGAATGCGATCCTTGATGCTATTGACATATAACAGCACTTCAGCCAGATAGTCCACATGGCTTTGCGTGTATACGCGGCGCGGAAACGCCAGGCGCACCAGTTCCATCGCCGCTGGCTTCTCGCTGCCATCGGGCTGACGTCCAAACATCACCGAGCCGATCTCGACGGAGCGCACCCCGCCTTCAAGGTACAACGCCAGCGAAAGCGCCCACGCGGGATATTCGCTCTGCGGGATATGCGGCAGCATCGCCTTCGCGTCGATGTAAACCGCATGTCCACCAGTGGGCAATACGATCGGGATGCCCGCGCGGGTCAGCTTATCGCCGAAATATTCGACCGAGCGGATGCGATAGCGCAGATAATCCTCGTCCAGCACCTCGTGCAGACCGATTGCGATCGCCTCAAGATCATATCCAGCCAGTCCGCCATAGGTCGGGAACCCCTCTGTCAGGATAAGCATGTCCTTGCACTTGCGCGCCAGTGCCGTGTCATTTAATGCCAGAAAGCCGCCAATGTTGGCCAGGCCATCCTTCTTCGCGCTCATCGTGCAGCCATCGACGTAACTGAACATCTCACGCGCAATGTCAAACGGCGTCTTGTCCGCGTAACCAGGTTCGCGCAGCTTGATGAACCACGCGTTCTCAGCAAACCGACAGGCATCAAGAAAGAACGGCACGCCATGACGACGGCAGATCGCACTCGCCGCGCGGATGTTTTCCATGCTGACAGGCTGACCGCCGCCTGAGTTATTGGTCACGGTGAGCATCGCCAGCGGCACGCGCCCCGGGTTGTCCGCCAGCGCCTGATCGAGCGCCGCAAGATCAATGCACCCCTTGAACGGGTGAATGAACTGCGGTTGCCGTCCTTCTGCAACCGGGATATCAAGCGCAGTCGCGCCGCGCGATTCAATGTTCGCGCGCGTGGTGTCAAAGTGCGTGTTGTTTGGGACGATGTCACCCTGCTTGACCGCAGCGCCAAACAGAATGCGCTCGGCGGCGCGTCCCTGGTGGGTCGGGATGACATACTTCAGCCCGGTGATCTCCTGCACCGCCGCCTCGAAGCGAAAGAACGAGCGCGCGCCTGCGTAAGACTCGTCGCCCTGCATCATTCCGCCCCACTGCGCCGACGACATCGCGCCGGTGCCTGAGTCGGTGAGTAGATCGATCAGCACGTCTTCGGCCTTCAGTAAAAACAGGTTATTGCCGGCTGCGGTGAGCGCCGCGATGCGCTCCTCGCGCGTGATATGCCGGATGGGTTCGACGGTCTTGATGCGAAACGGTTCGATAACGGTGTGTGGTTGAAATGGCATTTGTCTCTCTCCTGTGAGGTCATCAGTAGATGAACTCGCGAATATCGTAACGACTGATGTGCGGCATGCCGCGCTGCTCGTCAAAGCACAAACTGGCTTGTATCTCCTCTCCCTGCGCGATGCGCTCCGGCTGTGTGAGCGGGATCAACTGCGCTTGATAGGCGGCTTTGCTATAGTCCATGCCCTCTTCTGCGACTAGCTCCGAGAAATAGATAATGTCGTCCATATCCAGAGGCATCTGGTTCAGCGCCGCGATGGTGTCCTTGACATGCGCAGCCGCATAGGCATGTCCGCCCGCGCCGAGCAGGATGATGATGCCAACCGCGACGCCGCCGGCCTTCATTGCGCGCACGGAACGCACCACTTCGTCAGCCTTGCTGGGTTTATGCAGAAAACGCAACAACTCGTCACTGCCGCTTTCCATCCCGATATACACGCGCTTCAGCCCGCGCCCTGCCAGCAGCGCGTAGTCGCTTACCGACTTGCGCTCGCCGCTAAAACCGTCGAGGAACGCGAACATGCCACCGAGTTTGTCCACGTCATACACCTCGCGCACAACATCCATGAGCGGCACAAGCACGGGCATGGGGATCACCAGCGCATTGGCGTCGCCAAGAAAAACGGTGCGCCGCAACGACAACCCGGCGCCCAGAAAATCGCGCACTGCCTGCGCATGCGTTCGAAATTCAACCGGGCGGCGGATGCGAAACGAACGATCGCGGTAAAACGTGCAGAAAGTGCAGGTGTTAAACGAACACCCCTCGGTCGCCTGCAGCACTACTGCCATGTACTGATCGGGTGGAAGGATGCCGACCGGCTTGTATACCTGGTGATATTGCTTCGCGTCGGCGCGCGACCGTAAAGCGTCAAACGCAATCGCGGACTGAAACACGCTATGGCCTTCTGGCGGGAGCGCTTCGCGTAACTCAGCGACGCCGTCGAGGATAGCGCGATACAGGTCTGCCGTTGTGCCGCGCGCGCGCTCCTCAATCTTCAGTGCGTCCTCCTGACCCAGCCAGCGACGGTCACGTTGCCGGCCGGCAATCGACCACTTCGCGATCATGCGTCCGTCCAGTCCGCGCCGATACGAAATGCCGTCAAGCAGCGCGGTCCACATCCGACCCGCATAGTCGAAACTGAACACGCTGGATTCCGCCGGCCCGTCCACACTCACAGTGAGGCAATTGGGCTTAACGCTGAGTGTGACTGGGCGACTCTGCCAGCGACCAATAATCACCATGATCTGCTACACACTCGTCCAATCGAACAACACCGACAGGCTCTTTGCGGGGTCATGCAACAACTGCTGATAGGCCGCTTGCGCCTCGCGCGGTGAGCGGGTGAGCGCCAGTTGATCCGTCGTGATCCGCCCATCGGCCAACCACTGCATGGCGCCAACGATGTTTCCGTAAATGCTGTTCGCCCGGAAGTCCGTCGGGGTCAGGGGAAGTTCCCACTCCCAACCGCTCCGCACGGTAACGTAGCGATTAAAGATAGTGTTCAGCATCTCGAACGCAGACAGCGTCGTGCGCTGCTGCCACATGGCTGCAACGATGACCACTTCGCCGCGCTTCTGCACTACCTTACATGCATCCAGCGCTGCCTGTTCATGCCCTGAACACTCGACTACTAGCGCCACTTTGCCAGCGTATTCCGGATCGTTCAGCGGGATCGCTGGCGCAGCGCGCTTCACGCCTCCACGCAATGCGGCATCGCGCCGCGCCTCACTTGGATCGACCGCCAGCACATCATAGCCGCACGATTGGAACATGCGCGCCGCCAGGTGCCCGACAATACCGAGACCGGTCACAATCACCTTGGCAGGTGGGCGCGCCACGGTCGTCGTCAGCGTGCTCATCGTCACACACATCAACCGCGCAAAAGGCGCAATTTCGGGTGACAATCCCACGGGCAAAGCAGCCACGTGCTCGCGCGGCGCGCGCTGGTGCGACTGATGGTTGCCCATGCAAAAGGCAAGGTCGCCCGGCTTCAGGTCAGTCACCCCCGACCCTACGGCATCAACCTCAAACACCGCCGCATACCCGGTCGAGATCGGGAACTGCGCCCACGCATATTGCCCACGATAACCGGCCAACTCGGTGCCGGGACTGATCAACGAACGAATCGTATGTCCCACGACTTCCTTCTCACCCGGCGGTTGCGTGTTGCGTTCGCGCTCGAAGAGTTCCGCCTGCTCAACGCCTGTAAATTGCACGACGTGCATCTTTTCGCTCATTTCAACGCTCCTTGTGCGCCAAATTCTCCATCAGATACGAGGATGCGCAATGCATCCCCCGTCATCACATCCGCCACCGAACGCACGACAGCCCCATCGCGCTCGCGCCGGACGATGGCATAACCGCGCGCCAGCGTAGCCTGTGGGCTGACGGCCTCAAGCCTGCCAGCCAGTCCATGCAATTGCTCATGCTGCAACCCGATACGCGACAACAGCGCTGCATCGAGCCGCAATTGCAGATCGGTCACGCGCTCCCGCGCGCGCCCCGCCTGCGCGCGCGGACTTAGCATGCGCAACGCCCGCCGCAGGGTATCGACGCGGGTGCGTTCCTGCTCAATGCGATTCTGCAGCAGAGTGCTTAAGCTCTGTGCCAACGCATCAATATCCTGCCGTATCTCGACGATATCCGGCGTGATAATCTCCGCCGCTGCAGACGGAGTCGGCGCGCGCGCGTCGGCTGCGAAATCCGTCAGTGTGAAGTCGATCTCGTGACCCACGCCGCTGACTATGGGCGCCTCGGATGCCGCCACCGCGCGGACGACGCGCTCGTCATTAAACGCCCACAGCTCTTCGAGGCTGCCGCCGCCGCGCGCGACAAGTATGACATCACACACACCCAGATTATTAAGCGCCTTGATAGCCCGCGCGATCTGGGCTGGAGCTTCTGCCCCTTGCACCAGCGTCGGCGCCAGGATGACCTCGATTATCGGGAAGCGGCGCGTCAACACATTCAGGATGTCCTGTAAGGCGGCGCCAGTTGGCGATGTGACTACACCGAGAATGCGCGAGAAAGCGGGCAATGGCCGTTTACGCGCTTGGTCAAAAAGCCCTTCGGCCTCAAGCTCGCGCTTCAGGCGCTCGTACTCAGCATACAGATCGCCAGTGCCCGATGTCGTCATCGATTCGACATAGAGTTGATACGCCCCATCACGCTCGTACAAACTGATGCGGCCGCGCGCGGTCACCGCGTCGCCTGCGCGAAATGGCTGGCGTATGCGCATCGCGGTCGATTTCCACATCACGCACTTCACCTGCGCACCCGCATCCTTCAGCGTGAAGTACACATGACCCGACGCCGGGCGCGACAGGTTGCTGATTTCGCCGGAGACTCGCACATCGGCCAGTTCCTCATCGCTTTCCAACAGCGCCTTGATGCGCAGCGTCAAGTCTGTCACAGAGAGCGGTTCGGCAGAAAACAACATTGACTGAAACATCACACCCCCTGGTAAATCTTCATGCGCGATTCAGTTGCGCGATCAGCCACCCGCACACATCGTCCAGGCTCTGGTCAGATATTTCATGGCGCATCGGGTACTCGTGATAATCAAGTTTTACCGGCAGCTGGCTGAAATACTCCTTAATGGCGCGTCCTTCGGCGATCGGGAGCACGTTGTCATAAAGACCATGCACAACGAGCACCGGGAAGTCCTTAAGCCGGTCTGGCGATGCAGCAATCGGCAATACCTCGACTGGGAGCGACCCACTCTGGACAACCACGCCCGCCAGCAACTCGGGCTGAGTGAGCATGACGGCGAGGCTCATGATCGATCCCTGGCTGAAACCCATCAGATACACGCGTTTCGGATCGGCGCCATATCTCGCGACGGCTTCGCTGATGAATTGCAACAGTTGCTTGCGGCTTTGTTCAAACTCGGCCTCATCGCGGTCGATGTGATCCGCATAGAAGGCGACGTGATACCAGCCAAACTGATTGCGCCCCATGAGGATCGGCGCGCGGGCGCTGACGACGATGAACCGTTCGTCGAGATACGGGATCAACGCAAACAAATCCTGTTCATTGCTGCGCACGCCATGCAGCAGGATCAACAACGGAGGGAGTGTATCTGGCGCCCCATCCGTCTCGGGCGGACGCACAAGGTGTGCCAGTGATAGTTGCTCAGTACTCATTGACTGCATCATACAGCGAACTCGACTTCACATCGTCATCACGCAACTACAACTGCAATCATTGCCGTTATGATATGTATCCAGGCTTGTCGCTTAGAATTCGCTATGACAATCTCACAATATGCTGATAAACTAAGCGGTAGTAAATGAATGCCCATGGCTGACGTAACATTTGCGACCATTCACGTTGTTAATGGCAAGGAACTGGGTGACACACCGCAGGTATTTGCGCAACCCACTGGTAAGCGCTCGCCTCGCAGCGGTGAAACCCTCATCCTCTTCCTTGAACTGCAAAATGCAGAACCGGCAACCTACGCGGAGATCACGCGCATCTTCAGCGAAGGATACTGGCGCGCGCCTGGCGGCTTGACGACTGCGATGCGATTAGGGATAAAACTCGCTAACGACCGCATCGTCGATCTCAACCGGGGTATGCCGCCTTCTAAACGGATACTGGGGTCATTAACCTGTGCCGTAGTCAACGAAGAGAACGTGGTCATTGCGCAAGCCGGTCCAGGCATTGCCTTTGCCTGTGCGCAGTCGGGCGCGTTTGAGCAACTTGCGCCCGGTCCCGGCACACCAGCGATTGGCAGCAGCCGCACCGTCGACGCGATCTTCACCAACTTCGCGTGGAAAACGGGCGACAACTTCGTCCTGAGCGGAGAAGGGTCTTGCTCTGGCGTGAGCGATACACTCGTAAACACGTGCATGCGCAAGGGCGACGGTCGTCTCGTCGCCGGATATGTCAACGCCAATGTGAAACAAGGCAAGATGGTCGGTGTTGCATTCAGCGTCGCTGGCGCAGCCTCAGCACACGCAACGGCAACCCCGCCTCCGATCACAGTAAAGGAACCGCAGACTGAACCGGCAGTGAATGAGGCTGTGGAACCACAGACCGCGTCCGACCGCGCCGCTGCGCCATCGCACGCCCTTGCAGACGCGGGCGCAGCGGCATCCACATTCATCGGCGGCGCAGCGAAGTCGCTCCAGCGCACAATGGGTTCGTT
>Ga0114951_10002094_pt1 | contig 23270 bp, 18 predicted proteins | sample AM7aDNAmetaG_FD_88677 | JGI IMG/M metagenome (GOLD analysis project Ga0114951, IMG submission 88677) | Freshwater microbial communities from Finland to study Microbial Dark Matter (Phase II) - AM7a DNA metaG | ecosystem: Environmental > Aquatic > Freshwater > Lake | place: Finland: Lake Alinen... | reverse complement strand
TGGCTGAATACCGGCACGGCCGAGCTCAAATCGCTGAACATGACCGGGGTGCTGCCGCAAGGTATCTTCTGGTACAACGCGGCCGGGTTTTGGGTCAGCGCCGGCGGGTTGGTCGCGCAAGATATGCAAGGCATGTGGTCGGTCCTCTTTGATCATCGTCAACTCTCCGCCGGTCCCGAAGCCACCCGCACGATTGCGGCGACGTGGGTCGATGGCACGTTGCGGGATGGTGCCGGTAATGCTTTCAGTACCGGCGCGTACAATCCTGCGAATCCCGGTTATTGGGCCGGCACGCCCCCGTCTACGCTGGCGGAGATGGGCGACCGGTTGGCCGCGATGCTCAGCAACAGCGGCGCGAATCCGATTCCGTAATAGTTGGCGATTGAGAAGGGGAACCAGACGACCCTTCGATATACTCAGGGTGACAGGGCGGGTAGGGCGGCGGTGTCCCGACCGCGCCGTCTGGGATTAACGACACGGACGGTCAGCCCGGCGGTCTGACCCTACCAACGCAGCCGGCATTGTTGGAGGGCGAGCCTCCCGGCGAGCCGTTCGTAGAACAAAGAAAACCTCGGCTCGCCGGGAGGCTCGCCCTCCAGATGATACCGTTGGACAAGCTGGAAGTCCGAGCTGGCCGATTATTTTCCAATTCAGCCGGCTTGACGCCCGGATTGCGATTAGATAATACTCCCAACCTTGGTTCGTGGGTCGCAGCAATTACCGAAACACATTCAAATGCAGCAAACTGTCAAAATTCAACGCCGGCAGGCCGTTTGGTCCTGATGAACATCGCCTTCTGGATCATTTCAGCAGTGGCGGTTCTGGGTGCGATCCTGGCGGTTTCGCTCCGCAACCTGGTTCATTGCGTCCTGGCGCTCATTTTGTTTTTCATCGGGATCGCCGCCCATTATTTCCTGCTGCACGCCGACTTCCTCGGTACGGTACAAATCCTCATTTACGTCGGCGCAGTGGCCATCTTGATTCTCTTTGCCATCATGCTCACGCATAACGTGACCGGCACGGACGGCCCGCGCGAGTTGCTCGGACTGAAGTGGTGGAGCGGCGCGGCCATCGCCGCGACGTTGGCGATGCTTCTGATGCGCGCAATTCAGGGCGACAAGCTGTCGGCTACCTTGCCATCCGGCAGCGACCAGGCGCACAGTTCCGTGGCAGAAATCGGCAAGGCGCTGGTTGGCGGATGGGTGGTGCCGCTGGAGGCGATTGCGATCCTGTTGACGGCGGCATTAATCGGCGCGGTCGTCATTGCGCTGGAGGAGATTCGGAAATCGCGATGAGAACAGCACAGATGCCACGGCCCCTCACCCTGACCCTCTCCCCCACGGAGAGAGGGGACTGCGGCCGATTTCCTCTCCCCATGGGGGAGAGGATTAAGGTGAGGGGGATGGGTGGAGTGGTATGACAATTCCGCTCGGTCATTATTTAATTTTGGCAGCGATCCTGTTTGCGATTGGCCTCGCGGGGGCGCTGACGCGCAAGAACGCCATCATCGTCCTGATGGGCATTGAAGTGATGTTCAATTCCGCCATCTTGAATCTGGTGGCGTTCTGGCACTACAAACATTTCGCCGTGCCGACCGCGCAGCTCTTTGCCATGTTTTCCATCGGCATTGCCGCAGCCGAATCGGCCATCGGCCTGGCGCTGGTGATCGCGGTCTACCGGCACTACAAGTCCGTGGATGTGGATGAAATGCGGAGTTTGAGGGGATGATGACTTTTTCTATCATTCTGAGCGCTTTTTTGAAAAGGTTTGTCGCTGCTTTATCGGTAGGGCGCGGTGTCACTACCGCGCCGCTGTGGAACAGGATTTCGGATCTTCGGCAACGCGACGGCGGGCTGGGACAGCCCGCCCTACCGGGAGAACTGCACCGTTCCGACAGCCCCTTCACTGCGCTCAGGGTGACAACGGTTTTGGACTGACATGGAAGATTTAAACCATCTGGCGAAACAACAGTGGCTCATCCCGGCCATCCCGCTGGTCGCGGCGGCCATTCAATCACTGCTCCCGCGGCCGGCCCGGAAGCTGTCGGCAGGGATTTGCATCACCGGAATGGGGTTGGCCTGCATGCTGGCGCTCCGCGCGTTTATAGCCACATTGGGACACCACGAAGCGGTGCGCGCCATCTGCAATTTCACCTGGTTTGAATTTGGCAGTACCTCGCTGCAATTGGGCTTTATTCTCGATCCGCTGACCGCAGCGATGGCGGCGATGGTGACGTTTGTCGGATTCTGGATTTTCGTCAATGCCACCGGCTACATGCACGACGACGAGAATTTTACGCGGTTCTTCTGCTTCCTGAGCCTGTTTGCAGCGGCGATGCTCGGCTTGGTAGTCTCGAACAATATCTTACTGCTGTTCATGTGCTGGGAGCTGGTTGGATTATGCAGCTATCTGCTCATCGGCTTTTGGTTCCACAAACCGAGTGCGGCGGCGGCTTGTAAGAAGGCGTTCATTACCACCCGCATCGGGGATGTTGGATTCTTCCTCGGGATCCTGATGTTGTTCTGGAAGACCGGCACTCTGAATCTTTACACCGCGGACGGGACCGGTGCCCTTCAGCAAATCGGCACCCAACTCATGGGGCCGGGCTGGTTCGGCTGGTCGGTGGCGACAACGATTGCAGTCCTGCTCTTTATTGGTGCAATGGGCAAGAGCGCCCAGTTCCCGCTCCATGTGTGGTTGCCGGATGCGATGGAAGGTCCGACGCCGGTCAGTGCTTTGATCCATGCGGCGACAATGGTGGCGGCGGGCGTGTTCATGGTGGGCCGGATGTACCCGCTCTTTATTGCCGGCGGCTCGATCGAACATCCGACGTTTGCCATGGACATGGTCCTGTATGTCGGCGCGTTCACGGCGCTGTTCTCCGCCACGATTGCGGTGGCGCAGTTCGACATCAAACGGGTGTTGGCCTATTCGACCTGTTCACAGCTTGGATTTATGGTGATGGCGCTCGGCGCGGGCGGCTTGGTACCGGGCCAATTTCATTTACTGACCCATGCTTTTTTCAAGGCGCTGTTGTTCCTCGGGTCCGGCTGCGTGATCATTGGCACCCACCACGAGCAGGACATGCGCAAGATGGGCGGGCTCCGGAAGTATATGCCAATTACATTTGCATGCTACCTCATCGGGATGTTGGCACTGGCCGGTGTGCCGCCGTTTGCCGGCTTCTTTTCGAAGGACGAAGTTTTGCTCGTCACATTCCAGCGGAGTAAGGTCGCGTGGGGGATGGCGACATTTGCGGCCTTCCTCACGGCGTTTTACATGACGCGACAGATGTTTTTGGTCTTTGCGGGCAATTGGCGCGGCGGGGAGGATGACCATGGACATCACGACGCCCATAGCAGCCACGATAGCCACGAAGGCCACGAACCTCACGAGGTGCCGTGGAATATGTGGCTGCCAATCGCGGTGTTGAGCTTGTTCGCGATCGGACTCGGGTTCTACGGCGGGAAGTACGCACACTACCTCGGCGCGGAAGAGGAAGAACTGGCGGGGAAATCGCTGGTGATGGGGTTGTCGGTGGCGGTCGGAGCTGTGGGGATATTATTGGGCTGGGTCTTGTATGGCCGCCAGACACAGGCGCACGCGAGCGATCCCGATCCATTGGAATCCAAGCTGGGCGGGCTTTTCACATTCCTGAATCGGAAATGGTATGTGGACGAATTTTACGAAATGACAATCATCCGCGCGACCATGGCGTGCGGCACACTGTTCCGCGTGATTGATAAGCGGCTGGTGGATGGCATCCTGCATTCCATCGTCTGGGTTGTACGCGCAATTTCACAGGTCTGCCGGGTGGTGGGGGATGGCTTCTTCATCAACGGCGGGTTTGATGCCGGCTGCGAGACAGTGCGCGGGTCGGGCTGGATACTCGCAAAACTGCAGAGCGGCCGGATCCAGACCTATTTCCGGGGCCTCGGCCTCGGCACAATCATTCTCCTGGTGGTCTATTTCTTGAAATCATGAACTGCGATTTCCCATATTTGAGTTGGATCAGCTTTACGCCACTGATTGGCGCATTCGCGATCGCGTTGCTGGGCAAGAACCAAGAGCGGACGATCAAGATCGTCGCGCTGCTATCGAGCTTGGCGGCATTGGCACTGACGTTGGTCGTCTGGGCAGGCTACGATCCCAAGCAGGGCTTGATGTTCAAGGAACAGTTCACCTGGATCAAAGCGCTCAACGTGGATTACCGCCTGGGTGTGGACGGCTTGAGCGTGACGATGGTGTTGCTGACTGCAATCATCACTCCGCTCGCCTTGCTGGCGCACTGGAAACAGGATAAGGATGTGAAGCTGTTTTTCTTCCTGTTCCTCCTGCTGGAGTCGGGGATGTTCGGCGTATTCACCGCTCTGAATTTCTTCCACTGGTTCATCTTTTGGGAACTTGGCCTAATCCCCATGTATTTCTTGATCAAGATTTGGGGTGCCGAGGAGCGCACTTATGCGTCCTTTAAGTTTTTCATCTACACGCTGGCCGGCAGCGTGGCGATGCTGGTGGCCTTTAGCTGCCTCTATATCGCGACCGGAACATTCGATTTTATCGAACTCCGCAACCTCGCTGCGGATGGCCGCTTGGTCCAAATGGTGGGCACGACCGTTGAAGCGATTAATCGTAGTACGGCACTGATTACTCACAGTACGGGATTGCACCTGACGGCGGCAGGGATGATGACCGTCTTGTTTTGGGGAACCTTTCTCGGGTTTGCAATCAAAGTGCCGATCTGGCCATTTCACACCTGGCTACCGGATGCGCACACCCAAGCCCCGACCGGCGGTTCCATGGTGCTGGCGGCAATCCTGTTGAAGATGGGCGTCTACGGTTTCCTGCGGATCATTTTGCCACTATATGCGGTACAGGTGGCGGCTAACCTGAATGTGCTGATGTTCCTGGCGGTCGCCAGCATTGTGTTCGGCGCATTTGCGGCGCTGGCACAGACCGATTTCAAACGGCTGGTCGCGTATTCGTCCGTCAATCACATGGGCTATGCGATGCTCGGCATCTTCGCGGTGGTCGCCTCGGCGAACAACGTGGCCGACGTGATGAACGAGAAAGCTGCGGCGCTGAACGGCGCAATGCTCCAGATGTTCAACCACGGCATCAGCGCGGCCGCTCTGTTCTTCATGGTCGGCGTGATCTACGAGCGGACCCACACGCGCAACCTGGCGGAGTACGGCGGCCTGCGCAAAATCATGCCGATCTACGCCGGTATTCTGGGGATCTCGATGTTTTCTTCGGTGGGCTTACCTGGATTGAACGGTTTTGTCGGTGAATTCATGATTTTCAAAGGTGTGTTTCCGCTGGCAATCGGCTGGTCTTGTGCGGCCACCATCGGGTTGGTCGTCACCGGCGTGTTTCTGCTGGGCATGATGCAAAAAGTTTGTTTCGGACCGCTCAACCTCAAATGGAAAGACTTAACCGATATGAGCGCGCGCGAGATATTCATCGGCGCCGTTCTGATGGTGTTCATGTTTGGAATTGGCATTTACCCAGCGTTCCTGACACAGGTGTCCAATAACGCCGTGCAAGGATTGATCGCAACCGTAACTGGAGTGGGGCACTGATGCGCGTGGACTGGTCAATTTATATTTCGTTTATCGGCGCCGGACTGGTGATGCTGCTGCCGAAGAATTCGAAGAACCTGATTCGCTGGGTGGCACTGCTGACTGGCGTGGCCGGCTTGGCCGTGGCCCTGAATTCGTATTTCCTCTACAACGCCGCCTGCGACAGTCTGATCAGCAACACCAAGAGCGGCTTCTGGCATCTGATCGATGTCCCTTGGATCCCCGCGTTGGGCGCGCACTACCATCTGGCAGTGGATGGTATTAATTTCCCGCTCATTGTGCTGACCGGTTTTGTCTGCGTGACCGGCGTCCTGTTCAGTTGGAACATTGAAGAGCGGGTGAAGGAGTTTTTCGCGTTTTACCTGACGCTGATCGCGGCCGTCTACGGCGTGTTCATGGCGATGGATCTATTCCTGTTGTTTGTATTCTACGAGTTGGCCATTATTCCAAAATATTTCATCATCGCGATCTGGGGGTCGACCCGCAAGGAATACGGCGCGATGAAACTGGTGCTGTACTCCTTTATCGGCAGCGCCTTGGTGTTCATTGGCGTCCTGGTAGCGTACTTTGCCGCCGGCCGCGGGACCTTTGACCTGTTGGAATTGGCAAAATTTCCCATTGCCGGTCCAATTCAAGTTTGGGTCTTTGCGCTGATCTTTGTGGGATTTGGCGTGCTGGCCGGCATGTGGCCATTCCATACCTGGGCACCGACCGGCCACGTTGCCGCACCGACTGCCGCAAGCATGCTGCTCGCCGGCGTCGTCATGAAGCTGGGGGCGTACGGCTGTTTCCGGGCCGCGATGGGGCTGTTCCCACACGGCTTGGATCAATGGCGCTGGATCATCGCCTGGCTGGGCGTCGTGGGAATTGTCTATGGCGCAGCGGTGGCGCTTGTGCAGAAAGATTTTAAATTCATCATCGGCTATTCCAGCGTCAGCCACATGGGGTTTGTGTTGCTGGGACTGGCGACCTTGACGGTGACCGGGATGTCGGGCGCGATTTTACAAATGTTTTCGCATGGGGTCGTGGCGAGTCTTTTGTTCGCCGTAGTTGGACGGATGATCTACGACCGCACCCATACCCGCCAGTTGGCCGAGCTCGGCGGGTTACGCAAGGCGCTCCCGTTTGCGTTCTGGACATTCCTGATTGGCGGTGCGGCATCGATGGGGTTGCCCGGGTTTAGTGGATTTGTCGCGGAAATCCAGGTGCTTATCGGCGCGTTTCAGATGAGCCCATGGCTGGCCGCCAGCGCGGCGGTCAGTATTGCGATCACCGCGGGCTACATTTTAAATGCGCTCCACAAGGTGTTCTTCGCGGAAGAAGAGCATCTTCAAAATGAACATGGAAGCGGCTCGCCGGGAGGCTCGCCCTCCAATGGGCATGCAAACAACGGGCGAGACGCCCGTTCCACTACTGAGTCGCGATGGAACTTGCCGGGGATTACTTGGCCGGAAGTCGTCGCCTCGCTGATCTTGCTGGCGCTCTTGGTGATCATCGGACTTTACCCGTCCATCATGCTCGATATGATCAAGGCGAACGTGAAGCTGTTCCCCGGGGTGTTGCCATGATTTATCTGAACCTCTTTCGCGCGCTCGGGCCCGAAGCCATTCTGCTCCTGACGGCTTTCGTCGTGTTGACGTTTGACCTGCTCTTGCAGCGAACCCGGGAAATCCCAGAGCGGCTGCGGATTGCGGGAACCATTGCCGGCGTGGGGTTGTTCGGCGCCATCGTTTTGCTGACACAGCAGACGCCGGTCACCCTGCTCGGCGGCACGTTGGTCGTTAATTCGTTGACGGTTATATTCAAGGTAGTGGTGGTCACATTGACAGTCCTGACGGTGATCATCTCGCTGGATTACCCGATCGGTCGCCATGTGGGTGAGTATTTTGCGGTCCTGCTGTTTGGTTCCATTGGCATGCTGCTGTTAATCAGTGCCGAGGAATTGATTACAATTTTTGTGGCGTTGGAACTAACCAGCCTGAGCCTCTACATCCTCACCGCGTTCCATAAGGGCGCGCTCCGGTCGCAGGAAGCGGCCGTGAAGTATTTCATGTTTGGTGCGATTTCTTCCGCTTTTTTGCTCTTCGGCATGAGCTACCTCTATGGCGTAACCGGCGCCACGAACCTGCGCGAGATTGGCGCTGCCATTCAGACACTGGGGAGCAGCCCGCTCCTGGTGGTGGCGCTGCTCTTTATTTTGGTCGGGTTCGGATTCAAAGTGGCGGTTGTCCCATTCCACCTCTGGGCGCCGGATGCGTACGAAGGCGCACCGACACCGGTCACGGCGTTCATTGCGACCGGCTCAAAAGTTGCCAGCTTTTTCGTGCTCACCAAGTTTGTGATGCTCAGTTTTGCCGGGATGCCCGGCTCGGCTGTCTGGAAGCACATGACCCCCGGCTGGACGATGCTGTTGGCATTCATGGCGGTCGCCAGCATGGTCCTCGGGAATTGCGTGGCCATTGTTCAACATAACGTTAAACGCCTGTTGGCCTATTCCAGTATTGCCCATGCCGGCTATATCCTTGTGGGATTGCTGGCGGCGTCCACGACCGGTGCGACGGCCGTGTTCTATTACATCATTGTCTATGCGTTGACGAATCTCGGCGCGTTCGGTGTGGTGGCCGCGTTATCGGAACGGGTGGGGGGCGATGATTTGGAGCACTTCGATGGGATGTCCAAACGCGCGCCGTTCTTGTCGCTCCTGATGCTGGTGTTCGTTTTGTCGCTGGCGGGCGTGCCGCCCTTGGGTGGTTTTTTTGGGAAGTTCTACCTGTTCATGGCAGCGGTCGAACGTGACTCCGTTCATTTCGGCCTGCTCTGGCTGGTCATTCTCGGCATCTTCATGAGCGCTGTCTCCCTGTACTACTACTTGATTTTATTGAAGCACGTCTACCTGGCGGCCCCGAAAGAATCACAGCGAATTCAGACACCGCTGTATCTGAATATTGCTCTTGGCGCAGTCGCTCTCGCCGTGCTCGGACTTGGGCTCTACCCGCAACCAATTGTTGCGCTGCTCAAAACCCTCGCGGCGCGGCTGTAGGTAAGTGGCTAAGTGCCGAAGTGTTTAAGTGCGTAAGGTGGAGGGAGAAGACAGAAGTCCGGATTCACCACCGCGACACAGGGGTACGAAGAAAAGCAACGCCGGTGCTGCCCGCTGACTTCTGATTTCTGACTTCGCCCTCCGCCTTCCGTCCTCGGTCTCCTGACTGCCTTGCCGGATTGGACGCGACGCGGTATAGTTTGGCCATGACAACGCTGGCGTTAAACGAAATGACCCTCCGCGATAAACTGGCCGCCATGGAGGCGCTTTGGGAAGACCTGTCGCACACGCCCGGGGCTGTCGAATCTCCGGCTTGGCACCAGGAAGTCCTTGAGCAACGACAAAACCGGGTCGCCGAAGGCAAAGCTGGGTATGCTGCGTGGGAATCCGCCAAGTCTGACATTCGGCACCAAGTATCGTGAACATTGAGGTTCACGACGATGCCCGGCAGGACCTGATTGGCGGTTTCCAATTCTACGACAAACAGGAACCCGGGCTTGGCAATTATTTTCTCGACTGTCTATTCTCTGACATTGATTCACTCCAACTCTATGCCGGGATTCATCCGGTCGTTTTCAGTCAGCATCGCTGTTTGTCCAAGCGTTTCCCGTTCGCCATCTACTACACCCTGACCGGCGCCACCGTGCATGTCAACGCCGTGCTCGACTGCCGCCGTAATCCGACACGAATCCGCGACCGGCTGCGATAAGCACCGCGACCGAGCCAGTCACCCTGAGCGCCGGCGCAGGGAAGGGGCCTCGGCAATCTTTATCATGCCGCGCTTGCCGGAGGGAGGAGGGACCGGCTAGCTCTGATTCTAATTCATCGAAAGCGTAGGGGGAACAGCCACGAAGGCATTTGCGCACTTCCACACTTCGGTACTTCCCCGGTAACCTGTTGCTATAGACAGGCACGATGCCTGTCCTACGAATTGAATCGGCAGGCCAGCGCCTGTCCAATCGCAAAACGAGTTGCGCCAGTGGCAACAACACCGCTATAGTGCCGCCGCATGAAAATCGACGGCACGACCAAACTCGTCGGGGTATTCGGCGACCCGGTCACTCACACCGCATCACCCGCAATGCACAATGCGGCGTTCACCGCTTTGAAGATGAACTGGAAGTACCTGCCGTTCCATGTCGCGATCGAAAATTTAAAAGCAGCACTGGACGGCATTCGTGCGCTGAACCTGATCGGCGTGAACCTCACGGTTCCACACAAGGTGGCCGCGCTCGGATTCTTGGACGAAGTGGATCCCGAAGCCCGCCAGTTGGGGGCGGTCAATACCGTCGTGGTCGAGAATGGCCGACTGCACGGATTCAATACTGACGGCTACGGCTTTGCCCGGGCGATTCAGGAGGATTTTAACCTTGGCTTGCAAGGGCGATCAGTTCTGGTATTGGGAGCGGGTGGGGCGGGCCGGTCGATTGCCGCGAAATGCGTGCGTGAAGGCGCCCAGCACGTCTGGGTGGCAAATCGCACTGCCAGCAAGTCCGACGCCATTCTGCAAGCGGTCGGTAACGCGGGGCCCATTGCGGCCATTCCATTCACCAATGCCGCCATTCGCACGATCATTGACCGGGTGGACCTGCTGGTCAACGCAACTTCGGTTGGACTGCGACCGGGCGATTCGCTCGGATTGGAGCCCGCGTTTTTTACTCCCAAACTGTACGTCTACGACACAATTTACCGGCCGGCGGAAACCGAACTGCTGAAGCTCGCCCATACTGCCGACGCCAAATGCGCGAATGGTTTGAACATGTTGCTCTATCAAGGCGCCCGCTCCTTTGAGATCTGGACCAAAGATAAGAAAGCCCCGCTGGCCAAGATGCGGCAGGCGCTAAAAACTGCTGTCTATGGTGGGCCCCAGTGAGTCGGGGACTCCAACTTTATCTCGATTTCATCGTTTTCGTGTTCGGTGCGGTACTGGGTAGTTTTTTGAATGTTTGTATTCACCGGATGCCGCGGGGCGAATCCATTGTTTCGCCACCTTCATCGTGTCCGCATTGCGGAACCCACATCCGCTGGTACCACAATATCCCGTTGGTGACCTACCTGGCGATTGGCGGTAAATGCCGGTATTGTGGGGCAAAAATCACTCCCCGCTACTTCGTTGTCGAATTACTCACCGCCATCGCTTTCCTGGTATTATGGCTGCGATTTGATGGGTGGCTGGCGCCAATCTATTGGGTGTTATTCGCTGGTTTTGTCGTGGCCACATTCATTGATTGCGAGCATTTCATTATTCCGGATGAAATTACGCTGGGCGGAATTGTGGCGGGCGTGGTCCTGAGCCTGGCCTACCCGCCGCTCATGGGTAAAACAACTGCCGCTGAGGCAGGAATCCAATCCCTGCTGGGAGCCTTGTGTGGTGGCGCCGTGCTATATGCGGTCGTGGAGGGCGGCAAGTTACTCTTTGGCAAGCAAAAGATCGCGTTAGAGCCGGGAACGCAGATCGTCATCGCGGACGGGAAAGTCACCATTGCGCCGGACGAATGGCTCTGGGAAGATCTTTTTTATCGGGCGTCCGATCGGATTACTTTTCATGCGGTAACTCTGCAGTTTGGCGGACAGAATTTTGCGGCCGTTCGCGTGGCAATATCGGAAACCCAGTTGTGGGTGGACGACCAGGAATTTGATCTGGCGACCATTGGACGAGTGGAAGCGACGAGCGATCAGATCTGCCTGCCGCGGGAAGCCATGGGTTTCGGCGACGTTAAATTGCTGGCGGCGATCGGCGCTTTTCTGGGGTGGCAGGCAACTTTATTCACGGTGGTATTCTCCGCCTCTTTCGGCAGTTTGCTGGGCGTTTCGAGTATTTTCTTCCGCCGGTCGCAGTGGCAGGGGAGGATTCCCTATGGACCCCATCTGGTGGCCGCGGCGGTGCTCTGGATGTTTACCGGACCAGCGATCGTGAATTGGTATTTGCGACTGCTGGGACGGTAGGTTGCTACCCTGGCTACAGCAGCTTCTTTAATTCAAGTTTCGCAATCTTGCCGGTCGCTGTCCGCGGCAAGGACTGCATGACGCGTACTTCCCTTGGCAATTTATAGTCGGCCAACCGTTCCCGGCAAAAGCGGAGGATGGCGGCAGAATCCAAAGCCGCCCCAGTCTGCGGGCTGACGAACGCAACCGGCGCTTCGCCGCGTTTGTCATCAGCGCGGGCGACAACCGCGGCTTCGTGAACATTGGGAAATGTATACAGTACTTCCTCAATCTCGCGCGGATAGACGTTCATGCCGCGCACCAACAGCATTTCCTTTAAGCGATCGACAATGAAAATGTATCCGTCCTCGTCCATCCGTCCCAAATCACCGGTATGGAGCCAGCCGTGCCGTAAGGTTTCGGCATTGGCGGTAGGTTGGTTGTGATACCCGCGCATCACATTCGCGCCGCGAACCGCGATCTCACCAATGGTTCCCCGCGCGACTTCCCGCCCGTTTGAGTCGACAATTTTAACTTCGACATCCGGCACAGGTACGCCGACGGAGCCCCCTTTACGGGGTCCCCGGATTGGATTGAATGAGACGACCGGCGAGGCCTCGCTCAAGCCGTACCCTTCCAACAGAGGGAAGCGGAACTTACGCTCAAATACCGCCAGCGTTTCGTGGGGCAGGGGAGCCGCTCCCGAAATTGCCAGGCGGAGTTTCAGAACCCAGTGGACCCAGAACGGCACTTTCGTCTGTGCCATGGCCTGAAACAGTTGCGGAATTCCCACCAGAATCGTCGCCCGGTTGCGAATAATTTCGCGGACTGCCAATTTAAACGGTTGCAGGGATTTGATCAGCACAATGCTCGCCCCCATGGCGAGCGGCATAAAGATGCAGACCGTTAACATGAAACTGTGAAACATCGGGAGCAACAACGTCAACCGGTCATCCGTGGTTTCCGCGAGTGCGGTGATGCAGCTCTGCACATTCGCAGCCAGATTGGCATGCGTCAGTTGCGCGCCCTTCGATTTGCCAGTCGTGCCGGAGGTGTAAATAATCACCGCCAAATCGGTGGGCGCAGTCATCGTCCAGATGGGGTCCGTGTGTCCTTTGTGCGCAAGCTGGCGGGTGTGGAGTATTGTCACCCGTTCCAACTGGCTGGTAACGTCGTTGAAGTCGTCTTCACTAATCAGGCATTTCAAGCCGCAGTCGTCCACAATGTGCTGAACTTCGGGGGCTTTCAAAAAAGAATTCACCGGCACCACAGTCGCCCCGGACTTCAGCAATGCGTAGAGCGCATAGATAAACCGGGGGCTGTTTTTGAGGAGCAACCCCACCTTGTCACCCGGCTGAACGGCGTGCAAGTGTTGGAGGTTCCCGGCGTAATCCTGGATGTGGCCGGTCAGTTGATGGAAGGTGATTCGCTCGCGGCCGTAAAACACCGCGATCTTCCGCGGATGCCGTGCCGCCACTTGATCAAATTGAGAAATGACGGTTGCCGTCTGCATCATCACCACAGCGAGGATTTCAACTCCGCCACCTGCTGATCGCCATGCCACAAACTGGCGCGCCAGCCCGACACGGTGCCGCCGTGCCGATAAACTTCACCAGCCACCACAAACACATGCGCGCACTCGTGTTGCGGCCGGTATAGCTGACTGCCAATCTTATCGGGAGCATTGATCTGCCGGTATTCGAACTTCACCGAGTCAATCTGATCGCCATGCCATTGGACAAAGAATTCCTCCCCCTGTTGATCGGGAGGTAGAAATTTACCTTCCGTCCGCAATCCAGAGGCCCGGTCGGTCAGAAATGCGTCCTGCTCACCGGCGGGCACGGTGAGGATCCGGGTCTTGGACCAGACCGTATCAACTCCGGGACCGGCTGTCCGGCAGCCCGCGACGGCAATAAACAAACTGAATAAAAGAAGGGTTTGCTTCATTTTTTCGGCGCCTCGATGATGAGGGTAATCTCCCCTTTGATGGCACGATTCTCAAGCCTTTTTAGCAGGATTTCGGGTGTGCCGCGGAGCGTTTCCTCAAATTTTTTCGTCAATTCCCGAGCGACAACGACGCGGCGATCCCCGCAAATGCTTTGCAACGCCGTAAGTGATTTAATCAGACGGTAGGGCGACTCAAAGAACACCAGCGTAAAGGGGAGGGCGGTCAGTTGCCGAAAGATCTTTTCGCGTTGGGCGGATTTGTGAGGTAGGAACCCGTAGAACAAAAAAGGTTGCACGGGCAAGCCGGAGCCGGCAAGCGCCGTCGTAATCGCGGAGATCCCCGGTATCACCTCCACTGCCTGGCTGTCGGCTACCGCCGCGGCAATCAACCGCAACCCAGGATCGGACAACGTGGGCATGCCGGCGTCGGACACCAGGGCCACCTGCTGGCCAGCGCGGAGTTTCGCCAACAGCTCGGGCGTTCGTTTCGCCTCATTAAATTCATGGTAGCTCACCAGCGGTTTGTGAATCTCATACCGGGTCAGCAATTGCCCGGTATGGCGCGTGTCTTCGGCGGCAACACAATCGACTTCCCGCAGGGTGCGCAACGCCCGCAACGTGATGTCTTCAATGTTACCGATGGGGGTGCCTACAATCAGAAGTTTGCCGGTGGCCATTCCTGACTTTAGGGAGCCGGCGCTCGAAAAACAAGCGGCGACTTGACTCGATCCACCAATTCCGGAACGACGAACACTGGGAACGCACCCCCAGAATGTCCTAAAAAATGGCTGAGTTTTAATTTGGACCTTGCGGTCACAGGGGTGAATGTGTTTGAGATAGAGCATGCCAGAGCTAAGAAAAGATCCGATTATGGGGCGGTGGGTCATTATCGCAACGGAACGCGGCAAGCGTCCAAACGATTATAATGTCCCAGCCGTCGAGGCGATTGACCCTGCAAAAAATCCGTTTGCCGAAGGGAATGAACACCTGACGCCACCGGAAATCTTTGCCTTTCGCGATCCCCGCAGCAAGCCCAACGGTCCGGGGTGGCAGGTCCGCGTGGTGCCCAATAAATTCCCGGCCCTCCGAATTGAAGGGGATTTGGAAAAAGAGGGGCAGGGGATGTACGATAAGATGAACGGCGTTGGCGCCCACGAGGTCATCATCGAAACTCCCAACGCCAATCTGCAGCTCGAAGAACAGCCTGTCGAAGGTGTGGCGCGCGTTCTGGAAGCGTATAAAATCCGGATGCAAGATCTCCTCCGGGACCCGCGGCTCCGCTACATTTTGATCTTTAAGAATTTTGGGCGACAGGCGGGCGCTTCACTGGCGCATCCGCATTCGCAGTTGATCGCCACCCCAATCACTCCCAAACACGTCAAGGAGAAACTGGGCGGAGCGATGCAGTACTACGCGTATAAGGATCGCTGCATTTTTGAGGACGTGCTCCGTCAGGAAATCCGCGAAGGAACCCGCCTCGTGTATGAGAACGCCGGTTTTGTCGCGTTCTGTCCGTTCGCCGCACGGTTCCCGTTTGAAATGACCATCATGCCCCGCCGGCAATCCGCGTATTATTCGGATATCCATCCCGATGAATTGGTGTTACTGGCCGACGTCCTCAAAGTCGCCCTCCAAAAACTCAGCAAGGCTTTGAATCAGCCGCAATATAATTTCATCATTCATAGCGCACCTGCCCGGTATGTTCATCATGGCTACTGGACGACGATTGATCATGATTTCCGCTGGCACATTGAAATTTTACCACGGCTGACCTTGATTGCCGGATTCGAAACCGGCACCGGCTTCTACATCAACCCGACGCCGCCGGAAGACGCTGCAAAGTACTTGCGCGAAATTCCGGTCTAACGTCGAACGACCCAGGGCTCTCGTATGCCACTCAATGTTGCCTTGCTGTGGCACATGCACCAGCCGTCCTACGTGGACCCGGTGCGCGGCACCGCCTTAATGCCCTGGGTCCGCCTGCACGCCACAAAAGGCTACCTCGACATGATTTCCATGGTTGAGCAGGTTCCCGAGTTTCGGTGCACCTTCAACATTACGCCGGTCCTCATCCAGCAAATCACGGAACTCGCCACCGGCCAGGTCTGTGATCTCTGGCACGAACTGGCCACCACACCCGCCGACTCCCTGACACTCGACCAGCAATGCGCAATCCTCGAGCATTTTTTCAAAGCGAACCCAACGCAAATGATCCGGCCGTATTCCCGGTACTGGGCGCTGCTCCACAAACGGGGGCTGCGTCCACCGGCCACGGGCTATGCCCGCATTGCCAGCAGTTTTACCACCCAGGATTACCGCGATTTGCAGGCGTGGTTTAATCTCACCTGGTTCGGCTACGCCGGCTGTCGGATCTACCCGGAAATTGCCGACCTGAAACGCAAAGGCGAACACTTCACGGAAGATGACAAGCAAACCATTTTTGCTGCCCAACTCGCCATCCTGAAAACCGTCCTTGGATATTACCGGGTGCTGGCGGAACGGGGGCAGATCGAAATCACAACCACCCCGTTTTACCATCCAATTCTGCCGCTGGTGTACAACACTGAATTCGCACGGCGCTGTCGGCCGGAAGCGCAGTTGCCGCCCCAATTCTCCCATCCCGAAGATGTCCGGGCCCAATTGGTCATGGCCCGCCAGCTCCACACCCAAACATTCGGCCAACCGCCGGTCGGCCTCTGGCCATCGGAAGGCTCCGTTTGCCCGGAATTGACCCCCATTTTGCAGGAACTCGGTTTCGAGTGGTTTGCCACCGACGAAGAAATTCTCTGGCGGAGCCTCGCCGCCCAGAACCTCCAGCCGACGGCGGTCGACCGGAAGCAATTATTCCAACCTTACCAAATTCAGTTCGGCGGCGCCAAAGTCCAGGCCGTTTTCCGGGAACGGGCCCTCAGTGATTTTGTCGGATTCACGGCCTCGCGGAACGAGCCGGCGGTTGCCGCGGCCTTTATGGTGGAGCACTTCGCCCGCATCGCCCAGAGCTTGCCGCGGCAGGAACCGCTCTGTGCGGTTGTCTTGGACGGCGAAAATGCCTGGGAACATTTCCCCGACGGCGGCGAAGCCTTCCTCCGTGAATTGTACGAGCAGGTCGCCAAGCATCCAGCGCTGCGGCCAACCACCGTCCATGATTATCTTGTCGACAATCCGCCAACGGCAAGCATCCCGGCACTGCACACTGGCTCGTGGATCAACGCCAATTTCAGTATCTGGATTGGGCACCCGGAAGACAACCGAGCGTGGGAACTCCTCGGCCAGACACGCGCCTTCCTTCAGGCCAAACTGGATCGCGGGGAACTCACAGCCGACCAACAACGCCGGGCTCTCAATGAAATTTATGCCGCCGAAGGCAGCGACTGGTTTTGGTGGTATGGCGACGATTTTGTAACTGACAACGACCTGATCTTCGATGAGCTATTTCGGACGCATCTTCAAAACGTCTATAGCCTATGTGGCACGCCAATCCCGGCTGCGTTAAAAATTCATATTTGCCGGTCGGAAGCCATTCCGGAAATGCGCCAGCCAACCGATTTGATTCATCCATCCATCGACGGTCAATTAACCTCGTTTTACGAATGGACGGGTGCAGGAATCTATGAAGCCGGTCGAACCATGGGCGCGATGTATCAAGCGGAACGTCTCATCGAAAGCATCCATTTTGGGTTCGACACCACCCAATTGTTTTTACGGATTGATTTTCGGAAAGATGCCAATTTGCCCGTACCCACCGGCATTCGCATCCAATTTCTACAGCCGCAGCCGGCCACACTCAACATTCCCGATCTAACCGCCCCCGTAATTGTTGGAAATCTCACAATAGGGGACCGCCCATCCATTTCCATTCCTGACATTCGTCATGGAAAAATTCTCGAAATCGCCTTGCCGTTTGCCAAGGTCGACTGGTGTTCTGGTCAAATCATCACATTTACTGTTCACCTGCAAGTTAACAATGTTGACATGGAACGGCACCCGGATGTTGGGATATTGACAGTTACCTTACCAGGTGAGCAGTTTGAGCTTGAAAACTGGCACGTCTAACTAACTACCCAACTACAACCCCCGAATCCGATCCTACCCTTGTGGATGTCGTAGACATTATTAGATATAATCTCTATTGTGCGACGTTGTTGCTTCCGCCCCTTTTCTTCCAATTCAAATAACTAACAGGCAAGATGCCTGTCCCACTAATAAACGAGCGGCCGTTCGACAACGCTCAGGGCCCGAGCCCCATTCGAGGGAGACGCTCGTTCTACTATTACGGAACGACGGTGACTCCAATCCGCGGACCGCCTCAAGCGAATCCGGCTTCCTCGACCTTGAGACGCTCGGTGCTAGTCGAGGTGGCAATGGCATAGAGCCTGGCAAATTGGCCACCCCGGGCCAGTAGCTCGGCGAACTTCCCCTGCTCCACTACACGGCCCTGCTCCATGACCACGATCTGGTCGGCCGACCGGATCGTACTGAGCCGGTGGGCGATAATGATCACAGTCCGGCCTTTCGCGAGCGCCGTCAGCCCACGCTGCACAAGCTGCTCCGACTCGACATCCAAAGCCGATGTCGCTTCATCGAGAATCACTATCCGGCTCCGGGTGAGCAGACAACGCGCGACCGCCAGACGCTGGCGCTGGCCACCGGAGAGTTGGTTGCCGCCTTCGCCAACCCGGTGCTGGAGCCGATCTGGAAATTTCTCAATAAACTCCCAAGCCCCGGCTTGATCGAGCAATTGGATCAGTTCGGCCTCGCTGATATCTGGACGGATGGTGCGCAGGTTAGCTTCGATGGTGGTATCGAATAGGAATGGATCCTGGAGCACGACGCCGAACAGGCCCCGGTATTCACGCAGCGGTAAATCCCGAACGTCATGGCCATCCAGCAAAACCGTCCCGGTATCCGGGTCGTAAAAACGGAGGAGCAGATTGGCGAGCGTGGACTTGCCGCTCCCGCTCCGACCGACGAGGGCAACGGTCTGATGCGCCGGGATGGTGAGATTGATATTGCGCACCACCGGAGTATCGCCGTAGGCAAACGTGACATCGCGAAATTCCAGACGGGCTTCGATCGTCGACGGCAGGACTGCCCCGGGCTGTTCGACCAGCGTGCTATCCGTATCCAGCACGGTGAATAATTGGTCGAACGCGGCACGCGAACTCATCATCTGACCGTACACACCGGTCATGGCGCTGATCATGCCGATCAACGTGGCCTGATACCCCATAAAAGCCACGAGCGTGCCGAGCGGAAACCGGCCGGCATCGTGCATCACCAATACCGCGCCGCCGACCATCACCCCCGCCGTAATCAGATAGCCCAGACCTTCGGTGACGAACCCGAGTTTCATCGACTCCAAAACGCTGGCCAGCCATTTGTCCATGGCCGGTCGCAATTGTCGGGTAAACTCCTCCTGGACCCGTTCCTCCAGTGCAAACGATTGAATGGTCTTGTGCCCCCGCAGCTTGTCCATGATCACATTGACAATTTGCATCCCCGCCTCCGTGGAGACCTGCGTCTTGGCGTAGATCCGCCGGGCCAGCGCGCGCGCCGCTACGACGTAGCCAACGGCTCCGGTCAGAATGACCAAGGTCAGCACCGGGCTGAGATAGAGGCAGAACCACAGGCTGAAGGCCAGCCCCACGACGTACACAACCAACTGGCTAAAGACCACCTGCATGAAGTTGCCGAGGGTGTTGATCGAGTTGCCAAAAACGCGCTCATAAATGTAGCCCGAGGAAAACTGGCTGTGGAAGCGCAGGCAGAGCGACTGCAAATGGGCGAAGCTCGTGGCTCGCAACTCGAAGACAATGGCTTGTTGAACCCGATAGACCACTGTCATCGCCCAGAACCAGAGCGTCATCCGCAGCAGCATGACAATCAGGAATACGCCGGCCGCCAGCAACGCCAGGGATAGGTTCCGTTGGGGAATCGCCACATCGATCATATACTTGGCAAACAACGGCTGTAACGCGACCGCCAAGCCGACCGCACCGATCAACAGTGCCGCCCACAGACCGCGCCAACGATGCGGCTGCACCAGCGGCCAGAACCGCCGTCCGATCTCCCGCCACTCGTAATGGCGCAGTTTTTCCAATGGATTATTCATCGCATCCTGTGCAACAGGCGTGAACCATAACGGATTCAGTCTGGAAAGCAATCACGCGCGGGAACGCCGAAATATATTTTCCCCGGCAAGATTGGGTCGGCGGACCTGCGTGCGCCATTCGTAGGTCAACCCAGACGGCGCGGTCGGGACACCGCGCCCTGATGTTCCCGGTAGGGCGGGCTGTCTCTAGCCCGCCGTTCGCGCCGAAAATAATTCTTACCCGTGGATTGGGGACAACCGCCTTTTCCCTTGCCGCACAATTTCGGCGCGTGGTAAGTGTTCCCCACCGACGCGACAGAAGGCGTCCATCCCATGCCTTGCGGCTTCGCCGCTTGAGGAGAAACTAATATGTATATTGGCGTAGATTATTATCCTGAACATTGGCCCGTGACCCGGTGGGCGACCGACGCGAAGTTGATGCACGACGCCGGGTTTAATGTGGTGCGTCTGGCGGAGTTTGCCTGGTCGCGCTTGGAGCCGGCGGAAGGGCAGTTTGATTTTAAGTGGCTGGATGATGCGCTGGCGATTCTTGCCCAGCAAGGAATCTCGGCCGTGCTTGGTACTCCGACCGCCGTCATGCCGGCTTGGGTGGCCCATAAATATCCGGAAACGTTGGCCACGGAGAAGAACGGCACCCGGATCGCCTGGGGCATGCGTAAGAACAACTGCTTCACTTCCGGGACTTATCGCCTGCTTTCCGAGCGCATCACCCGAGCCATGGCTGAACATTTTGCGGCAACACCGAATGTCATCGGCTGGCAAACGGACAACGAGTTTGGTGACCCCCAATGTTTCTGCGACACTTGCCGCGCCGAGTTCCACGAGTGGCTGCGCCGGCGGTATGGCACCACCGACGCCCTCAATACCGCGTGGGGCACGCATTTCTGGGGCCACCAGGTGTCCCAGTGGGATGAAATCACACTGCCGGCCAGCAACGACACCTTCAACCCGAGCCAGTGCCTGGACTGGAAACGCTTTCAGTCCTGGCTGAATGTGCGGTTCCAAGCCGATCAGTTGCGGATTCTCCGGGCCACCTGCCCGAAACAATTTGTGACCCATAACCTGATGGGCTTCTTCAAGGAATTGAACTATTACGACCTCGCGACCGATCTCGATTTCGTCGCGTGGGACAATTATCCGATTTGGGAAGAGGTCGGCAAACGCTGGTTTGATTCAGCCGCCGCCGGTGACCTGATGCGCGGGCTGAAGAACAAGCCGACCTGGATCATGGAAACCAATGCCGGACCGGGCGGCTGGGGTAAATTTGGACGCAATCCATATCCAGGCGAGATGCGTGCGTTCGCCTATCAACAGATTGCACACGGCGCTGAAGGGTATGTCTGGTTTCGCTGGCGAACCTGCACAGCCGGCCGCGAACAATACTGGCACGGGCTGCTCGGGCACGATGGAGTCCCGGCCCGGCGCTACCAAGAAGCAGCGCAGACGGCTCAGGAACTGCACCGGCTGGCTCCGATACTGGCAGGCACGACTGTCCAAGCGGAGGTGGCGGTACTGCATGATTACGAGAGCCTCTGGGCGTTGGACTTTCAAGCGGGCTACGAAGGCAACGACACCATCGGCCATATCATGCGCTACTGTGCGGCGCTTTATCGGGCCGGGGTGGGAATCGATTTCGTCTCGCCGCACTGTGACATTTCCCGTTATCGGGTGGTGATCGCGCCACAATTATTCATTCTGCCGGACGCGCTGGCGGATAAACTGCGCGACTTTGTAAAAGCCGGCGGCACACTGCTGACCGATTTGCGATCGGGCGTGAAGAACGAGACCAATCTCTGCCACGACCGAACACTGCCCGGTAAACTTAGTGAAGTGCTCGGGATTCGCATCGAGGAATACGAGGCACGGCAACGCGAGCTCCCGATTGTTGGCAGCGCCAACCTGCCGGGGTCTGCCACGGCAACTCTCTATAGCGATTGGGTCATTCCCGGAACCGCCGAAGTGCTGGCAGGGTATGACGCCTGGCATCTGCAACCGTATGCGGCCGTCACGCAAAATCGGTTTGGCAAAGGCCACGGGTTCTATGTGGGAACCATCGCGAAGGAACCGGCATTCTATGACCGATTGATTGCCCGCGTTCTTGGCGAAGCTGGCATCAAACCCGTCCTCACACCACCACCCGGAGTCGAGATGGCCATTCGCCGTGGTGCCGGCAAAGAGGTAATTTTTTTGCTCAACAGCACTGACCAGCCGGTCACGATAGCACCGCCCACCGGTGCCAGTGATGCGCAAACCGGCCAGCCCTGCAAGGATTCACTGACCCTGGATCGTTTCGACGTAGTCGTGCTATTGCGCAAGAGCGCCGGCCATGGTAGCGCGGGCTGTCCCTAGCCCGCCTTCGGCCCGGTAGTAGGACAGGCATCTTGCCTATTTGCCGGATAGTAGGACAGGCGTCCCGCCTGTCTATCATTCAATCTGACAGGCAAGATGCCTGTCCTACTATTCAACGGGCGTCTCGCCCGTTTGATTGATCCGCACATGACAGGCGGCCCTTCGACAGGCTCAGGGTCCCGAGCAACGTCGAGGGAGACGCCTGTCCCACTCAAAAGCGATTGCCGGACTGCTCCACTGCCTTTATTACTATCCAACATGCAGTGGATTACCGTCTGTTGGCGGCGCGTTAAACCCGCCTTGCCGTATGCGCTCGCCCTGGCTTTCACAGCTCTCGTGGCGTGTTTGACCCGTCATCACGAGATGTGGCGCGACGAATTGCAAGCCTGGCTGCTGGCCCGCGACTCGGCGACACCGCTCCAACTGCTGCAGAATATGCGGTACGAGGGTCACCCCGGTCTCTGGCATCTGTTGCTCTGGCCGCTGGCACAGTTCTCGCCCGATCCGGTCTGGATGCAAATCCTCCATGTGACCTTGGCCGGCTTGTCGGCACTTATGGTGTTCCGTTGTTCGCCATTTTCGTGGGGTGTCAAACTCCTGCTCGTGCTGGGATACTTTTTTGCCTACGAGTGGGCTGTCATTGCCCGGAATTACGCCATCAGCGTGCTGTTGCTTTTTACAGTCTGCGCCCTCTTCAAAGAGCGCTGGCGATGGTTCCCGGCAATCGCCACCGCACTTTTGTTGCTATGCCACACGAACATCTTTGCCTGCCTGTTGGTCGGCGTGTTGACCGTAACCTTGCCGATCGAGTTTGCCGTCGCGTATGTCGGTCGCTACCGGCAGGCGGAGCGCTACCTCGGCCGGTTCCTCGTGGGAATGGGACTCATCGCCTGCGGGCTGTATTCGAGCATCCACCAGACAATCCCCCCGCCGGATTCGGGTTTCGCGTGCGGGTGGCGCTGGCAGTGGCGGGAAGGCGCGGCGGACAGTGCGGGCGAGATCGTGACCCGCGCCTATCTACCGGTCGCGGTCAACCGACTGAACTTCTGGAATTCAAACCGGTTCTTGGATCAGCCCTGGGAAAACCAAGGCGCGCCACTGATCCCGCGCACTGGCCGGTTTGCCTGCGGATTGACCCTCTTGGCGCTGGGGAGCCTGTTTTTCCTGAAGCGCCCCTGGCTGCTGGTGCCGTACTGGCTGGGAAATCTAACGCTCCTCACATTCTATCACGTCAAATATCAGGGCGGCCTTCGGCATTCTGGATTTCTCTATCTGTGGTTCGTCGTCCTGCTGTGGATGTCGTTCGCCTATCGCC
>Ga0114951_10002093_pt1 | contig 23285 bp, 19 predicted proteins | sample AM7aDNAmetaG_FD_88677 | JGI IMG/M metagenome (GOLD analysis project Ga0114951, IMG submission 88677) | Freshwater microbial communities from Finland to study Microbial Dark Matter (Phase II) - AM7a DNA metaG | ecosystem: Environmental > Aquatic > Freshwater > Lake | place: Finland: Lake Alinen... | reverse complement strand
CGGCTAGCGCTCCCGGGCCATGGTGCGCCGCCGCGAGAGATACGATGTGCCCACCAGAATCACGAGAACAAGAACTCCCTTGAGGACGTCGGCTGCCTGGTGCGGGAGCGCGTATCGGCTGATTTCCACATTTGCTGCGCCCTGATCGAGCATGCCGAAGAAGAGTGCCGCAGCCACGATACCTGCGGGATGGAGCCGTCCGAGCAGCGCCACGGCGATTCCGGCATAGCCATAGCTGGTGGGGTTCGGGGTGAGGACGTGGCCTTCAATGCCCATGACCTGGATGGCGCCGGCGAGTCCGGCAAACGCGCCGCTGAGCAGCATGACGCCCATCTGTCGTGATGCCACCGGAATTCCCGCCAGCCGCGCTGCGGTGGGATTGAGGCCCGTCACCAGCAATTCGAAGCCGAACGCGGTGCGGGCTTGGACGAGCCATGACAGCCCGGCCGCGGCTACGGCGATCAGAATGCCGACGTGCAGCCCCGGCATGTTCGGAATCATCGGCAGCCAGAACGCATGCGGCAGCGAGTCGCTCTGCACGACGCTCGATCCGTGGGCATGCAGTGGTCCTTCCAGAAGAATCCCCAGCAGCGCCAACGCGATGAAATTGAGGAGGATGGTCGAGAGCACGATCGGCACGCCGCGCGTGCGGTCCAGTACGCCCGCAACTGCGCCCCATAGGCTTCCCAGAGCCATTGCCGCCAGGAGCGTCGTGGGGATCGCCAGCAGATACGGCGTGCCGGCAGGCAGCAGGCGCGTCGCTACGGTGGCTGCAGCGACCGAGCCGAGGATCGACTGGCCCTCCGCACCGATATTGAATACGCCGCAGCGAAACGCTACGCCGGCGGCCAGGCCGGTCAGGATCAGCGGGCAGGCGTTTTTGATTCCAACGGCCACATCGAACCACGTGCCGACCGCTCCCAGCCGCCACTCGTTGAGCACGTTTAGCGCCGGGTATCCCGCCAGCGACAGTCCCACCATCACCAGCAGCAGTGCCGCCAACATGCTTCCCATCACCAGCGAGGTTTCCGCGAGCCAGCGTTTCATTGCGCTCCTCCGCCGGAATCGGGCTGGCTCTGGGTACTCTCATTGCGCAATCCCAGCATTAGCCGTCCGATGCCTTCTTTGGTGTCGTCCGGCCAAGTGCTGGCGGTGAGCGTACCGTTGTATAACACGAACACGCGATCGCTGATCGCCAGCAGTTCATCGAGATCGGAATGGACCAGCAACACACCTGCGCCGCGCTGGCGCGCCTGCAGCAATTGCCGCATGACGAACGCCGTGGCCCCGACATCGAGTCCGCGTGTCGGGTTAACCGCGATGACCAGGCGCTTGTCCGGATCGTGTAGTTCGCGCGCCAGGACCACCTTCTGCTGATTGCCCCCCGATAGCCGGCCGACGGTATCGCGTAGCGAATTGCAGCGTACATCGTAGGTTTGCATCAGTTGCCGCGAGTGGTCCCGCCACGCCCCGAACCGCAGCCAACCCATCGTCGAAAAACGCGGCCGGCGATAGTCCTTGAGTATCAGATTCTGCTCTACGCTCAGCGGAAGCACCACTGCCTGGCGCTGGCGATCCTCGGCAATGTACGCCAGCCGATCCGCACGCCAGCGAATGGATCGCTCCGTGGCATCCACGGAACCGATGGCGATGCGGCCGCGTTCCACTCGCTGCGCGCCGATGATCGCCCGTACCAACTCCTCCTGTCCGTTGCCATCGACTCCGGCGATCCCCACGATTTCGCCGGCCCACACACGCATCGAAGCATCGCGAAGCTTTCCCAGCGAGACCCCCTCCAACGACAACGCCTCTTCACGCGTCGACGCGTGCGGTGCGTCTTCGTGGCGGCGTTGCAACGTTGGCATTTCCACCGCCGCGCCGACCATCATCAAGCTCATCGCCGCCGGAGTCAGTTCCGCCGCGGGCCCCGTATGTACGTGCTTGCCGCGCCGCAGAATCGTCACCGTGTCGCAGAGCCCCTGCACCTCCGCCAGTTTGTGGCTGATGAATACGATGGCATGTCCCGCCTTGCGCAGCTTGTCGATCGCCACGAACAGTTCCCGCGCCTCCTGCGGGGTAAGCACGGCCGTCGGCTCATCGAGAATCACGGTACGACCGCCCGCTCCGCCTCTTTCCTGGCTGACGGTCGGCAGCAACGCCTTGAGAATCTCCACCCGCTGCTGTGCGCCGACCCCGAGCGATTCGACGCGCCGCTCCAGCGGCACATCCCAGGGCAAAATTGCCAACCACTCTTTGGCCCGTCCCCGCGCCGCCCGCACACTGCTCCGCAGCACCAGCGCCAAATTCTCCGCCACCGTCAGCGTCGGCACCAATTTGAAATGCTGATGCACCATGCCGATGCCCAATTCCGCGGCCACGCGGGGTGACGTGATCCGCACTTCGCGCCCGCTCAGGCGAATGCTTCCGCCCTCGGCATGCGTCAGCCCGAACAGTACGTTCATCAGCGTCGTTTTGCCTGCCCCGTTTTCGCCCAGCAGTCCGTGCACCTGCCCCGGCTCAATGCGCAGCGACACGCTCTCCAATGCGGCCACCGGACCGTACCGCTTGGTGATGTCGATCATCTCGATCACGCGCTGGCCCCTTGTCGCCTGCCCCCCCTCCCCCCCGTTGAACATCGAATTAGGGAACGTCGCCCGCCGGAATTGTGATCTGGCCGGCATTCAGTTTCTGGGCCGCATCGTCCAGGAGTTTCAATGTCTGGTCGTCAATGACTGTGCCGCTCAATTTCGGATTTACCACCGCCACGCACACGCCGCCTGCGAGGTCTTCCTTCACCATGCCGCCCTTGAACGTGCCGTCCTTGATTTGCTTGAGCACGCGCTCAAACGCCACATCCATACGAATCACTGCCGACGCCAACGTGAAATCTCCGCAGACCGGGTTGGCGTTCTGATCGCTGTTGGCCCCGAACGTGTAGACGGCATTCCGTTTGCCCTCGAGCGGCTTTTCGTTGTACTCCTTCACCGCTTCAAACACCCCGCGGCTGGCCGCATCGACATTCTGCATGATCACGTCAATTCCCTGATCGATGTACGCCTCAGCCTGTTTCTTCGCCTTGCTGGGATCATCCCACCCGGTGTACTGCGCAGAGACGGTGACGTTTGGGTTCACGCTCTTCGCCCCCGCCGCGAAACCGCGTGCCATGATGGTGACCGTCGGCACGGCCTCGCCGCCGATGAAGCCGAGTTTGCCGCTCTTACTGACGCGCGCCGCGATGATGCCCAATTGATACGATGCGCCGGAGAGATCGTAATTCAGCGACTGGAAATGCGGGTTGTCCGCATCGCCGCCGCTGACGACGACCTTCACCTTGACGCTGCCGGGACGCGCCGGGTCGGTCAGTTCCTTCACCGGGTCGAGATATTCAAAACCGTGGGCGATCACCAGGGCAAATCCCTTGGCGTCAAACTGCCGGATCGCATCGGCTGCGGCATCCTTGGAGACCTGCTCCCGCACGGCCACATCGAGATGGTTGGCCGCGGCAAATTTATCGAGGCTGTCCTTGGCCAACTGATTCCATCCGCCATCACTGGTGGAACCGCTGACGAGCAGCCCGACCTTGGGGGATGGAGCGGCGCCGGTGGTCGGCAATCCGCCGCCGGTCGTGCCCGAATCCCCGCATCCCACGATCGCCACGAGCCATGCCGCCAGAAGCATCCCCACGAACGCTCGCATGTTCATTCTGAATCTCCAGTAAGACTACCGTTTTCGCCACGAACCGATTTCCTGGGATCGTTTATAGATGCCGAACGAACTCATTGCACACATGATGCCGATGACCACCAGCATGGGATTCTGTCCCTTGCCCAGGGTGAAATCTACCACCGGGATTGTAATGCTCTGCAACCCCAAGCCGAGTACCACGAAACCAGCACCGGCGGCCGTTCCGACCATTCCGGCGATCATCAGAGAACGCGGATAGCCCACGATCAGCCAAAGAACCTCCTGCAGCATCCGCCCGCCATCCATCGGATAGGCCGGGATCAGATTGAACAGCAGGAGCAGCTTGTTGATGTACCACATGTAGAGGCACACGTTCCATAGGATTCCAAAGATCAGTGAGTTGGGATCGATCCACCGCGCCAACTGGGGCAGCCCGTATAAGCTGATGAGCCAGAATGCCGGCCAGAGAATCGCATTCACCAGCGGCCCGCAGACCGTTGTAATCAGCCACGCCCAAGGATTCGGAGGCGGCTGCACGAAGGCGATCCCACCCAGCGGCCACAGCACAATGTGAAGGGCTTCGCCGCCTACCGCACGGCACGAAAGGGCGTGGCCGAATTCGTGCATCAGCACGGTGGCGAAGAGGAGCCCGATGAATAATGCTTCCTGCAGCGGTTCACTGCTGTGGTAAATTTGGTAAGCGGCATAGATCAGAAACGTCCAGTGTATGACGACACTGATGCGGAACCATCGCCCAAGCGGAATGCCCTGATTGAAAAAGTTCATAGACCCTGCCATCTTGAAAGATGGTGATTATAGGGGCACTCGCTGCGGTTGCGAATGAGATACTGCAACTCGCCGCTGTTCTTTACTCAAGCCAATTGATAATGCTTCCTTGTCCTCTGATAATCGCCCTCCATGACCACCGATCAACCATCGCTGCCTTCTTCCCCTCCCGAGACCACCCCGGCAGCGAAAAATCCCGCTCGCGCGCCGGTCTCGTTCATCTACCGCGGCGAAGGCACCGGCCCCTGGCAACGCTTCGTCTGGGGGTGCGGCAAGGTCATCTCGTACGTCATCACCATCGTCCTTTTCCGCCTGCATGTCCGCGGCCAGAACAATATCCCCCGCACCGGCGGCGTCATGCTCCTCTCCAACCACCAGTCCTTCCTCGACCCCTGGCTCATCACCGTCGCGCCGCGTCGGCAACTCCACTACATGGCCCGCGATACGCTCTTCAAGGGCGGGTTCACGCAGTGGATCGCCGAAATGTACAACACCTTCCCGGTCCGGCGCGGCTCGGCAGACCTTGCCGCCGTCCGCATCGCCGTCGAACGTCTCGACAAGGGGCAGATTGTCACCATCTTCCCGGAGGGCACGCGCTCCGAGGATGGCACCATTCAGCCGGTCATCCCCGGCTTTTCGCTCATCCTCAACCGCTGCAAGACCGACGTTTCCCTCCAGACCGTTGTGCTCGACGGCGCCTTCGATGCCTGGCCCCGCCACGCCAAATTCCCCCGTCCGCACGCCATCCGCATCGCGTACGGCAAACCGATCCCGCCCTCCGTCTGGAAAGAGCTTTCCCCCGACCAACTCGCCAGCCGCATTCGCCAGGAATTCATCAATCTGCAAGACACGCTTCAATCCCCCCACGCCGCAGCCTCCCGAGAGCGTTTCGCCGCCGACCTCGCTAAAGCGCCGCCGGAGGAAACCGCGTCGCGCAAACGTCGGCGGTGAAACTCCCCGCCGCTCACTCATCCATCCCGAACAGTTTCACCACGAACCACACCAGACCGAACGCGACCAAGAGTGCCGGCAGGTGAACGGGCATCCGGTAGCCGGCGAAGTAATAGGCCACTGCAATCCCTACCCCCGCGAGCATCAGCAGGAACGGCCACCCGAATGCTCGCACCCATCCCGGCAATTCGACCACCCCCGGATATTTCCGCGTGGCCCACACCTCATTGCGACAAAGCGGGTGATTGCACTTCGGGCATGCCTCGGCCGTCTCCGGCAGCCCATCCAGAGGAAACCGGCATTGCGGACAGAAACAATGGTCGTAGACAGGTTCAGCCATCGGTGCCCCCGGTGAAAACGCTGACGAATGGGGAGGATTGTACCTCCGGGAACCGGGTCGTCCCATGTCCATCTCTGAGCTGAGGGCGCAGAACACCGTATCCACGAATGACCAATAATCCGGTCCTGCTCTTGGCCCTGCTTGATAATGCCGATACATCATCCGTACAATCACCATCGGATTTCAGGAGATTTGAATGTTTGAACGCTTTACCGATCACGCCCGCAAAGTGATGGCCCTGGCCAACCAGGAGGCGCAACGGTTCAATCACGAATATATCGGCACCGAGCACATCCTTCTCGGCCTGGTGAAAGAAGGCTCGGGCGTCGGCGCGACGGTCCTCAAGAACCTCGATATCGATCTGCGAAAAGTTCGCCTCGAAGTCGAAAAGCTCGTTAAGAGCGGGCCCGACATGGTGACGATGGGCAAGCTGCCCCAGACGCCCCGCGCCAAAAAGGTCATCGAATATGCCATCGAAGAGGCCCGCAACCTCGGTCACAATTACGTCGGCACCGAACACCTGCTCCTCGGCCTGCTTCGCGAAAAAGATGGCGTGGCCGCCCAGGTGCTCATGAACCTCGGGCTCAAACTGGAAGAAGTTCGCGAAGAGGTGCTGAACCTCCTCGGTGCGGGCGTCGAATCCGAAGGCGGAGCCACCAGCGAAGCCAAGGGTGAAGCGAAGGGCAAGTCGAAGACGCCGGCCCTCGATTCGTTTGGCCGCGATCTTACCGAGCTGGCCCGCGAAGGCACGCTCGATCCTGTCATCGGCCGCGCCAACGAAATCGAGCGCGTCGTGCAGATTCTCTGCCGCCGCACGAAGAACAACCCCGTGCTGCTCGGTGAGGCGGGCGTGGGCAAGACAGCCATCGTTGAGGGCCTGGCTCAGAAGATCATTAATAATGATGTGCCGGAAATCCTCACCGACAAACGAATTGTGGTGCTGGACCTGTCCATGATGGTGGCCGGCACCAAGTACCGCGGCCAGTTTGAAGAGCGCATCAAGGCGGTCATGAACGAAGTTCGCCGCGCCAAGAATGTCGTGCTGTTCATTGATGAGCTTCATACACTCGTCGGCGCCGGCGGCGCTGAAGGCGCGATCGACGCTTCCAACGTGCTGAAGCCGTCACTGGCCCGTGGCGAAATCCAGTGCATCGGCGCCACCACGCTGGACGAATATCGCAAGTACATTGAAAAAGACGGCGCGCTCGAACGCCGCTTCCAGACGATCATCGTTGAGCCGCCCAACAAGGAAGAGACCGTCGAAATTCTCCGCGGCCTGCGCGACCGTTACGAAGCCCACCACCGCGTGCAGATCACCGATGAGGCCCTCAAGGCTGCAGTGGAACTTTCCACGCGGTACATCACGGGCCGCTGCCTGCCGGACAAGGCCATCGACGTGGTCGATGAAGCCGGCGCGCGCGTGCGTCTCAAGAGCATGACCAAGCCGCCGAATTTGGCGGAAATCGAGGAGCAGGTCGAACGGCTCTCCATCGAAAAAGATGAAGCGGTCAAGAATGCGGATTACGAACGGGCCGCGGAGCTGCGCGATCAGGCCGAAGCCCTGCGCAAGAAGAAGGAAGACGAGCAGCGCAAGTGGCGCGAGCAGGCGAAGGAAGTTGACGGCGTGGTCGATGAGGAAATGATCGCCGAGGTCGTCAGCAAGATGACCGGCGTGCCGCTGACGCGTCTGGAGAAGAAAGAAGTCCAGCGGCTGCTCGACCTCGAAATCGAACTGCACAAGAAAGTCGTCTCGCAGGACGATGCGATTAACAAAGTCGCGCGCTGCATTCGCCGCTCCCGTACCGGCATGAAGGACCCGAACCGCCCGATCGGCACGTTCCTGTTCCTCGGCCCGTCGGGCGTCGGCAAGACGCTGCTTTCCAAAGCGATCGCCGAATTCATGTTCGGCTCGCAGGAAGCTCTCATCCAGATCGACATGTCCGAGTACATGGAGAAGCACAACGTCAGCCGCCTGATCGGCGCGCCTCCGGGATACGTCGGCTATGAAGAGGGCGGGCAGCTTACTGAGCGCATCCGCCGCCGCCCGTATGCGGTCGTGCTGCTCGATGAAATTGAAAAGGCACATCCGGATGTGTTCAACATGCTGCTGCAGATCATGGAAGAAGGCCGCCTGACGGACAACGTCGGCCGCACCATCGATTTCAAGAACACCATTCTGGTTATGACCAGCAACATCGGCGCAGACCTCATCAAGGCCGGCGGACTGCAGAAGTTCGGCATTCCGGTCAAACGTTCGATTGATGAAAGCTACGAGGAGATGAAGAAGGGCCTGCTCCGCGAAGTGGAGAAGTTCTTCCGTCCCGAGTTCATCAACCGCCTCGATGATACGATCATCTTCAAGCCGCTGAGCAAGGAGAATCTGTACAGCATCATCGATATCGAGATGTCGAAAATGGCCAAGCGGCTCGCCGAGCAGGGCATCCGTCTGGAGCTGAGCACCGAGGCCCGCGACTTCCTCATCGAGTACGGCTACAACCCGGACTTCGGCGCCCGTCCGCTGCGTCGCGCCATCGAGCAGCACATCGAAGACGCCCTTAGCGAATCGATTCTCCGCGGCGACTTCAAAGGCATCGACCTCGTCAAGATCAACCGCGACGGCGACAAGCTCCGCTTCGAATCCGTGAACACCAAGGCCACCGAACCGACCCCCGCCGGCGGCGCGGCCAACGCTACATAAGAGGAGTGTCATCCAGATAGGGTGACGACATTACTCAATCGCAATTCCCCGGGCCTGCGACTAACCTTCGCAGGCCTTTTCTTTGCTCAATACCTCGCGATCGTCCACGCGCGACTATTCCCTCGTACCTATGCCGATCGCTTTTTCTGCGGTTCACCTTCCCGTATATCGCGTGTATTATGGCATGAACATTTCTCAGGAGGACCCAATCCATGTCCATCTTCGATAAGATTCGTGGCGAATTTGTAGACATCATCCAGTGGACCGAGCCCTCGCAGAACGAGATCCTGGCCTACCGCTTTCCTCGCTATAACAACCAGATCAAGATGGGCGCCCAGCTCACCGTTCGCGAAGGGCAGGTTGCCGTCTTCGTCAACGAAGGCCAGATTGCCGACGTCTACAAGCCCGGCATGTACACCCTCTCCACGCAGAACATGCCGATTCTGTCCACCCTCAAGGGCTGGAAGTATGGTTTCAATTCGCCGTTCCTCGCCGAGGTCTACTTTATTTCCACCCGCCAGTGGACCGACCAGAAGTGGGGCACGCAGAATCCGATCATGATGCGTGATGCCGAGTTCGGCCCGGTGCGGATTCGCGCCTTCGGCACCTATGCCTTTCACGTCACCGATGCCGCGGTCTTCCTTCGCCAGCTCGTCGCAACCGATCCCTCGCTTGAGACTTACGAAATCTCTAACCAGCTTCGCAACACGATCATCGCCCGATTCACCGATGTCGTCGCGCAGGCCAAACTTCCCGTGCTCGACATGGCCGGCAACTACGACAAGATCTCCAAGCTCGCACTCGAAACCATCAAGCCCGACCTCGCCTCCCTCGGCCTGGCGCTGACGCTCTTCTATGTCGAAAACATCTCGCTGCCGCCCGAGGTCGAACAAGCCCTCGACACCCGCACCAAGATGGGCGTGCTTGGCGATATGTCCAAATACACGCAGTTTCAGACGGCCACAGCCATCGGCGACGCCGCCAAGAATCCCGGCGGCATCGCAGGTGTCGGCGCCGGGCTCGGCGCCGGCATGGCCATGGCCGGCCAAATGTCCGGTGCCATGCAATCGGGCCTTGCCGCAGGAGCCGCTGGGGGGGGAGCCCCTCCAATCCCCGGCGCCGCGGCCTACTACGTTGCCCTCAATGGTCAGCAAACCGGTCCTCACGATGCCGCGACTCTCGCCACCATGGCCCGCGATGGCCGCCTCACCCGCGCCTCACTCGTCTGGAAGCAAGGCCTGCCTGCTTGGATCGCAGCCGAAACCGTCGGTGATCTTGCCACACTCTTCCCCCCCGCGCCACCACCGTTGCCGACGTGAACGCTCAGTCTCTCATTGGTTACGCTTCGTGTCCCTTCGTGTCTTAGTGCCTTCGTGTTAGAAATAAATGCAAGACGAACGCGAAATCGCCCGTGAAATTCTCTCCGGTCAAATCTCCGTCCAGGATGCCTCGCGGCTGCGCAGTTCCGGTGCCGCAGCCGTGGTTTCGCCCAAGTCCGCGCCCGCTTCGCCGCCACCGAAACCTGCCGCCGCCGATGTTGCACAGGTCAAAGAAAAGGATCCGGTGGTAACCAACGCCCCCTCCACCGACCGCAAATTTCCCTGTAAGAACTGCGGCGCCCGCCTCGATTTCGATCCCACCCAGCGGGCCCTCAAGTGTCCCTACTGCGGTTATGTTGAAGAGATCGCACCCTCTCGCGCCCAAGTCCGCGAAAACGACTACGCCCAGGTGCTCGCCAAGATCTCCACCACAACCAGCGTCATCGCCGGCCGCTCGCAGGAAGTCCGCTGCCCCGGCTGCGGCGCCAGCGTCCTTCTCGAAGACGACGTTGAGACCGACAAGTGCCCTTTCTGTGCCACGCACCTTGCCAACGCCCCGCGCCAATCGGCCCAGGCGCAGATTCAACCCGAGTGCCTGCTCCCGTTTCATCTCGCCCAGCGCGATGCCGTCGCCGCCTTTAACACGTGGATCGCCTCCCGCTGGTTCGCACCGTCCGACCTCCGCCAGTTTGCCAACCTCGGCCAGCTCTCCGGCGTCTACCTCCCGTTCTGGACCTACGATTCCATGACCTACACCCACTACTCCGGCCAGCGCGGCGACGATTACTGGGAAACCGAAACCTACACCGCCTACGAAAACGGCAAATCCGTTACCCGCACCCGCCAGGTCCGCAGAACCCGCTGGACGTTCGTCTCCGGCGAAGTCGACCACTTCTTCGACGATGTACTCGTCAGTGCTGCCAAGTCACTCCCCACACCCATGGTCGACAAACTCGACCCATGGGACCTGGCCAGCCTGGAAGACTTCCGCCCCGAATTCCTAGCCGGCTTCAAGACCGAACGCTACACCGTCTCACTCTCCGAAGGTTTCACCGTCGCCCAGCAAATCATGGACGGCCAAATCCGCACCCTCTGTTGCCAGGACATCGGAGGCGACCATCAAACCCTCTCTTCCGTCAATACCCAGCACGTCGGCATCACTTTCAAACACATCCTCCTGCCCGTCTGGCTCGCCGTTTATCGCTATCAGGACAAAACCTACCGCATCCTCGTCAACGCCCGTACCGGCGAAGTCGTCGGCGACCGCCCCTACAGCGTCTGGAAAATCTTCTTCCTCTCCCTCGCCATCCTCGTGGTCGTCATCATTGTCGGTTTCCTCGTCGCCAACAGCCGTTAGGGATTGGCCGATCACCCAAACGCCGGATTCTCAAACCCCGCCCCGAAACCCTCCTATAATCCTCCACTCGCCTATTCTGAAAGGACCCTCATGTCTGCCAAGATCCTCGCCTTCGCCGGTGCTCTTCGTGTCGGCAGTTTCAACAAGAAGCTTGTCCATATCGCCGCCAATGCCGCCCGCAAAGCCGGCGCTGAAGTCACGGTCATCGATCTCCGCGACTTTCCGCTTCCCATTTTCGATGAGGACCTGGAATCCTCCGATGGCCTGCCGCCCAATCGCCGCAAACTCAAGGACTTGTTTCTCGCGCACGACGGCCTGCTGCTCTCCTGCCCCGAATACAACTCCTCCATCACCGCCGTCCTCAAGAACACCATCGACTGGGTCTCGCGCCCCTGCGAAGGCGAAAAACCCCTCGGCTGCTTCGACGGCAAAGTCGCCGCGATCATCGCCGCTTCCCCGGGCGCGCTCGGCGGCCTGCGCGGACTCGTCACCGTCCGCTCCATCCTCTCCAACATCAAAGTCATCGTCCTCCCCGATCAGATCGCCATCGTCAAGGCTCACGAAGCTTTCAACTCCGACGGCAGCCTTAAAGATCCGAAACAACTCGCTGCCGTCGAGTCCATCGCGACGCGACTCGTTCACGTGACGAACAAACTCAAGGGGTAGCTTGAGGCCCGTTCACTCCCCGCGGAAAACCTTCGCCACCGCTTCCCCCGCTGGCTTGATCGCACCGGAAAAATCAATCACCGACGTATTGACCGGGCACGGAAAACAATCGTGTCCCATCCAGAAAATGATTCCCCCGATGGCCGGGAATCGCTTCTTACATACGCGCGCCGCATGGGTTAGCGCCTCCGCCTGTCGCGTCTGGCTCCATGTCACGTATGCCGCCAGATCCGCAGGATTCCCGCCGCTGGCCAGATAATCCTCCCACTGAATCCACCACGCCGATATGTGCAAGTAGTACGGATTGGACTTGTCCGCGGGGAGGGCATGATCTGCTGCATAGCGGTGCAAGACCTCAAACGAACTTGCCCCCGGCATTCCCGCTTCGGAACGAAACAGCGCATCATCATGGTCCCAGTAGTCGTTCCAACTCGCCAAATCTCCGCAATGGTTCCACGGTCCATGCACATCGTGATGCAAACCGTGCCCGAACTCCGCCTGGTTGGCCGTGAAACGCGGGCCCGTGGACGAGGTTGCCAGGAACCGCCGTGCTGGATCCAACCGTCGCACCGTCTGCTGCAGCGCGGCGATCATCGGGTGTGAAGCATCCACCGGTTTCCCGCCGCCGATTTTGCCGCCATCGTGCGATCCCTGCAACTCATTGCCACCACACCAAAGCAACAGCGACGGGTGATGCTGTCTCCGCCAAATGTAGGATGCGGCAATGTCCTCCATTGCCGCAATTGCCGCGGGCTCTTCCGGTGGCCAATTATCGATCCCGGAGGAGGAGAGCGGAAACTCCTGCCAAATCAGGATGCCCATCTCGTCACAGAGCCGATAGAAACACTCTCGCTCGAGCACCGCTCCGCCCCAGACACGCAGGAGATTCACACCCATTTCCCGGTAGGTTTGCAGTGCCTGCCGATATTGCGCCTTCGTCACATCCGCAAAGTTGGGGAGCAGCGGAACCCAATTGAACCCCTGCAGGAATGTGACCCGCCCGTTGATATGGCAGACCCACGGTTCGGCTCCCTTGGGCGCGCCGGCCGCAGCTTTCCACGCGATCTGGCGAAACCCCACCGTGCGTGCATTCTCATCGAGCAGTTTTCCGGCCGCATCCAGCAATCGAACCTGCAGTTCGTAAAGAGGTTGCTCCCCCTGCCCGTTCGGATGCCACGGCCGAGCGACGATGCCCGGCACCCGGATATGAAAGCGGCGACTTGCTGGATAGCTCTGGCGGAGAACTTCCCCCTCGGCCCCGCTGATCACCACTTCCACCGACTCCGCTCCCGATAGCCGCAACTCCGCCTCCAGCGTCAACTCGCCCCTCTGCGTTGTGGCATCATAGTTCGTGTACGCCCGCAGTTGTTCGATGGCGTCCCCCGTGTCCACCGACAACTCCAGCGCATCCCAGATTCCGATTTGCACCAGCCGCGGGCACCAATCCCACGCATAGTTGAATCGCGCCTTCCACTCGGTGATCTGCGATGTGTATCCAATCTGCCCCAGGAACGGCGGGGCGCCCGTAAACGCCATCGCCAATTCATTGGGTCCCTGGCGCAGATGCCCGGTCAAATCAAACTCGTGCGGCACGAACGTCCCGCAAAACTTTCCCGCTTCCTTCCCATTCACCAGCACCGTGCCCTGATAATCCAACCCCGCGCACCGCAGCACTTTCCGCCCCGGCGCGCTCGTCCACGCCTCCGGCAAGGTCGTTCTGAAGATCCAATGCCGATGCTCCACCCACTCGCACGCCCGGGAATTGAGCCCCACATTCCAATCCGGAATGATCCCGGCCCCGCGCAAGGCCTGCTGGACCGACCCCGGGACTTTCGCAGCAATGGCTGGCACATCCGGTTCCAGCTTCAGCCCCAGCTCCATCGAACTCGCGCACCGCCAGCATTCCGGGTGATATCCCGTCAGCTGCCATGGAAGCCCAGAAAGATCATGAAGCTGTCGCATGAAATACCCGCCAGAATGTGTGTCACAGTCCACGATGATAGTGCGTGTAACTCATCCGCGAAATCGTTCGCTCTCGCTCTGGCCCCCGTCATTCAGTAATATGAGATTCTTCGCCTTTCCCTTTGAGGTACCCATGAACACCCACACACTCCCTTCCCGCCAGATTCCCCTCGACGACTCCTTCGACGTCATCGTCATCGGTGGCGGCCCATCCGGCTGCACTGCAGCCGCCGCCGCGGCCCGCGACGGCGCTCGTACGCTCCTGATCGAACGCACCTGCAGCCTCGGCGGCATGGGCACCTCCGCCCTCGTCCCCGCCTGGTGCCCGTTTTCCGACAAAGAAAAGATGGTCTACCGCGGCCTCGCCGAGCGCGTCTTCCTCGCCTCCAAAGCCGGCGCCCACCATATCCCCGAAAAGCAGCTCGATTGGGTCCCCATCGATCCCGAAAAACTCAAACGCGTTTACGACGACCTCGTCACTTCCTTCGGGGTCACCGTACTCTTCGATACCCTCCTTGCCTCCGTTGAAACCGACGGCGCCGGCAACGTCACCGCAATCGTTGTTGCTAACAAAGCTGGCCTGAACGCCTATCGCGCCAAGGTCTACATCGACACCACCGGCGATGCCGATCTGACCGCCTGGGCCGGCGCAGAATTCCACAAGGGTGATGATGACTCCGGCGACTTGCAGCCCGCCACACACTGTTTTGTCCTCGCCAACGTCGACGAATATGCCTACCGCTTTGCACCCGCCGGCATCAACCTCAACCGCATCGTCGCCGAAGGCAAGCATCCGCTCATTCCCGACACGCACTGCTGCAATAACACCATCGGCCCCGGCTGCGTCGGCTTCAACGCCGGCCACGTTTGGCAGGTCGACAATACCGATCCATTCAGCGTATCCAAGGCCGTTATCCACGGCCGAAAAATCGCCGCCGCGATGCGCGACGCCTTCGCCGAGTATTACCCCGCCGTTTTCGGCAACGCCTTTCTCGTCATGACCGGATCACTTCTGGGCGTCCGCGAAACCCGCCGCATCGTCGGTGATTACGAACTCACGCTCGACGATTACCTCGCCCGCAAATCCTTCGATGATGAAATCTGCCGCAACAGCTACTTCATCGACGTCCACCATGCCAAGGCCGAGGCCCACAAACGCACCGACTCCGCCGATTTCGAAAAACGCAGCTTCCGCTACAACCCCGGCGAGTCCCACGGCATTCCGTACCGCTGTCTCACCCCCAAAGGACTGCGTAACGTCCTCGTCGCCGGGCGTTCCATTTCCTGCGACCGTCCCGTCCAAGGCTCGGTCCGTGTCATGCCCGTCTGCCTGGCCATGGGTGAAGCCGCCGGCGCTGCGGCCGCCCAGGCCCTGAAAGCCCCCAGTATCGACGTCCACGCAATCGACGTCACCGCGCTACGCAAGAGACTGCGCGAAGCCGGAGCGTATTTGCCGTAGTCAAAATCTGAGCGCCTTGAGCGCAAGTAGATCTGGGATTTTTACTCGAAATTCGCTTTCAGTCCGTGGGGCGTCGTCGTCATGCCCGCCGCATACAGATGGGAAACATCACACAGCCCTACGCATCGTGGCACCGCCCACTTTTTCGAGCGCTCATCGAACAGCACCGTTGTCACCGAGGTCGGCGCCAACCAGAACGCCGACCACATCAGCGGCAACGGAATCTCCAGCAAGTGCGACAGCCACGTCAACCCAAACCCCCCATGACAAAATACCACGATCTTCTCCCGATGCGGCTTCTCGCATCGATACCGCCCCTCCTCACGCACATACCCATGCCGCGCCAGAAACTCATCCGAATGTTTTTGCAGCTGTTCAAACGACTGCCGCACCGTGGACTTCGCAAACCATTCCATCGTGTGCCAGTCGTCGTGTTTCGGTAGCGGTCGCTTCGCCCGGATCAATTCCCCCGGCACATCCCAGGCCACCATTCGTCCCCATGGATCGATTTCCACATCCGTACCGGGAATTTCCTGCGTCCACGACTCAATCTCCAACTTCATCCCCAGCGCCTTGGCAGTGTACTGCCCCGTGTGAATCGCTCGCCCCAGCGGAGACGAATACAACCGATCCGGCTTCAACTTCACCATCCGCGGCACCAGTGCCTGCGCTTCCTTGTGCCCTGTCGGTGTGATGGTGTTATTCGGATAATCCGGATCCGCATGACGAACGATAAACAAACGCATCAGCACTCCAACCATATCTCAGGGTTCGTCGTGAGTTTCTCGACGACCTCTACCAAGCCCTGCAACGCCGCATTGGTCTGTCGCCGCAGCGATAGTAACTCACCAATCATCGCCGGCCGCCGCAGAAGCATTCCAAGCACCTTTCCCATCCGCGGGCGGCCCATCGCATCAACCAGCGTGAGCATCCTCGCATCCAGCGTCATATCCGCTGCATCCGAAATCGCGCGTACCGCCAAAATCGTTGGAATTAGCTCCAAATTCACTACATTTGGGTTCATTTCGCACGCTTTTTTCGACCAAAACGCGCCCAAATGGGGCTGAATCAGTCCGGTTTCCATATCCACCGTCAGCGCCCCAGTCCGCGCGAATAGTTCAGCTTTCTCCTCGGGCGTGGCCACGATTTTCTCTGCGGTGTGAATCCTACCTAAATGCACGCCCGGCAATTCTTTATGAAGCCTTCCATCGACCACGACGTCGCCCACTTTCAGCTGCGGCGCCAAGCCCCCGCCCACTCCGGCAATGATGGTTCCGGCTGGCTCAAACTCTCTCACCCAGCCGACAACCTCCGCTAGTCGCACCGCCCGAATCCCCACCACCACCACTTGCACACACTCTGAACTCCATGCCAGTGCAAGACTTGGGTGTGCTCGTAGCTGCAATCGCTGCGCGATTGCTGCGGCCTCCATCTCCACTGCTGTCAAAATGCTGATGCGTTTCTTCACATCCTTGATTCTACCCTCATCCCACTTCGCTTACACCAGCCTCAGCTTATCGCAAAAACGCACGCTGCCGGGCGAGACCTTACTCTCGTCCGGCAGCGTCCACTTCACTGGCCTCCCCAGGGGGCCTCTCCCCTACGCGGTTTGTAGCACTTGTGACTGGGATGTTGCCCAGTGATCTAAGATCTGTTGTGCTGTCATCTTATCGACGCGCGGAAACGTCACTTCGAAATGCGTTGCCTGGTAGTGGTATGACACCGCCATCCGTTGAATGGACAGATACTCCACGAGATCCCACATGCATGAGAAAGGAACTTCTGCCTTGGGAACACCTGCCGAATCCGTACTCACAATCAAACGTTCACGCATAAGTTCCTCGCTTCCTGCACACTTCCTAGCCGTTTCTCCGCAAATTTGTCCGGCTCGTGGCCAATAAAACAATACCGCAAAGCATGTTCCTTCAGCATTAAGCTGGGGTGTGGCGCTTGTGAAATTTGGGAGAGACTTCGTGATTATAGGCGATATTTGTGATTGTTTTTTTGTGCATTCTTAACGTGCCATGCCTGATTTGGTGCGACAAAGTGGCGAGATCTGCTCTGGGTACGACAAACCGCGCACCGCCGTTTCTTGGTCGTTTTGCCGCTTCTCGCGCCCCGTGTCGGATGGATCGCCTTACCCAATTGCGGACGTTCAGGTTGAATTTTGCATCTTAAGATGAGATCGCTGTTGGAACGACCGCAGTAACCCGGTATCATTTGCCAACTTGACTCCGATTTGCCCAAGGAAGGATTCCGGTATGGGTGTACCGATCTCGCAGATGTGGACCGTTGCGACTTACGTGCTTAAACAGAAGCTCGCGCGTCGTAAACACTATCCCCTCGTGCTCATGCTGGAACCACTGTTCCGCTGCAATTTGGCCTGCGCGGGGTGTGGCAAAATCCAATATCCCCCCCATATTCTCAAGAAAAATCTTAGTCCCGAACAATGCTTCCAGGCGGTCGAAGAATGTGGCGCCCCGATGGTGAGCATTCCCGGTGGCGAACCGCTGCTGCACCCGCAGATCAAGGAAATTGTTGAAGGCCTTGTAGAACGCAAGAAATACATCTATCTGTGCACCAACGCGCTGCTGCTCAAGGAAAAAATTGATCTGTTCAAGCCCAGCAAGTATCTGACCTTCTCGGTCCACATGGACGGGCAGAAGGAACACCATGATTTTTCCGTGTGCCGCGAGGGTGGCTATGACATCGCCATCGAAGGCGTCAAAGAGGCTGTGAAACGCGGGTTCCGTGTCACAACTAATACCACGCTTTTCGAGGGGGCGGACGCGGTCTCCGTCCGCAAGTTCTTCGACGAAATGATGACCCTTGGGGTCGAAGGCATGATGCTTTCGCCGGGATATTCGTACGACAAAGCCCCGGATCAGCAGCACTTTTTGGGGCGTGCCAAGACGCGCAAGCTCTTTTCGAAGATTCTTTCCAATCGCAAAAAAACGTGGCGATTTAATCAGAGCGTGCTTTTCCTTGAATTCCTGATGGGCAAGCGCCATTACAAGTGCACGCCTTGGGGCATGCCTACGTACAACATTTTCGGTTGGCAGAAGCCTTGTTATCTGCTGCAGGATGGGTATGCGGACACGTTTAAGGAACTGACGGACGCTACGGAATGGCACAACTACGGGACCGAGAGCGGCAATCCGAAATGCGCAAACTGCATGGTGCACAGTGGTTACGAGGCGTCGGCGGTGGATGAAACTTTTGGTTCGATCACGGGCATGTTTGCCACGGTACGATCGATGATTTTCAACAGCCATCCGAACAAGGCGGCGCTGGAAGCCCTTGATGAGCCTGGAGATGCGCCGCATAGTGCTCCGGTGCCGCTGACGGTCAGCGCTGCCAAGCCTGCGGAGCGTGAGACCGCTGGGGTTTGATTTTTAATTTTCAATTTTTGATGCATCTATTGATGCCACATACAGTTCGGAGTTCCCATGCCGCAAGAAACCAAAGCGATGCCGCAGAATCCTGATGAGATGGAACATGCGCCGGGGTTTGTGCATGAAAAGTTGGAGGGGTGGGTTCCCAAGTTGGCTTCGGATGAGGAGTTACGAGAGGCGCTCGAGAAGGCGTTTGATTTCCGTGGGGATGTAACGATCACGAAGAAAGACGGGACGAAAGTCGAAGGTTACATCTTCGATCGCCGTCCGGGCAAAAGTTTGGCGGACGCGCAAGTACGGTTGTTCGTTAAGGATACAGACGAGAAGGTGGCGATTTCTTATGGGGAGATCGCGGGGCTGGAGTTTTCGGGGCGCGATCCGGCGGCGGGGAAGAGTTGGGAGACCTGGGTGAAAAAATACCAGGAGAAGAAGGCGGCGGGGGAGAAAAACATCCGGTTGGAGCCGGAAAAACTGGACTGAAATCGACCTCATTTGGACTCGATTTGGACCCGTTTTGACCTGCTTTTGACATCGTTTTGCATGGTATTGACATCATTTTGGGTGTGTTTTTCATCCTATTTTGAGGTTTTGCACCGTGAGCATGCTCGATCGGTACAACGTGGTTTGGGAGCAGCCGGGGAAATCGGAACGGGATGCGATGCCGCTGGGGAATGGGGAAGTGGGGATCAGTTTGTGGGTGGAGGAGGATGGGGGCCTGCAATTTTTTCTTTCGCGGTCGGATGCGCTCACGGAGTTGGATCGGAACGTGAAGCTGGCGAAGGTGCGGGTGCGTCTGTCGCCGAACCCGTTTGCCAAGGGCGCGGCGTTTCGCGAGGAGTTGAAGTTGCGCGAGGGGGTGGTCGAGATTGAGGCGGCAGATGCGCGGCTGCGGGTGTTTGTGGATGCGGAATTTCCGGTGGTGCATGTGACCGGGGAATTTCAGACGGCGACGACGGTGACGGCGATTTTGCAGAGTTGGCGGACGGCGCCGCGGGCGTCCGGAAGCGACTCGCCGATCGCGGGGAGCGGGACGGATATTGTGGAGTCCGCTGATGTGGTGCGGGGATCAGACGAAGGGGTGTTGTTCTATCATCGCAACGGTCCGACGTGCATTGGGTATTTGGCGGAGTTGGCGGGGCTCAAGGATCATCCGGAGGTGGTGCCGGACACGCTGGGGGATCGGACGTTTGGCGGATGGATGACGCTGGCGGGTGAGACGAAGCAGTCCGGCAGTGCGCTGACGACGGCAGGGCCGGTGAAATCGTTTGCGGTGAAGGTGACGACGTGCGGGGGGCAGAGGCCGATGGTTGAGGCTTGGATTGCAGAGCTGATGGAGGTCGATGCGCGGGCTGGCGCGGCTGCGGAGGCCCGGCGGCGGACGGCGGCATGGTGGAACAAGTATTGGGATCAGAGTTGGATCTTTGTCGATGGTGATGAAGAGGCCCGGCTGGTGACGCAGGCGTATACGCTGACGAAGTGGATGTTGGCGTGTGCGGCGGGAGGGAGTTTTCCGATCCGGTTCAATGGGGCGCACTTCAATCAGATGCCTGCGGGCGATGGGGCGGTGACGGTCAGGACGCTGGCGCCGTATTACACCGATGCGCCGGCGAAAGAGCCGACGCTCGAGGTGAACCCTGATCTGCGGTCGTGGGGACATTGGACGCTGTATCAGAATCTGCGGTTGCCGTACTTGTCGATGCTGGCCCGCGGCGAGGCGCGGGCGGTTCGCGAGATGTTTCGTTTCTACCGGTCGTTCTGGGATTTGAACCGGATGCGGGCGAAGATTTATTACGGGGCTGCGGGGCAGCACAACACGGAGATCATGCAGACGTTTGGGTTGCAGGAGCGCGGTATTTACGGGGCGGATCGCACGGGATTGCCGGTGGGGTATTCGCAGAATCGGTGGGGCGGTGCGGTGGATATTTCGCCGGGGCTGGAGCTGCTGCAGTTGATGCTGGACTATTACGATTACACGGCGGATGAAGGGTTTTTGCGGGATGAGCTGCTGCCGTATGCGTACGATTTGCTGCGGTATATCGAGACGCGATTCAAGGAACGGGACGGCGGGAAGATCGTCATCGGGCCGCTGCATGCGGTGGAGACCTATTGGGATGCGACGGACCCGATCACGGTGGTGGCGGGGATGCATGCGGTGCTGGAACGCGTACTGGCGCTGCCGGCGGGCAAGGTGGCTCAGCGGGGATTTTTTGAGCGCTTGCGCCAGATGTCGCCGGAGATTCCGGTGGAGACGGTCGATGGCGTGAAGGTGATTGCTCCGGGGCGGATCTATCAGCGCGAGCGGAAGAATGTGGAAGCGCCGGAGTTTTACGCGATGTTTCCGTTTAGGCTTTTCGGCGTGGGGAAGCCGCAGTTGGTGATGGCGATTGCGAGCTATCGGCATGCATGGACGGTTGCGGGGTCCTTTCAGCCGTTCGAAAGGGGATGGGCGCCGGACAAGGCGAGTTACTCGGGCTGGCAGCAGCATGGGATGGTCGCGGCGACGCTGGGGTTGACGGCCGATGCGCGGAAGATCCTGGTCGACAATTGCCGGTTGAAGAATCCGGGGAATCGATTCCCGGCGATGTGGGGTCCGATTTACGATGCGGTGCCGGATGTCGATCACGGGGCGAACATTCTCAATACGCTGCAGTTGATGTTGTGCCAGGCGGAGGGGGAGGAGGTTTTGCTTTTGCCGGCATGGCCGCGGGGTTGGGAGGCTGATTTCCGATTGCATGTGCCGCAGGGGGGAGTGGTGGAGGGGAAAGTGCGAGGTGGGGAGGTGGTTGATCTGCGGGTGATGCCGACGGGGCGGGATGTGAGAATTGGGGGGGGCAGACGACGACGGTAAATTAGCCACAAATGAACACGAATGAACACGAATTTTGAGAGGGAAGAAAAATTTCACCACAGAGTCGCAGAGGCACGGAGGACGCACAGAGGTTTTTAAAATGGGCGTTAGGACGACGTAAATTTGCCACAAATGAACGCGGCGCGACAGGAATGACGACGACGTTACCACGAAGTCACGAAGCGCACGAAGACGACGAGGATTAACCGCAGACAAACGCGGATGAACGCGGATGTGGGGAACAGGGGGCGGAGAATCTTTGTCAGGTGAGAAGAAACCAGAGGACTGTAGACTACGAGCCTCTGCGTATATGGAACAATAAGAAGTGGAGGAGGTGTCTGCCGGCGTACATCGCGATCGGTACGCTCAGTGCTAAGGCTACAATCGCACGCACAAATGCCCGTTCGTGTTTTCGTAGACTCTGCACAGCAAATGCGATTCCCAGAAGAGCAAAGAGAAATGCAGCACTGAGGAGGATGCCTATGGCAACGATCTCTTCTTGCGTGACTATCCCAGTCGGCCTCATCCTAATGTCAAATATAATCAGCAGGACGAATCTCAGCGCGAGCCCTGCCGCGATGCTCGATGCAATTGCGCCAATGGCCCACCACCTAAACCCGGATCTTGGCTGGGATTGAGAGCGATATTCAATGGTTGGAGGGCGGGTTTCTTCGGGTACCATGTTTGCCTACTGCGTGCAGCGTGGGTGGTGATTCAGAAATATCACCGTATTATCCGGTTGAATAACGAAGAATAACTGGCGTTCAGTCCCATTGTAGGAAGTGTTCGTTGGCGGAGGAAGGGGCTTCAACCTCACAGGATAGGCATGCATAACGCCGTCCTGGCTCGTCCAACCCACTTCTACCGCATCGGGAATACGTCCCACTAGACCTGAGTAAGTCGCCGCGCCAGGGCCGGAGTCAAGAGCACCGATCCCAATACTATGGCCTGGATAATTGATCGCGACGTTGTCTACCATAGTACCCGTGAGATTCTCGACTCCGAAGCCAAACTCTTCGCGTGCGGAGCACGCGGGAATCATCAGAGCAAATACGCCGGCTATCGCAATACGGACCAGCATTGATTTCATGTGTAGCTCCTGAGAAGGATGGCCCAAAAACAATAATCAGCGCGTTAGTGGCTTTGTTGAAGCCCTCGAGATTCGACTTGCGAGGAACGCGAGATCGATCGCCCCTTTGGGGCTCGGCGGCATCTTGTGGGCCTTTTTCCAGGGGCTCCCTTCGGTCACCCCTGGCTATTCACGCGGGCCCCGTTGGGGCCAAAGAGGATTTCAACAGAGCCCGCCTTAGTTGGAGTCTATTCTACTGGCACTACAGAGGCCGCACGAGTGAGCACTCTGGGGCGTCCGGTTTTCATGGGCCATTGTTTTTTTTGTTTGACCACAGATTTCACAGATTTCACAGATTTTACGGGGCAAGAATCTGTGAAATCTGAGGATCGTCCTCCTCGTCACAACGGAACAGGGAGGGGAAATTGGAGGATGCGATTGTCCGAGTGGAGCATTCCGATTGAATTGACGGGTGCCTCCGCGAGCATGTCTGACGGGGCCCCTGCCCCGTAAGGCATGGCACACGAAACGGGGTTCCCGGAAAAGTTGCCACGCCTCATGGAAACGATTTGGAGAATCGCGGGCTCGCGCTTCTAATGAAGCGATGAAGACGGTGGTTCTGCAAATGACGGCGCGCGGGGTGGGGGCGATTGCGGTGGTGCTGGTCGCGGGAGCGGAGGCCTCGGCGGTGGTGGGGCAATTGGGTGGGACGGCGAAGGTTAGCGCGCTGGCGGTGGGGGGGATGAAACGG
>Ga0114951_10002092_pt1 | contig 23287 bp, 20 predicted proteins | sample AM7aDNAmetaG_FD_88677 | JGI IMG/M metagenome (GOLD analysis project Ga0114951, IMG submission 88677) | Freshwater microbial communities from Finland to study Microbial Dark Matter (Phase II) - AM7a DNA metaG | ecosystem: Environmental > Aquatic > Freshwater > Lake | place: Finland: Lake Alinen... | reverse complement strand
CTCAAGGACTACCGCGCCTGCTATCCATATGAGGATTCATTAAATCGTTTTACCGTTACAGGCGCCAACCTGAAGCGCATGTTCGCCGAATTCATGCGGGCGGAAAACCGTAACGGCGAAGGGGAATGCTACCAGGTCAACAGGCGTATCAGAGCCGTTTACAACGAAAACGCCCGCGAACTAAGTTCTTTGACCTTCGACGGCAAACCGGTAGAGGGTGATTCTTTATACACGGTCGGGCTCTCGGGTTACGCCGTTCTTAATGCGAAATATTTAGGTTTGACCGGCGAGGACCTGCTGGCTGCCGGACCAAGTAAAGTTGTGGCGACGAAAATAGCCGACGTTATGGAAGAATATCTTAAATCTCACCAGAACATAGCTTCCAAAGTGGAAGGGCGGCTGGTTTATGCCTGATGAAACATCCACGGGCACAAAAATATACGTCAAATAAGTAGTATAATCGAAATATGAGCGCCAAACTCAAGGTTAAGCCGTCCAGGATACTCCAGATGGCCGTCTTTCCGCTGATAGCGGTTTTCTCCGTTGGATTTATATTATTTTTGAGGCCGTTTGGCCCAAAAAACGGAAAATTCCAGGAGGAAGATCCCGCACGGTCAAAAGACCAAAAAGACATCCTGCAATAACCGGGGGCCGTTTCCCGCTACTTATTTTCGAGAGGCATTTTGCCTCAACCACTACTGGACAATTATTTTGCCCTTCATCCAAAAATGGTGCGAGCAGCGATAGGTATAAGTTCCAGCTGTGGTGAAGGTGTAGGAGTATGTATCCCCTTTCATCAGTGTTCCGCTGGCCCAGCCTGTGCCTATCACATTGTGGGGAACCAGAAAATCCCTGTCCGTAAAGGTCACTGTCGTGCCGACGCTCACTGTCAGAGTGCCGGGATGGAATGAGAAAAATTGCAGGTCAACCGCGTTACCGTTCGATTTCGGCCAGGAGGGTACTGAAATTGCCAGAACCGCGATTACCGCGATTACCAATATCGCCCCGATCCATGACAATATCTTTTTCATGAAATCTCCTTGTTTATTCATCCTGCAGTCCTGTTGTTCTAGTTTAAATCCGATCGCGTTAAATAATCATAAAATCGCTTGACGGATAAGTTAAAGAATCATTAAATATCGAAAGCACTTAACCCGGTTTTCGGCAAAATATCAAAAACGTAACGCTTATTTAATATTATCGGGATATAATTTATAACTTCTTTATGCCTTCACGCTAGATTGTATTATGAATAGGTGCAACAAAATGAAAGCGGAGGAAAAATGGAAAAGCAAGAGACTAACACGTTAAGCAGAAGAGACTTTCTAAAGACCGCAGGGGCCGGCGCAGTTGCGCTTGGCGCCATTGGGGCATTTGGCGGGCTGGCAAGCTGTAAGGCGGGAACGAGCATCAAATGGGACCTCACGGCCGATGTGGTGGTAGCCGGAAGCGGTGCAGGGGCATCGGCCGCAGCAGCCGTAGCCCAATCGAAAGGCGCTTCAGTCATCATGCTCGAGAAATCGGCGGCCGCCGGAGGTACGACCATCAAGTCAGGGGGTGAAATATGGATACCAAACAACTTCGCACTCAAGGCCTCGGGGGTAACAGATGCCAAGGCCGATTGCCTGAAATTCATGGCGCGCGCCAATTATTCTACGATATACAATCCAAACGATGCGCATTATGGACTGCCTGATCATGAATACACAAACCTGGAAGCATATTACGACAACGCCGCTCCGGCTATCGACTATATGATGAAGATCGGAGCCATAAAGTATGCTGCAGCCGGTTATGACTATGACTATTGGGACCATGCCACCGAGAACAAGGTCCCGCGGGGCAGGGGCCTGGGCCCGGTGGGAGGCGCCGGCAACGCTCTCATAGCCTCGTTTCAGGCTTATATCAAAGCCAATAACATCACCCTCTTAACGAGCCATCGTGTGACACAGATCTACCTTAACGACAAGAAAGAGGTCATCGGGGTCCAGGCAACAGATAATACAACAACCACTCCAAAAAGCGTCAATGTGCGCGCCCGCAAAGCGGTCGTTTTTGGCTCGGGCGGGTTCACCCACAATAAGGAACTCGTGCGGCAGTTCCTGAAAGGCCCGATCTTCGGCGGCTGCGCCGTATTAACAAACGAGGGCGACCTGGTATACATGGCCCAGGCGATCGGCGCACAGCTCTCCAATATGAACAGCGCCTGGAATGCGCAGAACCCGCTGGAAGAAATTTTGAAGAGCCCGAGTTCCCCCAACGAGATCTGGCAAGACCCCGGAGACAGCATGGTACTGGTGAACAAATACGGCGTGCGCGTCACCGACGAGAAGCGCTCTTATAACGACCGTACAAAGATCCATTTCTACTGGGACCCTGTCGAGCAGGAATTCGTCAATATGGTCATGATGATGGTATACGACCAGCGCACGGCAGACCTGTATGCCGGCGATTACCCGTTCCCCGGCCCTAACGATGATAAGTCAATAGTGATTTCGGGGCAGACAATTCAAGAGTTGGGCGCCAACATCCGGGCACGCGTGGCGGGCCTGTCCTCCCAGCTCGGGATATTCAGCATAGCCGACAGCTTCGAAACCAATCTCGCTGCCACCATCACCAAATTCAACGGCTTCGCTAATTCCGGAGTAGATTCCGACTTCAAACGCGGGACTTACCCCTATGACAAGGCCTGGTATTCGATTTTTTCGCCCCCGGTGCAGGGGACAAAGTGGCCGGCCAACGATAAGCCCAATATCACGATGTACCCCTTTACCGCCCAGGGCCCGTATTACTGTATACTAGTCGGAGGCGGCACCCTCGATACCAACGGCGGGCCTAAGATCAACGCAAAGGCCCAGATACTGGATACGAAAGAAAATCCGATATCCGGGCTTTACGGAGCAGGGAACTGCATCGCCCCGCTCATGCCTAACTATATCGCGGCAGGCGCGACGATCGGCAACGCGCTTACTTCGGGATACCTGGCAGGCATGAATGCCGTCCTGGAACCCTCGAAATAGATCGATAAAATATAAAAAAGGGAAAAGAAACATGACGAAACAAACGAGCGGGGTATTTTTGGCGACCATAGCTGCGGCATTGGGAATTTTCGTCCTGGGGATCGCGCCCGGGTGCAGTTCCGGCGGGAGTTCGAACACCACGGCAGCGACAACCGCAGCATCGGGGGTCAGCTTCTCCAAAAATATACAACCTATTTTTAACAGCAACTGTGTCGTATGCCACCAGGGAGCCGGGCAGGCAGGATTAACTCTTGAACCGAACCTTTCCTACAGCAAACTGGTCGGTGTTCCCAGCACACAAAGCGCCACTGAACAGCGGGTAAAGGCGGGTGCGCCAGATCAGAGCTACCTGCTGGCTAAATTAAATGGAACCCAGGTAGCCGCCGGCGGGAGCGGCGCTCAGATGCCTTATGGTGCCGCGCCACTTTCCGCGTCCAACATAAGCCTTATCCAGCAGTGGATAGCCGCGGGAGCACCGAATAACTAGCGTGTCCTGACTAAAATCAATAAGTAACAAACGGACCGCCCTCATTGAGAGCGGTCCGTTTACTATACTGCTGATGCCGGGGCTATCCCTGTCTAGACCGCCAGCGCAGCTTCGTTGGCATGCAGCCATTTACGGTGAGCCCGCCAATCCGGGCAGTGAATCTCCACCAGCGCCCAGAAGGATTTCGAGTGGTTCATCTCTTTCAGGTGACACAGCTCATGGACGACGACGTATTCCATGACTGCCGGGGGGAACATCACCAGTTTCCAGTTAAAGTTCAGCGCCCCGCCAGGGGAACAGCTTCCCCAGCGCGTGCGGGCCGAGCGCAATCGCAATACTTTAAAATTCACCCCTATTTTCAGGGCATTCTTTTCAGCCATTTCCTTAACGATGGTTCCGGCTTGCTTCCTGAGCCAGCGTTCGACACCTGCGCTATGACCATCGTCTGAATCACGTGCGAATATAAGCTCGTCATCCAAAATCTCAGGCTGGGCCCCCGGATGATGCCCCGGGGACGTCACCACCTTCAAAGTGCGGCCAAGGTACCTGCAGACGCCTGCGGTTTCATAGGCCAGTCTACCCCGGCTCAACAGTTCGAGTTTACCTTTCACCCAGCGTTGTTTGTCCGTTATGATCCCGTGAACGCGGGAGAGGGGATAACTCCGCGGCAGGATAACGGTGAGCCCCGTATCGGCCCTTATTTCAAGACGGGCATGAGAGGAGCGTGGGCTCCGCTTGACCCGGTAAGCAATTATTTTGCCGTCGAGCAGCATTTCGGAGGTCGTTTCGAGCGGTAAGGCCGTCATCCGTGAATTTGTCATGTGAAAGTATACCTTTTTAGCTATGCAGATTCCAAAACACGCCAATCCACGAGAAATGTGCAGTTTTCTTGCCGCATTTTATTTCAAATATGTTATGGATCGGGCATCATGGTCAATCAAGGAAAGGGAGGCGCCCATGTGCCCCTCCCCTTTTTTATTCGGGAAAATACCATCCAATTTCGGTCAGCAGAGTGGTATACTGTCCCTGTATTTGAAAGGAGCATGATTTTGGACGATCTTGAACTGTTATTAAAAGAACTCACCGAAGTGAACGGGGTTTCAGGCTACGAAGGCAATGCCAGCGCAGCCGTGCGCAAACATTTTGAAAAACTGGGAGAGATGTCACAGGATAAACTCGGCAGCCTGATATGCCGCAAACAGGGCACCGCCCCGGCACCCAGGGTCATGCTGGCTGCGCACATGGATGAAATAGGATTCATGGTGAAACACATAACCAAAGAGGGTTTTATTAAATTCACCGCCCTGGGCGGATGGTCCAACCAGGTATTACTCGGGCACCGCGTGGTGATAGGGACCGGCAGGGGTGAAATAACGGGGGTCATCGGCGCCAAGCCGCCGCATATGATGACAGAGGAAGAACGGCATAAAGTCGTAGAAAAGAAAGACATGTATATCGACATCGGGGCCACTTCGATCGAAGAAGTAGAACAAACAGGCGTGCGCATTGGCGACCCCGTCATACCCGTCAGCGATTTTGCCGTCCTCGACTGCCCCAAAAAAGCCTACCTCGCCAAGGCTTTCGACGACCGGGCCGGGGTTGCTCTGACCGTGGAGGTTCTGAAAGGTCTCGCGACAGTGAGCCATCCCAACACGCTTTTCGCGGTGACGACGGTCATGGAAGAAGTGGGTGTGAGGGGCGCCACAACGAGCGTTGAGGCCGTCAACCCGGACGTGGCTATCGTAGTTGACGTGGATATCGCCGGGGACGTGCCGGGCATTAAGCCTGAAGAATCTTCGATCAAGCTGGGAGGAGGCCCATGCGTGCTGGCATATGACGCCCGTATGATTCCTAACCTCAAACTCAGGGACATGGTGATGGACCTGGCGAAAAGCTTGAATATTCCCCTCCAGATATCCGCGATGGAAGGCGGGGCAACAGACGGCAGCGCTATCCATCTTCACAAAACAGGGGTGCCGACCGTGGTAGTAAGCGTTCCGACGCGGCACATCCACAGCCATAATTCCATCATCAGGCGGGACGACTTCGACAATTCGGTCAAGCTGGTCACGGAGTTGGTACTCAAACTGGACCAGGCGGCAGTCAATTCCCTGGCTCCTGTTTAGTATGACGATCAGAAGGAATAGAAGGGCCCGCAAGCCGCGGGCCCTTCTGAGTTTGTGCCCCGAATGGGCTAAATGCTATCTTTAAGATATGGCAGATATTATTGAAGGCAGGCAACCGGTATTAGAGGCTTTGCGCTCCGGCCGCGCAGTGAACCGCGTACTCCTTGCACGCGACAGCGAAAGGCACGGAATCGTCACCGAGATCGTCGCCCTGGCGCGTTCGCGAGGTGTCCCTTACGAATACGTTGACCGGGCTATCCTGGAAAAACACGCCACCACCCCCGTGCACCAGGGTGTAGTGGCATATGCCGCCGCAAAAGACTATATCAGTCTTGAAGAACTGCTCTCGATATCGGCAGCCAAGGGCGAACCCCCGCTTTATTGCATAGTCGACGGGTTGGAAGACCCGCATAACCTGGGCGCGATAATGCGGACTGCCGACGCGGCAGGCATCCACGGCATCATCATCCGCAACAGGCGGGAAGTGGGTTTGACCCCCGTGGTCGCCAAAGCTTCCGCAGGGGCCATCGAATACGTGCCTGTGGCCAGGGTCGCCAACATCTCACAAACCATCGAAGCCCTTAAAAAGAGGGGCGTGTGGGTGGTCGGCATCGAAGCGGCCGGCACAACGCCTTTCGATAAAGTTGATTTCAAGCTGCCGACGGCAATAGTGGTCGGCGGCGAAGGCGCCGGGATAGGTGAACTGGTCAGGAAGAAGTGCGACGTGCTGGCGTCCATACCGATGAGAGGGAAGATCAGTTCGTTGAACGCTTCGGTTGCGGCGGCGCTGGTGATGTACGAAGCTTTCAGGCAGAGGACGCGCTGAACCAAGTCCCCTATGGCTAAGATATCTCGCTTGTGCCACAATATAGCCCGTGGCAAGAATATCCAGGGCTAACTTTTTCCTGCTCCTTGCGGGCGTAGCCGCCATTTCATCGGCGGCGCTGCTTATCCGCGAAGCCGACGCTTCTCCCCTGGTCACGGCCGCATCCCGCATGGTGATCGCGGCGTTTGTACTCGTTCCTTTCTGCGCCGCCCGTGTAGCGAAAACGCTGAAAAATCTCACCGCCCCCGACGCATGGCTGATCGCTGCCTCCGGGGCCGCAATATCCCTGCATTTTTGGCTATGGACAAGTTCTCTGAGCTACACAAGCATCGCAAGCTCGGTGGTGCTTGTGACTTCGCACCCCGCCCTGGTCGCATTGCTCTCATTCATTTTGTGGCGCGAGCGCCTGACGCGCACTGCTTTCCTCGGCATGTGTACTGCTTTCGGCGGTTTAATCGTCATCAACCTGGGGAATTTCACGGCGGGTTCGAGGGCCCTCGAAGGCAATCTGATGGCCCTCGCGGCGGCCGGCGCCATGTCCGTTTACCTGGTGGCGGGCCGCCATGTCAGGGAAAGGGTGGATGCACCGAGCTACCTGGCGATGGTATATTCACTGGCGGCTGTTTTACTCATGGGCGCCGCACTGGCTGCCGGGGAAAAATTCACGGGGTACCCGTCAAAGACCTACTGGATGCTGGGATTGCTGGGCCTGGTGCCCCAGCTTGTCGGGCATACCTCGCTGAACCTGGCAGTACGCAGACTGCCTGCGACTATCGTATCTGTTGCGATCCTCGGCGAACCCGTGGGGGCCACATTTCTGGGGTGGGTTTTCCTGAGAGAGTCCCCAGCAGTCAAGGAGATCGCAGGAGCCATGGTTATCCTGCTGGGAATCCTGCTGGTAATCGCAGGCGGCTGGAAAGAATCAGTCGAGCAGGTTTGAAAGTCTACCGTCTTGCCGTGCTCAAGCCCCCGGCAGCGGATTTGCGCCTCGCCGTAAGCCATAAAGCATACCCGACCGTTGTGAGCGCGACGACACCAGCGACGATCGTCAGCCCGAAATGCAGGCCCCGCGCATCGATAAGCGCCCCCAGCAAAGGGATCAAAACACCCGACCCGGCCATGGTGGTGAAGTAATAACCCCCGAGCACCGAAGAGCAGTTATTTTCCGAAACGTTGCCCACGATGTGCGATTCGGAACTTGTTTGTGTCATAGCGATTATCGTGCCGTAGGCTACGAGCACCAGGTCTACGCCCCAGCCGCGGGGGACCGAGTTGATGAAGAAAAGAACAGGCAGAAGCCCAAGGCTGGCGACCACCAGAAGGGGTATGCGCCCGACACGGTCTGACAAAAACCCGGCCAGGGGGTTGGCGAAGATGCCTGTGAAATAAACTATGGCGATAATAAGCGCCGCCGAAGCCTGGCTCATGCCGAAATGGTCGACCAGAAAAAGGGGTATGAAAGATATTACGGCCGTTACCGCGATAGTCGTGACAGCCGAAAGGGCCATGAAAGCCAGCAGGTCTCTCCGGTTGCCGATATGCCTCGGGACCACATCGCATTCATTGCCGCCCTGCGGCGTCTCCTGACGGGTTTTCCTCTTTGCCATAAGAAAATACAGGACCGCCCCAAAAACAAGCGTGGGGGCTGCAAGAATCAGGTAGGAAGAGCGCCAGCCCCACATCGCAGCGGTGGCCGCCGCAATCATGGGGGCCACGAAATAACTCGCGCTGCCTCCGATGGCATGGACCCCGATGGCCCTGCCGCGATTTTCAGGCGGGAGGGTCGAGGCGACCGTAGGCGGCGCCGAAGGGTGATATCCGCCGCCGACCAGGCCCATGAAACCCAACAGGACAAGCAGCATTACATAACCGCTGCTGAAACTGATGAGCAAGCCTGCCAACCCTACCCCGCAAATACCGATGGCCATGAGGACGCGGGTCCCCAGACGGTCGGCGAGCCATCCTGAGGGCAACTGGCTGAGGCCGTAGGTGATGGAAAAGACCGAGAGCAGCAACCCTGCCCGGGCGTAATCCAGGTGAAAATTGTCCCTGATGAAAGGCATGAGAGGGACAGCCAAGGCTGTAAGCAGGTGATGGCTGAAATGCCCCAAGGTAAAAAGCAGGAGCCATCCCGGGAAAAGCCGGGCGAACCTGGACCTGGGTTTGGCGTTGTTCAATGTGTCGTTCGGGCTCCCTAAATCGGTTCAGGCGCCTTTGCGGTCGTGTAGTTTCAGATATGCTGCGAGTCCCTCGCGAGTGACCATGCCGACCATCCTGTCGTCCACCATAACAGGTACCTGGCTTATGTTCTCCTGTGTCAGGATGTTCATCGCCGTGGAAAGATCATCGGCCGGAGAAACGCCTTTAAGTTTATCGAGGGGTTTCATTATCTGCGACACCAGGACCCGGGCCCGCATGTCGCGGAGCACGCCTTTAACTTCCTGGAGCGAAACGAGGCCGACAGTTACGCCTTCTCTAACCACGGTAAAACAGCGGCGGCCCGTGGGGACGATATATTCGTTCACAAGCCTTTCGACGTTCAGGTCGGGCGGGACTGCGATGCAGTCGCTGACAACCTCGCTGACCGAATGCCCTTCAAAGGCATGCTGCATCTCTGAATAGCGGTTGCTGCTTGAAGCGGTGACTGCCAGGTACCAGCCTATCAGGGCGATCCAGAGCCCGCCGGACCAGTCGCCGTGAAATCCTATCCAGGCCCCGCCGGCCATCGTCAGGTAGCCGACCCCGCGCCCGATATTGGAAGCAAGGCGGGTTGCCTTGTTCAAGTCACGTGTCCTCCACCAGATCACCGCTCTCAGAACCCGCCCGCCGTCCAGCGGAAAGCCCGGCACCATATTAAAAATCGCGAGAGCAAGGTTTATCCAACCGAGCCAGAATGAGATGGCCGCCAGGACGTCCAGCTCTGGCGGCAGGAAAAACCAAAGAGCCCAGAAGCCAACCCCGAGGCAAAGGCTCATAAGAGGGCCGACGATCGCAATAGTGAACTCGGTCCGGGCTTCGCGAGGTTCCTCCGAGATTTGGGATACCCCGCCGAAGAGGAAAAGTGTGATCGATCTCACCGGTATACCATGCCGCTGCGCTACCAGGCTATGCGTCAGTTCATGCGCCAGGAGAGATGCGAAAAAAAGAAGGCTGGTGATCACACCTGCCGATATGGCTGTCCAAAGGGGCCAGCCGGGATAAACAGCCGGGAAATAGTCGGCAGCCAGGGACCATATCACGACGGCGAAAATGATAAACCATGAGTAATGCAGCCTCACGGAGATGCCGAAGACACGACCTAAAGGTATACCGTCTTTCAACATGTTTAAATTTCTATCTTCTTATACGGGAATACACCAAATGAGTCTAGGTTTTTCGCGGGCTTGTGTCAAACGGGGACGGCGTCATGTCGCCCCCGTTTTATCAGGCAGGTAAAAGCCGGCTCAATGCACGAAAAGGCTGCCAACCTGGAAGATGACTGTCGCGGCCACCCAGGCGATAACGGTGGTATAAACAGCGGTGAATAATGCCCACTTCCAGCCCCCCGCTTCTGCCCTGATAGTGTTGATGCTGGCTATGCAAGGCAGGTATAAAAGACTGAATACCATGAAGCTGTAAGCGGCCAGCGGCGTCCAGCCGAGCTGCGAAGAGATAATCTGCCCGAGGTTTCCGCTGGACACCCCGAAGATAGCCCCCATGGTGCCGACAACTACTTCTTTGGCAAGGAACCCGAACATGAGGCTCACAGCGGCCTGCCACTGCCCGAAGCCAGCCGGGGAAAGCAGGGGTGCGACGACTTTTCCGATATGCCCTATCCAGCTGCCGCCGCTGGCGTATGGCACGCCCCAGGGCATGCTGGAGAGGAACCAGGCAACCACCACCAGGCCGAGGATGACCGTTCCCGCCTTGACCAGGAAAGCCTTGCCGCGCTGCCACATGTGTACAAGGACTCCTGTGAAGGTAGGCCAGCGGTATGAAGGCAGTTCCATGACGAAATGGCTGCTTTCACCCGCGAATACCCTCTTGCGCAGTACAAGCGCCGCCAGCAGGGCAACCAATATCCCGAGCACGTAGAGACTGAAGACCACGAGCCCCTGCTGCCCGGGGAAGAAGGCCGCGGCCAGGAGGACATAGATCGTCAGGCGGGCCCCGCATGACATGAATGGAGTGACCAGAATGGTAGTCAGGCGGTCCTTCGGGTTTTCGATAGTGCGGCAGGCCATGATGCCTGAAATGTTGCATCCGAAGGCGAGCACCATGGGAATGAAGGACCTCCCGTGAAGCCCTATCTTGTGCATCACTTTATCCATAACGAATGCCGCACGGGACATATAACCGCAGTCTTCGAGGATGGCGATAGCGATGAAAAGCAGGAAGATCGGAGGGATGAAACTGACCAGCGTCCCCACGCCCCCGAGCACGCCCCTGCCCAACAGCGAGCCGAGCCATTCCGGGCGGATGCCGACCGCCAGCCTCCCCAGCCACTCGAACAGGCGGTTTATGCCGACAGTCATGGGCCGGGAAAGTGTGAAGATAAACTCGAACGTCCCCAGCATGATGAGCAGAAAGAACGGTATGCCCAGGATGCGGTTTACCAGGACCCTGTCGATTTTTTCGGAAGTCGAGCGGGACTCTACTTCTGGTTTTTTAAGAACGTCCCGCAGCAGGCCGGCGATAAAACCGTAACGTGCGGAAGCGATGAGCGTCTCCGCCTTGTCCCCGAAAATGTTATCGAGGTGGTCCAGGCTTTCCTTGAGTGTTTTGCGCATCACTCCGCTGTCGAACTTTGCGAAAATGTCCGGGTCCTGCTCGAGCAGTTTAAGTGCGTACCAGCGAGGAAGGTGTTCGGTACCGCCGGGCAGGTCGAAGATGACGCTCTCCAACCGGGAAATCTCCGTTTCGATTTCCTCTCCGTAGTTCAGGTGAAAAGCAGGTGCGGGCTTTTTAGCCGCCGCCTCCACCACGCGTTTCATCAGGTCATCAATCCCCTGGCCTTTACTCGCCACCAGCGGGACCACATCCGCACCGATCTCAGCCGACAGGGCGGCGATGTCGATCTTGTGCCCGTTTTTTTCGGCCACATCCATCATGTTGAGTACGATTATCGAGGGAACTCCCATCTCGAGTATCTGCACGGACAGGTAGAGATTGCGTTCAAGGTTAGAGGCATCGACGATATCGACGACCACGTCGGGCGCTTCATTGATAATAAAATTGCGGGACACTACTTCATCGGGAGAATGCGCGGTCAGGCTGTACACACCGGGCAGGTCCACTACATGGACGTCGTGCCCTTCGTATTTCAGAAAGCCTTCCTTCTTCTCTACAGTTACACCCGGCCAGTTGCCTACTGACTGGTGGCCCCCCGTCAGCGTGTTGAAAAGCGTCGTTTTACCGGCATTGGGATTCCCTGCGAGCGCAATGGTGATTTTCACGGAAAAACTCAAATCTCCCGTACCAGGACCTGTTCAGCCAGTTCACTGCTCAGTACCAGGCGTGACCCGCCCAGGGTTATCAGCATCGCGCCCGGATAGTGGTTTTCGACGATCGTCACTTCTACGCCGGGGTTCAACCCCAGATCGGACAGCCGGCGAATCAGTTCGGTCCCCCCGCCGAAGCTGCTGATCCTGGCTGTTTTTCCTGCCGCGAGTTTCACCAGGCGGGTATTGACAGGCTCAACCTCAATCTCGGAAACGACCTCTTTACGGAGGGACAGTTCATAACCTTTGACGCGTATCTCGACCGGGTCGCCGAGCGGCGCAACCCGGAGCAGCTGAACTTCGGCGTCATTGACGAGGCCCATGTCCGAGAGACGCCTGCGGATATCGCCCTCCAGGTTGATCTTAACGATGCGGGCTTTCTGGCCGTTTTCCAGTTCGCTGAGGCGGATGGTTGTCATTTACTGTCCTTTCTGCCATGGCCCCTGCCACGAATTCGGTTAATTTGGTCACGCTGGCCGGGCTCAGGCTGTGTTCCAGCTTGCAAGCGTCATCTTCAGCTGTTGCCTGGTCTACCCCGAGCACGTCGGTAAGGAATTGGAGAAGCGTGGTGTGCCTGTGATAAACATCGCGTGCCGTACGCCTGCCGGGCGCAGTAAGGCTTACGGCACCATACCTCTGGTGCTCCACCAGCCCGTTATCCGACAGCCTGGAAAGGGCCGCGGTCACGCTGGGTTTTTTCACTTCCAGGAAATGGCTGATGGAAGTGACCGTGGCCTCTTCATGGTCTCGTTCCAGAAGCATTATGGCTTCTAGGTAGTCTTCCATACTGGCTGTACTTCGCTGTATATTCGGCTCCCCATTAAGTTAGCCTAGACTAACAATTGTCGCATGATGTAAGATGAAATGTCAAGGAAAAAAATATATGACGGCAGTTATCTCACGAGAAAATCTGAACGACCTGGCAGGGTATCACGCGGACGCTTCGAACGGCCTGAGATGGCCGGTCATTGCAGTGCTGCCGGGTTGGTTAAACGCATGGTGGCAGTCATTCGGCCAGGGTTTCGAACAGCTCGTGCTCGTCGCCCGGGAAGAGAGCAGGATCATCGGCATCGCCCCGCTTAAAACCAGCGGCGGCGCCGCGTCTTTCATCGGCGACAATTCCGTTTGCGATTACCTTGATTTCATAACCTTACCTGGAAAAGAGGATTGTTTCGCCGGAGCCTTGTTGGATTATCTCTCGGCACACCAGGTTAAATCCCTGGTATTGGAAACTCTCAGGCCGGGATCGGTCGCGGGACATAACGTCGTCGAAGAAGCAAAGAGACGCGGCCGGTCCACGCTTTGCCAGCTCATAGACGTTTCGTCAGAGCTGGAATTGCCGAATACATGGGAAGATTACCTGGCAACGCTCGAGGGCAAACAGCGGCGTGAGGCCGAACGCAAGCTACGGCAGATGGGTTCCCTGGCGGAAGTCCGGTTGGCGGTCCTGCGCGACAACGAGGCAGGGAAAGACGATCTGTCCCTCTTTTTCCGGATGATGGTAGACAGCCGCCGCGATAAGGCTATGTTTCTGACTGAGGAGATGAGGCTATTCTTCGAGCGGGTTGTGGCCGCTATGTCGCTTTACGGGATGCTGCGGCTGGCCTTCCTCGATGTGGGTGCTGCCCGCGTCGCCGGGATACTTTATTTTGAGGATGATGCTAGAATATATTTGTATAACAGCGGATACATTCCGCAATATGCCAGTATGGATGCGGGACTGGTATCCAAACTATTTTGCATACGGCAGGCAATTTCGGAGCACAAGCAAGTTTTCGATTTTATGAAGGGGCCCGAAGTCTATAAGGCGCGGCTCGGCGGCCGCGAAATCGGCCTTTCACGCTGCGCGATAGATTTCATTTAGGAAATATTTATGGCACCAGGTTTAAACATAGCGCTTCTCAGCATCCACAGCTGCCCGCTGGGGCAACTGGGAACCCGGGACACCGGCGGAATGAACGTGTACGTGCGCGAACTTTCACGGGAACTCGGAAAGATGGGGCATCACGTTGACATATACACGCGAGCCCATGACGCGCGCGACTCCGAGGTGGATTTCCCCAGCCCGAACGTGCGTGTAATACATATCCAGGCGGGGCCGGTAGAAGACATGGGCAAGATGGCCCAATTCAGCCACCTGCCGAATTTCATTTTGAACATGGAAGCTTTCTCGCAGCGCGACGGAGCAAAATACGATCTCGTGCACAGCCACTACTGGCTTTCAGGGTCCGTCGGCATGCGATTCGCTTCGCAATGGAAAGTGCCCCATGCGGTCATGTTCCACACTCTCGGCGCGGTCAAGAACCGTTTTCCCGTGGGTGATGCAGAATCCGCTTTGCGCCTCGAGGCTGAAAGAGAACTGGCGGATAAGTCGCGGCTGATAATCAGCGCGACAGAAACCGAAAAATCCGAATTGATACGGCTTTACCAAGCTCCCGAGGAACGGATAAAGATCGTTCCGTGCGGTGTGAACTCCAATCTGTTCCGCCCTCTCGACAGGATCGAGGCACGAACTGCGCTTGGTCTGGGCGAGGGTAAAATCATCCTTTTCGTCGGGCGCATCGAAGCTTTGAAGGGTATCGATAATCTGGTGCGGGCGATGGGATTGTTGAAGGTCCCCGGTGACGTCCGGCTCCTGGTGATAGGCGGCGATGGACACAGCCGCACGGAGATCGAAAGGCTTAAAGACCTGACCATCGAAACGGGCAGTTCGCGTTCCATAGAATTCATCGGGACCGTTGAACAAACCAAACTCCCGCTCTATTACAGCGCTGCTGATGTTTCTGTCGTGGCGTCCTATTATGAAAGTTTTTGCCTGGTTATCCTGGAATCCCTGGCGTGCGGTACGCCCGTGGTGTCATCCCCGGTAGGAGTCGCTCCGGAGGTCATCCGGCAGGGTGAAAATGGATTTCTGACCGCGGACAACACCCCCGAGAGCCTGGCTGCCGGGCTGGATGCTGTGCTTGGCGCGCGCGAATTGAACAAAAATACCGTCAGGCAGACTGCGGAGCGGTTTGACTGGGAATCGATCGCCCGGCAGGTCGAGTCCCAATATCTGGAACTGTTAAAAACACCCGTTGCCGACCCGGAGGAACCCCGGTTATGAACGACCCTGCGGACATCCTCGTCATCATGCCCCATCCGGATGACTCTGAATTCGGTTGCGCCGGTACAATCGCAAAATGGACCAAAGAGGGGAAATCCGTCATATACGTCATCATCACCAATGGAGATAAGGGAACCTCTGACCGAACACTCACACCGGAGAAACTATCCGTCATCAGGCAGTCCGAACAGAGGGACGCCGCCCGCGTGCTGGGCGTAAAAGGTGTCGTTTACCTGGGTTACCCGGACCAGGGCCTGGAGGATTCTCCTGACCTGCGTAAGTCCGTGGTGCGCCAGATACGCACGTACCGCCACTCCGTGGTCGTGACCCTTGATCCTTACAGGCGTTATATTTGGCACCGCGACCACCGTATCGCCGGGCAGGTGGTACTCGATGCCGTTTATCCTTTCGCACGAGACTACCTGGCTTACCCCGACATGATAGATGAGGGGCTCGAGCCCCACAAGGTGAAAGAGATGTACCTGACCGCCAGCGAAGACCCTGATTATTATGCTGACATAACGGACACCTTTGAATTGAAAATAAAGGCGCTTGCCTGTCATAAAAGCCAGGTGGGCGAAGGGATGGCCGAAATCCGCGCGGGACTGCTGCGCCGGGCAAAGGACATGGCCAAGGGCAAAAAGTTCCAGTTGGCGGAGGCTTTCCATTATATCGACCTGGAGATGCTGGGGCCATACCGTAAAAAAGACCGGAAATGAAGCGGGGCACGGTCCCCGAATTATTCCAGGGAACGGGGACAGGGAACCCCGATTACGTTTGACTTAGGCATCGTCATTATTTATAATAGGATGCCGTTGCTCAGCGCGGCATTCAGGAATGGCCTGAGAGTAGCGAAAGCGCCTTGTAATCGGCAGGTTAGTAGGTTCGAGTCCCCTCTCGGGCTCCGACTAACCCGGGTTGTTGGCATCTGGAGGGGTGCCGGAGCGGCTAATCGGAACAGACTGTAAATCTGTCGCACTGACGTGCTTCACTGGTTCGAATCCAGTCCCCTCCACCATACTTTTAGAAAAAGATAACTGCGCGTTTCCCCTCTGTTAAACTCAATGTTGATGTTGCCGCGGGCAGGGCGTTTTCAAGCGCGGCAACGTTGTGCTTCAGACGCAAATGTTGACAACGCCTCATATTAAAAAAAGAATGATTTCCCCAACTGCAGTCCAATCATTCAAATGAAATTCTGGCGATAAACGCATCTTCCCTGGTGCCGTTCGGGCTTCCCCCGCCAACAAAACGGCCGCGTGTGGCGCCGCATATATAGGCACCGCCAGGGCCAGCCAGTATGCCTTTTGCGTAGTCATCCTGGGATGTCCCGAATTGTTCAATGCCTGTCAGCTTGCCATCGGTGCCAAATCGGGCAGAGTAGGCATCATAACCGCCTTTGTTCTTGCCCGCCAGAGCGCCGGCTGTATATCCAGTCACCTGAATTCCATTTTGTGCCGAACAGGCCCAGGCAAAATCTGTTGAAGGCGACCCTGCCTCGCTTATCCACGCGACCTCTCCTTTGGAGTTCAATCGTGAAACGAAAAAGTCCGCGCCGCCTGCATTCAGTTGGGACGGGAATTCCCCATAGGTGACTCCAGTGACATAAAGGTCCCCATTTTCTCCTGCAATAGCGTTAAGATAGTCATTGGCTGCGGTCCCTAACTGGCGTGCCCAAAGGGCCGTTCCACCATTATCATAGGCTTGAATGAACCCATCAGAACCGCCGGCATTAACCTGGCCGGGGAATGCGCCGTAGGTCGTACCTACAGCATACACTCCTGAATCATCAGCATAGACCCCATAGCAGTAATCGTTTTCCTTTGATCCCAGCTGGCGTATCCAGAGATTATCTCCATCGAATGAGTATTTACAAATAAAGGCATCCGAACCTCCGATTAACGGCTGCCCGGGTAATGAATCGTACGTGACGCCTGCAACATAGATCCCACCGGTATTTATAGAGATTGCGTAGGCATAGTCGTCCCCGACTCCTCCGAACTGGCGAACCCATACTATGTTGCCCTGAAGGTCCAGGCGCGCCACGAAAGCGTCTATCAGGCCGGCGTTGGACTGCCCGGCAAACGCTCCGGTGGTATAGCCTCCGATATAAATGCCCTGCGCATCAGCGGCAATCGCTTTAGCATAAGTGTCCGGCTTTGAAGAAAATTGGCGGATCCAGCGTTCTTTCCCGTTGGAATCGAAGCAGCTGATGAAGGCATCCTGAATCCCCTGGTCAGTTTGCCCTGTGAATAAACCAGAGGTGTAACCGCAAAGGTAGATATCACCTGTTTGGCTAACAGCGGTGGCGACGTCATCGAAATCTCCAACGCTTCCGAACTGGCGAACCCATAAAAGAGGAGATTCTGATGAGGGTTTTCCACACCCTAACGCCAATAAATTTGTTACTGCCAGTAAAAATGCCAGTATTATTTGTTTCGTATTTTTCATTTTGCCTCAACTCCCATCAGCTGGCGGGGATGTGGCAAATGCCGCACGCGCTGTTCATCGGTGTTCCATGGTTCCAGCCTTGCATCGAAATATGGCAAGTATCGCAGGCATGATTGGAATCAATGATAGTCTTTGTTCCGGTTGAAGGATAGAAATGGCAAGAAACACAATCGTCGAAACCCTGGAGCGGGTGGGTGATAACCGGCGGCACACCGGGTGCATGGGCGACGGTTGTAAATGAATATGTCGGGGTCGTGGTCGGACTTAAGTTAACGGTGGTCAAGTTAACGGTGGTTGAGGCAACGGTACTAGACGATCCTGGAGGGGTGTTGATAACAGTCACTACGCTTGTGGTGACGGAAGAGGCCGGCACTTGAGTTGTTGAAGTTGCAGCGCTCGCCGTGCTTTGCACGGGAGCCGTGGCGGAGGAGGCGGTTGAAGTCGCTGGAACGGTTGTTGATCGACCGGGCGCGGCGCAGCCAGCAATCAGGAGAAAGAGAACTATCACAATATATCGTGTCACGAATGCGACTCTCCGAAAGGGCTTCATCATGGACACCCCCAAGCGTTATTTGGGGATAATTATTTTTACCCCCAAAAAATACAACCGATGATCGCTATTTTTCTTCCTGTTCACGAGCGGCGGGTCAGCCTGCTCACCTATCCACTAATATAGTCGCGTGCGATAATGTTTTCAAGATGCGCCATGGCTACACAAATAATAAATTTGATTCCCTACCATTGGACGAATATCCCGCCCGTTTTTCGATATATCAGGGCGGCTTTTTAGATAGGGAGCCGGGGTTTAACACGCACGTGCTTTTTCCCAGGGTAATCCCGGAATTTCCAGACAACCACACCCAGTTTTAAATAACCTTTTTAACCCGTGAAAATCCTGCTTTATATTCGAATCAGACTATTGACAAGCCCCCTGGTGCAGAGTACATTTTTATCAGGTCAATACCATCAAAGGAGTCTGTCAACCTGATCGCGGCCGAGGGAGGCCAATATGAATATCAAAAAGGTCCATATTCCATGGGATCTGTTCAGAATTTAGGTTCGGGAGACAATTGTTTCTCGGACCTATTTTTTTAGGAGGTGTGTTAAACCGCGGCCATTGATGAAGAAAAAAGCCGGGAGCTAACCTTTGCAGAGGTTAGCCCCCTGAAGGCGATTCAAAACGACGTTGGATAAGCCAATTTTTTTGCGCCCTCTTTTGTAATTATCGCAATTGCTCTTTCGTTCTGTCAATCGCCTTTTTCTCCATCTCCGTATTGCAAACCTATTGCCCGGGCCTGCTTGCGGAAGCCGGGATGATGAGCGGAAACATCCTCCTTTTCCGCATACCGGTTCCCGAGCAATCGGGCTAAACGGCATGGCCGAATAAAACAATTTGAAAATATGAATCATGCCAGTAGGCGATATTTACCGGATTGTAATCTTATTCGCAAAGAAAATACGAAAAGAAAAGGAGGTAATGATACAGAAATAAATTGTCCTGGAACCCATGGTGTCCCGGTCTATATTGGATTTGAATGAGGTGAAACGCATGAAAACAGGTTTGATAAGAGCATTATCGGTAATCCCTATCCTTCTGATTTTGACCGCCGGGGCATGCTCTGCGACGAAAACCGTTACAGTAGCTTTGACCCAGCCGGCTACAACCGTGACTTCACCGGGTTTTACCACAACCATTCCTCCGTAACTGTTACATTGCCGAAGGGGGTTACCACGATAGCCGCGATAACAGTCACCGAAACAGCTGTGGTTAACACGGTCCCAGCCATCACCGTACTGCCCCCTGCCGCCTACGGGCCGAGCGGCTTTTTACCTGACAAACCCAGCATCATCACCCAGCATGCCAGTATCATGGCGGGCCTTAAAGGCGATTGTTTGACATGCCACGGGGCTCAGGCCGTGAACCAGGCCCCTCTGGCTCCTTACTGGAATGCGTCAGCGTGGAATTCTACGGCATATACCGGCTTTTACTACGTAGTCGCGGGTTCTCTGCCGGACCACACAGGCCGAACCGCTGACCAGTGTTTGACCTGCCATGCCGTAACAAGCTAGACAATTTATTGAAGGAGAAGAGAATGTCCGAAGAAAAAAATAAAGAACCAATGAAAGGCCTTTCAAGACGTGAATTCTTGAAAGACGCAGGGCTGGTAGTCGGAGGGGCCACTATTGGCTCGATGGCCTTCATTTCAGGTTGTAAAACCACTACCACAGAAACCACAACAGTGGCTGGTTCGACCGCCACCGTAACGAAAACGACGGGTACCACAGTAACATCGCCGCCATCAACTGTCACCGTTACGGGGACACCGGTTACCAAGTACGTCGATCCCATCGACGGGACCGAATGGCCGACCCTGGATGCCTTGAAAGCACATTTTGCCGCCGTTCGTCCCCTGGCAAGCCTGGCGGGCAACTTTGTAAACCTTATCGTCAACGGCACCAATTACTACCTGCAGGTCGGCGATATGGAAATGCTGGCTTTCACTTTGCGTGAAAAGCTCGGCCTTTTCGGCACCAAGATAGGTTGCGATCATGGCCAGTGCGGTGTTTGTACCGTACTGGTAAACGGAGTTCCCCTGCTTGCCTGCTTATTGCTCACCATCGAATTGTCGGGCAGCAAGATTCAGACCGTCGAAGGGCTCTCCGACGGCGTCACGCTTAACCCTCTGCAGCAGAGGTTCTATGACAACGACGCCGTCCAGTGCGGGTATTGCACCCCCGGCGTTCTGATGGCCGCGACGGCCCTTCTAGCTGCTAAACCAAAACCTACTGCAGCCGACGTCCGCCTGGCACTCTCCGGCCACCTGTGCTTCTGCCAGAATATGACGTTTACCGTCAACTCGATAGCAGGAGGCGTATAAATGGCAACTCTTAACGTTATAGGCGACCCTAAAAACCGCGACCAACATTCGAAGTTGATTTTGACCGGGAAACTGGATTTCGCTGCCGATCGTCTTCCCGGCCGCAAACTTTTCGGAGCCGTTGTGGGCGCCACCATCGCTCACGGCACCGTCACGGCTATCGACACGGCTGCCGCCCTTGCTGAACCCGGCGTCAAAGCCGTAGTCACCTACAAGGACGTTCCGAGCTGGAGCGCCACGATCGGGAGCTGGGGCCAACAAGTGGCCGGGGTAGTGGCTGACGACTGGTACACTGCAGTGCGCGCCACCCAACTGATCAAAGTTACCTACACCCCGGCAACGGTGGTTTTCGACGCCGACGATGCCATGAAAGCGGGGGCGGCACTGGTAGGCGGACTGCCAAATGGCAATACCACATCCTACGGCACGGTCAATCGCGGCAACCCAACAACAGGCTTTACGCAGTCCGACGTTGTGGTTACCACCAACGCCCCCTGGACCTCAACACACCAGCACGCGCCGCTGGAAACCCACCAGGCGACCTGCTGGTGGGTGGGAGATGACGCCTATGCCTGGAAGGCATCCCAGAATCCTCATGGCCACAAGGCATCCATGATGAATTACCTGGGGATCAAAGGCGATAACGCTCACTTTTTCACTCATGGCTGCGGAGGAGGTTTCGGAGACCGTGTCGCCATTGGTGAAGACGAGTTAATCGTCGGGCTGGTGATGTCTAAAAAGGTAGGCGGGGCCCCGGTGTGCATCATACAAGGCAAAAACAACAACATGTGTGTGAATACGCGCCAGTTCTCCGTGCGTGCGGACATCAAACTGGGCGCCAAGAATGACGGCACGCTGGTGGCCTGCGACATCCAGTCATATACTAACGTTGGCTGTTCTGCCGGATATTTCTCGGCAGAATGGATAGGCATACAAAAGAGCTATACCATCCCCAATTTCCACCTCGAAAATACGGTTGTACTCACCAATTCGCCCATCACCGGAGCCTGGCGAGAGGTCGGTGTCCAGCCGGCCGCCATGTGCCACCAGATAGCGCTGGACCAACTGGCTTACAAGCTGAATATGGACCCCTGGGCGCTGCGCATGAAAAATATCAAAGCGGCAGACGCCAAAGACCAGGATGCGCCTAATCTGGTCTGGGGCGGCGACGGAACCATATTGTGTCTGAACCAGGTTTATGCTGCCAGTAATTATGCCTCTAAATGGCATGCGCCCAATACCAAGACACTAGCCGACGGGACTATGCACGGCATCGCCATCACAGGGTATCTCTCAAGCCACGGCACCATCGGCGGCGCAGCACGCGGCGCACTGGTAACCATGGGCCCCGACGGGACAGCCCTTATCAACATGGGCGGCGGCCGAGGCTCTTCCGGCCCGGCGACGGCCATGGTCCACATAGTAGCCGAAACACTCGGCCTGACTTATGCCGATGTCCGATGCGGCGATTGGGGGGCCACCGATACCACCCTCGACGGCAGCATGCAGGCCGGCTCCACCTTCACCGCCAGCGCCGGTTCCGCTTTCTTCAATGCCGCCGTAGACGCGCGCAACCAGGTATTCGCATCAGCGCTCAACGTAGCCCCCTTTGCCAGCATAACCGGCATAACCGTAAACGACCTGACTTCCGCTAAGAGCGTTGTCAGCTACATCAAAGACCCGACTAAAAATACAACCTTTGCCAAAATCATGGCGGCTTCACCTCCCATCGCCGGCCGGGGTGATGGCTGGAACGGTTTCCTGAGGTCAAAGTCGGTCGGCGGCCAACCCATCGGCACCGCCTGCAACTGCAACGGCAGCATGGCCACCTGCGCCGAAGTTGCCGTCGATACAGAAACCGGGGCCGTTACCATACTGGGCATGTGGAACAGTGTGGATGCCGGACGCGCCATCTTCTATAATGGTGTGATGAGAGAGGTAAGCGCAGGCACCGAACTCCAACTTAGCCAGGCTTTCTTCTTCGGCGACGTCTATGATACCGCCAGCGGTGCCCTCATCGGCAGCCAGTACACCGAGTCACAATTGCCTACATATATGGACATCCCTGGTGACGTGCTCCATCCCAGCTTCGTGGAGTCAGACGACGCCGGCGGGCCTTACGGATGCCACGGCATCGGCGAGCCTGCAGTATCGAATTACGTCGCCCTCAAGAACGCCATCTTCAATGCCACAGGCGTCTGGGTAGACCAGGCCAAAGGCGCCATGTCTCCCAACAAAGTGCTCAAAGCGCTGGGCAAGGCATAGGAGGAAGAAGATGTATAAATTCACTCACGCAAACGCAGCCACCATCGGAGAAGCCACAACTGCCCTCGGGAAGGGGAAAACCCAGGTCATCGCCGGCGGTACCGACCTCCTGACTTACATGAAGGGCATGTGCTCCCCCAACCCACCCACCACTCTGGTCAATATCAAGAATATCGCCCCCAGCCTGGACTATATCAAGGTAGAAAGCGGGACCCTCAAGATCGGCTCCCTGACGTCTCTTGCCGATATCGCAGCTTCGACCGTCGTATCCGGCGGCTGGAACGTCCTGGCCCAGGCCGCGGCGGCAGTAGGGGCTCCCGAACTGCGCAACCAGGGCACCATCGGCGGAAACATCTGCCAGAAGCCCCGCTGCATCTACTATCGCAACGAGCTCAATAACTTCAATTGCCTGCGCAAGAATACAGCAGGTACCTGCTTCGCCCTGGTCGGCGTCAACACCTACCATTCCATCTTCGGCGCCGTGGGCGGCTGTATCGCGGTCTGCCCCTCCGACACCGCACCTGCCCTGGTAGCGCTGGGCGCTTCCATAGTAACCAGCAAAAAGACCTGGGCCGCGGCCGACTTCTTCGTCATCAAGGGCGAACAGATCAACTCGCTCGACGCCGATGAGATCGTCACCGAGATCCAGG
>Ga0114951_10002090_pt1 | contig 23315 bp, 19 predicted proteins | sample AM7aDNAmetaG_FD_88677 | JGI IMG/M metagenome (GOLD analysis project Ga0114951, IMG submission 88677) | Freshwater microbial communities from Finland to study Microbial Dark Matter (Phase II) - AM7a DNA metaG | ecosystem: Environmental > Aquatic > Freshwater > Lake | place: Finland: Lake Alinen... | reverse complement strand
ACCACTATATTCATATCGTTTTAGCCTTTCTCTTGCGCAGAGCGGCAGCCACAGCGCTTCTCAAGACCTGGTTGGAGCCTTCATATATCTGGGTGATCTTGGCGTCGCGCATCATTTTCTCTACCGGATAGTCTTTCATGTAGCCTGCCCCACCGCACAATTGAACAGCATCCGTACTCACCCTCATGGCTACATCGGAAGCAAACACTTTAGCCGCCGCCGAGCTTTCGGTGATGTCTTTGGCGCCGCTGTCTGTATACCTGGCTGCAGCATAAATAAGAGCGCGGGCGGCTTCCACCTGGATCGCCATATCTGCCAGCATTCCTTGCACTACAGGCTGCTCAATCAGGGGTTGCCCAAACTGGACGCGCTGGCTGGTATAGTCGTAAGCGGCTTCCAAAGCGCCCTGAGCAATACCCAGAGCCTGAGCGCCTACGCCTGGCCGGGACTTATCTAGCAACTTCATTGCCATGATAAAACCCATGCCTGGCCGACCTATTATATTGCTTTCAGGAATTAAACAATTCTGGAATACCAGTTCACAGGTGGCCGATGAGCGTATGCCCATTTTCTTCTCTTTCTTACCGAAAGTGAAGCCAGGCGTACCTTTCTCCACCAGTAAAGCGCTGGCTCCCCGCGGCCCTTTTGTTTTATCTGTCATGGCAATAATTGTATAAACATCTGCCACGCCGCCGTTGGTGATAAATTGTTTAGCCCCGTTCAATAAATAACCGCCCTCTACCTTTTCGGCAGTAGTACGAATAGCTGAAGCATCTGATCCGGCAGTAGACTCCGTCAGGGCGAATGCGGCCAGCTTCTTTCCGGAGGCAATATCTGGTAAAAACTTTCTCTTCAATTCATCTGAACCAAAGTCCATCAATGTGTAGCTCCCCAGGGCACTGGCGGCATAACTGATGGCAACTCCGCTGCAAACTCGGCTCAACTCTTCGACAACCAGGCAAAGCTCGAGACAGCCTCCCCCCAACCCCTCGTACTCTGCTGGTACGAAAACTCGAAAAAGGTCGGAGGCCGCCATATCTTTTATGATTGGCCAGGGAAACTCTTCCTTTTCGTCTAACTCAGTCCGAATCGGTAAGATCCGTTCTTCAGCCAGCTTTCTGGCTAACTCTTTAATGGTCTTCTGCTCATCCGACAAAAAGTACTGCACAGTACTCTCCTTTTTAATAGCAATCGAAATCAGTCTATTATAAAAAACTATCCGCCGTCAAACTCAGGCGGCGGAATCCTTGCGCCTCTTTATGCCTGGAATAACGCATCTGTCGCAGTAACTTTTTCAATGGAACTATTTGCTTTTTAGTACAAGACTCGTTATTTTCTGATGTTGTTCTCCACTTCAATAAACAGTTATAATAATTAGGCATCATCAGGTTACTTGATAATGAGGAATAGAAGATGGTCTCAAACCAACCGCTCCGGAATTCAACCAGTGAAAGTGACAAAAAGGCCCTGGCAGATAAACCCGGCCAACTTGCCATTTTCGCCTATAATTATCTCAAGGAAAGCCAGGGATTCAGGAATCGTAAAGATATTTTTATTCTTGATTTAGGCTGTGGTTATGGCCTCGACGCGGTTTTCCTTGCCCGGAACCTGCCTTGTCATATCCTGGGACTGGATAATTCGCAGGCGGCTATCGATATAGCCCGTCGTTCACTCGGCAGCGAACTGGAGAAAAGGGTTGAGTTGCTGTGTTATGATTTTTCTGATGTCAGCGATAAATACGATGTAATTTTTGTTTCCAATCTATATCACCTGCTTAAAACGGATGAGATGGCTAAACTCAGGGAGACTGTCAAACGTTGCTTGAAATTAGATGGTGTTTTTTTCCTCAGCACTTTTTCAGTACGTGACCCTCAGTATTTCGGTAAAAGCGGCAACCTGTCGGGCGAAACTTCTTCTTTTCCGGATGAAAAGTGTCTTCACTTTTTTACCAGGGATGAATTAGAAAAGGATTTCGAGTTCTTGAATATCAGCGCACTGTACGAACTCGATAATTACCAGTCGCATATCAACCCCTGCTTCAATCACATTTCATGGGTATTGATGGGACGTTTGAAATAATGAGACAGAATAACTTGAAAATTATAATATGACCCACTGTAAAAATGCTAAAATAAAATTGCTCCCTTAGTTGCCAACCTTGAGGATCTTAAAGAAAAGAGTGGAGGTTAATTAATGTCTAAATCTATCAAAGGCACTCAGACTGAAAAAAATCTGTTGGCATCTTTTGCCGGTGAATCTCAAGCCCGCAACCGTTATACCTATTTTGCCAGCGCGGCCCGTAAGGAAGGATTTGAACAGATCGCCAATATATTTACAGAAACGGCAGACAATGAAAAGGAACATGCCAAGGTGTTTTTTAAGTATCTGGAAGGGAGTGATCTGGAGATTACGGCCTCTTATCCTGCCGGTATGATCAAAAATACAGCCGCTAATCTGGAAGCTGCCGCCACTGGTGAGAATCTGGAATGGACCAAATTATACAGCGATAATGCTCGCATCGCTAAGGAAGAAGGTTTTCCTGAGATATCCGTTTCATTCGCGCAAATCGCCCGTGTGGAAAAATTCCATGAGGCCAGGTATCGCAAAATGCTCAACAACCTGATCAAGGCCGAGGTTTTTAAAAAACAGACGCCCGTCAAATGGCACTGCGCCAATTGCGGCTATATTTTTGAAGGTACCGAAGCCCCCCTGGAATGCCCGGCTTGTAGACACCCACAGGCTTATTTTGAATTACTGGCTGAAAACTATTAGTAAATATTAATACAAAGTTGATACCCTCTGGCAGGATCAGAGTTGTTTTGTTTTTAAATAAAAGTCTGCCGTTACTAATCTGTTATACTAACTTAAAGAAATAATAAATATATTTGGTGGTAAATAATGAGTAAATTAGTTGATAAATTGACTAAATCGCGCCTGGCTGAACCGCCGCCTATGGGTTTTCATCTGGCTAAGGCTGCGCCAGAAAATTCACGCATGCAGTTGGTAGCTGCCATTACTGCCGGGGTGCTGGAAACCTCCGCCCGGGAAATTGTTAACGTGGACGCTGTCATCCTGGATATTACTAAAGCCGATGATATCACCGCGTTGGAAAAGGCTTCTCAAATTAAAAACGGCCCGGCGGCCGGAGGTCGTTTTAAAACCGAAAGCTCGGGCACGCAAAAGAAAACCCTGAATTCCGGCTGTGATTTTGTCGTCCTCTCTCCAGAAGCCCCGGTCAGTTTTACCAATGACGAAAAGCTCGGCAAATTGCTTGAGATTGAAACCGCCTTGAGCGACATTATGCTGCGGACGGTGAGTGACCTGCCTGTTGATGCGGTTATCGCCTTAGAAAAAGAAATCCCGGAAACCCTGTCCGTCAATCGTCTCATGGAACTTCAGAGATTATTGTATTTGTTTAACAAACCCTTGATCGTGTCCATTCCCCTTTCATTTTCAATAGAAGAGTTACAGGCCCTTTGCGATATGGGTGTGACGGGTGTTCTGGTTAAGGTCACTGATTCTAAAACTGCTGAAAAGTTGGCCAACCTGCGTCAGGCCATCGACAAATTAAAAAAACCTGCCCCCCGCAAGAAAGACAAGATGAGTGCCACTTTGCCCCGGCTCCAGACGGAGTCCTCTCACGTTCAACATGAAGAGGAAGAAGAAGAGGAAGAAGAGGAATAGGTGAAATTCGCGCCAGGGGTATTCTCCCAAAACCTTGCTGAAAAATAATATATCCGGTTATAATAGAAAAAATTGTGATCGAATAATTTGGAGCCTGAAAAGGAGAGACAAATGAGCGCACAGATCGTTGCCCGCGAAATTGAGACGTTGGTCAGGGATATGGTATTCACTGAAGATAAAGGAAAGCAGCTTCAGATCCGCCAGATGGCTCAGGCTAACGGGATTTTCCCGGCCAGTATTCAGAATCTTTACGAGGCTGTCGGAAAAGGGCTGCATACCGGCTTTTCTGTACCTGCCATGAATATTCGCGGCATCACTTTCGATGTGGCCAGGGCGGCTTTCAGAGCGGCTATGAAAAACCGGGTTGGCGCTTTTGTCTTTGAGATCGCTCGTTCCGAAATGAGTTACACTCTGCAGACCCCCGCAGAATACTCCGCCGTTATATTGGCGGCAGCGCTGGCTGAAGGTTATAAAGGCCCTGTTTTTATTCAGGGCGATCATATACAAATCCGCCAAAAAAACTATGCTGTCGATTCCCAGAAAGAACTGGACTTCATTCGCGGCCTGATCAAGGATTGTATCGAGGCTGGTTTTTATAATATTGATATCGATGCTTCTACCCTTGTGGATATTGAAAAGAGCGATCTGTTAGCTCAGCAGGAACTCAATGGACTGGTCACAGCCGAAATGACCAAATTCATTCGCAGCATCCAACCCAAAGGCATTACGGTCTCGGTGGGCGGAGAAATCGGAGAAATCGGCTCCGGCAACAGCACCGTAGGAGACCTGAGAGCCTTTATGACGGTTTACCGGAAACATCTCGGACAGACCCTGAAAGGTATCTCCAAAATTAGCGTTCAGACGGGCACCACTCACGGTGGCATAGCCCTCCCGGATGGCACCATGGCCAAAGTCCAGCTTGATTTCGCTACTCTGGAAAAAATGTCCAAAATTGCGCAGGCGGAATATGCCATGGGTGGAGCGGTACAGCATGGTGCTTCCACCCTGCCGGATGAAATGTTCAATCTATTCCCTAAAGTGGGTACCCTGGAAGTGCATCTGGCTACTGGATTCCAGAATATTATTTTCGATAGCTCTAATTTCCCTAAGCCTTTGCTTGAAGAAATACACACCGGACTCAAGGCTAAATATTCCTCTGAGAGAAAGAAAGACGAGACCGACACGCAGTTCTATTACAGCACCCGTAAAAAGGCCTTTGGGGATTTCAAGCAAAAGATCTGGAACATCGCGCCGGCTAATTTACAGAAGATTGGGCAAGAACTTGAAGAACGTTTTGCCCAGCTTTACTACAAGCTGAATGTCGTTAATACCCGGGACATCGTTGATAAAGTAATTAAACCCGGCTAGAAAAAGTGTCTGTCCGGATATCAGGATAGCGCTTAAAAATCCTTTTGGTTTTAGCTAAATTCCAGATGATTTAGATCACCAGGGCTTTTTATAGGCTCTGGATGCTTTTTAGCTGGCCAAATTCCACCAGTCCGCTCTCTGCCATATTCTCAGCTTCAATGCCGGCTTCCACTGCCGCCGCAATTGGATTCAAGCCGCCCACCATCACCAGTCCTACCCGGTTCAAACCCACTGAAATCTCACAGATGGGTTCACTGGTATTGCCCAGCATATAAACGCCGTGGATCCCCACTGCTTTTAGTTGAGTGAGCTTTTCGTCCACCAGGCTGCGGGCTGGTGCGGGGATCTCGCGGAAGTTGGCCAGAATTTTACCGCTGCCGCTGTGGGCGGCATCCCCTACCGCTGTCATCCTGGCTCGAATATATTGTTCGGAAGGATCCAGCGATGTACCGGAATAATTGATCAAAGCCACAAATCGCCGGGGTTTATTATTGCGGATCTCCAGTACTCCGCCGAACCGGGATTCTATAGGAATACCCGCCTTTAATAATACCCCGTTCACCACCACGCTGCACACGGTGCCCAGGCCAACCTTGCCCTGAGGTACCACCACCGATCCAATTTTCTCACCCTCACGGGCGGTGATTACCAGATCGCTTACCGCTAGTCCAGCCTTAAAGACATCTTTCATTATACCCAGGGCTTTCTCAAATTTATCAGAATCAAATAATGACGTATTTATCGGAACCAATCCGCTTTTGTCAACCGGATTGAAGGAGGTCCGAAAAGCCAGCAACTCCAATTTGTCCAGGATAAAGCCCACCTGGTCTGGCGCTAGCGCCATTCGCAACTCATCTACACCATGGGGAGTCAGCATGCGTCCATCCCGGCCCAATGGATGTGTATAACCCCGCTCATCCGTGATTCTGAGGTGATAACGGATCGCTCTTTCGCTCAGAAAGATACCATAGCGTTCCAGCTCACGCGCAATGGTTATAGAACCCAGCGGTTCCGATGACTCGCTAAGTACTTTTAGAATGGAAATCACTTTGCGTTCAGTATCCGAACCCGAACCCTGGACTACTTTATTGTCTCTTACTTCCCGCTGATCGCCGTTAAACATTTTTACACCTCCTGGAGATGCAGGCTATTTTCCTTACTGTACTATTGACCTGTTTTAGAAGCCACTACCTTTATGAAATACTGGTGAAATCGGGCGTCCGCAGTCAACTCAGGATGAAAAGAACTTGCCAGCAGATTGCCCTGTCGGGCTGCTACAATTACCCCCTCAGGCAGTTTGGCCAGCACCTCTACGCTCTCGCCCACCTTTTCAATCAAAGGAGCGCGGATAAAGATGGCGTGATATGGCTGGGTACCTAATACAGGCATATCCAGTTCTATCTCAAAGCTGTCCACCTGCCGGCCAAAGGCGTTGCGTTTCACGGTTATTTCCATGGCCTCCAGAGGTTGTAATGAGGACTGTTGTGAATTTTTTATTCTGGAAGCCAGGCAAATCATCCCGGCGCAGGTTCCCCAAACCGGAAAACCTCGGCTGATCAACTCCTTGAGCGGTTGAAAAAGTCCGTAGCCATGCATCAACTTCAAAATGGTCGTGCTCTCTCCACCCGGCATTATCAGCCCGTCCAACGCCTGAAGCTGACCGGGCAGCCGGATTTCCGGCGCATCTACCCCTAGTTTTTGCAGGATATGGCAGTGCTCAATAAAAGCCCCTTGCAGAGCCAGCACACCGATTTTTAGTTGTTTTTCTTTCATATCTATTTTACCCGTTTCATACTAACATATTCATTTATTTTCCAACAGACGGGTAAAAAAAGCGAGCCTCGAGATTTGCACCCCGAAGCTCGCTATAGCTAGTCCCCCGCCCCAGGAGGAGCTAAACCCTGATTAAATGATGGGCAAATATTCCTTCAGTTCAAAGTCGGTAACTCTCGTCCGGAATTTATCCCATTCCATTTTCTTGTTTTCAATAAAAGCTTCAAAACAATGTTCGCCCAGGGCTTCCTTGACCAACTTGCTCTTTTCCATCAATTGGATGGCTTCATTCAGATTGCCGGGCAGGGTCCCGATGCCCAGTTTCTTTCTTTGTTCGGCAGACATGTGATAAACGTTGCCCTCAGCCGGAGCCGGCGGGATCAGTCCTTCTTCAATGCCTTTCAAACCGGCCGCCAGTAAAACACTGAAGCACAGGTAAGGATTACAGGCCGGATCAGGAGAGCGGATTTCAAAGCGAGTGGCATTCTCTTTGCCGGGCTCATATCCGGGCACTCTCACCAGGTCGGAACGGTTGCGGATGGCCCAGGATAAATAAACCGGGGCTTCATATCCGGGCACCAGGCGCTTATAGGAATTTACCCACTGATTGGTGACGGCGGTAAATTCAGGAGCGTATTTCAAAAGACCGGCCACAAAGCTCTGCGCCAGCTTGGATAGATTGAAGAGTGCGCCCTTCTCAAAAAAGGCATTCTTGCCGTTCTTGAATAGGGATTGATGTACGTGCATACCGCTGCCGTTGATGCCGAAGATGGGCTTGGGCATAAAGGTGGCATAAACACCGTGCTTGGCGGCGATCTCTTTAACGATCAGGCGGTATGTCATCACCTGATCGGCCATGGTCAGAGCATCAGTATATCTCATATCGATTTCATGCTGGCTGAGAGCCACCTCATGATGCGACTTGTCGACGCCGATTCCCATCTCTTCCAGTGCCAGTACGGTCTCATTTCTGAGCTCTGTGGCGGCATCCAGGATGGTCATATCATAATATCCGCCCTTATCCAGCCCTTCCGTAGTCGGGGCGCCGTCCTTGTCGTTCTTGAAATAGAAGTATTCCAGTTCAGGCCCCACATAATAGGTAAAACCCATATCGGTGGCCTTCTTCAGGTTTCTCTTTAAAACCTGCCGGGGATCGCCCTCAAAGGCTTTCCCGCCCGGTTGGCGGATGTCGGTAATCATTCTGGCCAGGCCTACGTCCGCTCTGGGTCTCCAGGGCAATAACTGGAAGGTATCCAGGTCCGGCACAGACATCATATCGCTTTCATCAATACGTGAGAAACCTTCCACCGATGAGCCGTCGAATCCCATGCCTGATTCTATGGCAGCTTCCAGTTCAGAAACCGGAATGGCGTAGCTCTTGAGCTGGCCCAGGATGTCGGTAAACCATAACTCCACAAATTTTACGTTGTGCTCACGGGCCATCTTCATGATGTACTCTTTCCCGTCTTGTTTGCCTTTTTTCTCCAAAGCCATGTCAATTCCTCCTCTATTTTATTTTGGGGCGGGTAGCTATTATTTCCCTTGATATTCTCCAGTTTAAAACACCCATGTTACAAACAGATTTCATAAAGGTTAAATTTAAATTTCGTGATATCTATTCTCCGTAGGCCGATTCTCCGTGCTGTGAGATATCCAGGCCTACGCTTTCTTCTGTCTCATTGACGCGTAAACCCATAGTTTTATCCAGGATCTTGCCGATGATCCAGGTCATGCCAAAGGAGAAAACCCACACCACCGCTACACCCAGCAGCTGTATAAAGAATTGCATTGGCTTACCGGTAAACAGCCCATCTGAACCCTGAGCGTTAACGGCAAGGGTAGCGAAAAGACCTGCGGCTAGGGTACCCCAGGCGCCCCCTAAACCGTGACAGGCAAAGACATCCAGAGATTCATCCACCAGGGATTTTGAGCGGATCCGCATCGCGAAAAACGAAATCATGGCCGCGATTATTCCAATCGGGATACCCATAATAGGCGAAATAAAACCTGATGCCGGTGTCACTGCCGCTAACCCCACCACGGCTCCAGTAACTATACCGGTAACGCTGGGGCGGGTATAATACCAGCTAAGAAACATAAAGGTAACAGCTCCGGCAGCTCCTGCCAGGTTAGTCGCCACAAAGGCGCCCACAGCTACATCACTGGCCCTCCCCGCGCTGCCGGCATTGAAGCCAAACCAGCCAAACCATAATAAGCTGGCCCCGATGACTACCAGTGGGACGTTATGAGCTGACATCGATCCACCCTCCTGATAGCCTTTCCTGCGCCCCAGCAATAATGCCATCGCAAAAGCCGAGACCCCCGCGGTAATATGGACGACAATTCCGCCTGCAAAATCCAGAACACCCAGTTTAGCCAACCACCCGCCTCCCCAGACCCAATGTGCTACAGGAATATAAACCAGAGTAAACCAGAGGATGGAAAAAACCAGGATTGCACTGAACTTTACCCGCTCTACCACTGCGCCGGTGATCAGTCCTACAGTGATAACGGCGAACATCATCTGAAACGTCATAAAGGCTAAATGAGGCACGGTTTGAGGCATATAACTAAAAGGTCCCGCGTTAGCCTGGCTGACGTTCATCAACCCGATAAAATCGAACCCCCCTATAATGCCTCCTTTATCCGCGCCGAAAGCCAGGCTGTAGCCGAAAAAGACCCACAGTAAACCTATCACTCCCAGTGACACGAAGCTCATCATTATGGTTGATAGAACGTTTTTACTCCTTACCAACCCGCCATAGAAAAAAGCTAAGCCCGGGGTCATCAGCATCACCAGCGCAGTTGAAATCAGCATCCAGGCCGTATCGGCCGCATTAATAGACAAGCTAGCTCCCTCCTGATATTATCTTGAACAGTATAAGACCTTATTGTTACAAACAGATTAACGAAATTTAAAACCTGATGATCATCACTCAAACAAAATACCCGCTCAGGAAATCTTCCCTGAGCGGGCATTTTTAAATGACGAAAGGAACCTTTAAACTAGTAACCGACTTTAGCCAGACCTTTAAGACCGATTATCTCTCGAGCCTCATCCGGGGTGGCAATCTCTTTGCCCATTTCTTTGGCTATTCTAACCATCTTCTCTACCAGTTCCCAGCTTCCTTTGGCCTGTACGCCTTTGTTGATAAAGAGGTTATCTTCCAGACCCACTCTAACGTTGCCTCCCAATATTATGGAGAGAACATTCGCATTGAATTCTTGGGGATAACCCACACCAATGGTGGAGAATTTATAGTTCTGAGGTCCAATCAGCCTATCGGCGGTATTCTTCATGGCCAGGATACTATCCACATCACAACCAATTCCGCCCAGGATACCGGTCACAAACTGCATCCAGATCGGAGCCTTGATGATCCCTTTTCTGACAAACCAGGCCATATTGTAAAGATGACCTACATCATAGAGTTCAAACTCCGGCTTGGTGCCATTTTCGATCATAGTATTGTAGTAATACTCGATGTCCGCAAAGGAATTTTTAAAGACGAAGTCTTTGGTGGAAGCGGCGAACTCTTTCTCCCAGGGAAACTTCTGGTCGGAATCCTTGTATCTATCAGCCACAGGATGAATGGAGAAGTTGATGGATCCCATATTGCAGGTCGCCATCTCGGGCTTGAGCGCCGGCACTACCTTGATCCTCTCGGCTATCGTCATTGCCGCAGTACCCCCGGTAGTAGGCACAAAGATGGCCTTGGTCCTGGCTTTCATCCTTTGTGCGATTTCGCGGTAGAAGTCCACATTAGTAGAGGGTCTGGCGTCCTTGGGGTCGCGGGCATGGATATGAATGGAAGCTGCTCCAGCCTCTGCGCAGCGGATGGCTTCTTCAGCGATTTGTTCGGGGGTGATCGGCAGAGCGGGAGTCATCATGGGTAAGGTTATGTTCCCGGTTAACGCAGCTGTGATTATTAATTTGTCGGCCATTATTTTTTTCTCCTGTATAAATTTATTCAGTTCTTGATTATTATTATTTCTTTTGTTTGGTTTCTCTGTCAAGCCAGTCCAGAAGATAGTTATTCAATCTTTCCCTTGAGGCTTTGATCTGCTCCGGAGTCCAGGTCTGAAAACCTTTTCCGCTCTTGAAGCCCAACTCACCCTTTTTCACTTTCTCTTCCAGCAAAGGTGATGGACCGGGTCTGGATTCTATGCCTTTTAAGACGGTGTTATGTATAGCCAGGGTCAGGTCCAGTCCCACCATATCTGCATTCTCGATCGGACCTAGAACTGGCAATCTGATAGCGAAAGCGCTCTTGATAGCTTCATCCACTGTCGCGGCATCGGCAATACCATTCTCTACAATCGAGATGGCTTCTCTCCATAAAGCATGCTGGAGCCTGTTGGCAATAAATCCGGGAACATCCTTCAAACACTTTACGGGCTTCTTTCCCGCCATTTTCATTACCTGGTAGGTGGCTTCAAAAGCCTCTTCCGAAGTGTCGTTGGCTTTGATTACTTCCACACAGGGGATCAAATGGGCCGGATTCCAGAAGTGAGCCCCCAGCATTCTTTCGCGATGAGTAGACTTGGCGGCAATCTGGGTGGGGCTGATAACTGACGAGTTCGAGGTTATAATGGTATCCAAAGCGCAGAGTTGGTCCAATTTCTGGAACATATCCTGCTTTATCTCCAGGTTTTCGGCGACGCATTCAATAATTAATTGTGAAGATTTAGCCGCTTCAGCCAAATCCGAAGTGGTTTTTACTCTTTTCATAATAGGCTCGATTTTGGACGTTGCGATAATCCCCCTCGAAGCCATAGTGGTCAGGTTGGTCCTGATTTTCTCAACAGCTTCGGGTAAAACCTCCGGTCTTCTGGCATAAATCCAAACATCAAAGCCGTTCTGCGCAAAATTCTGCGCTACGCCGGGAGAAATCATTCCGGCACCGATTACTGCCACAGTTTTTATATTTTCTGCTTTCATCGTATCTCCTTCTTTATATCTCCTCCTTAAATACTTGTTTTAAGTATAAATCAGTGAACACCCCTCAGCAAGTTGCTGTCTAATTCTTGTTGCTGGCTGCCTCTTTCTCGTCATCCTCCATTGGGTTCCTCTTTGTAATTTGTCTCTTGGTGCTTGTGATTTGTTTGGTGCTTGTCTCTTGTGATTTGGTTTTTTCCTCATAAATCATGAATCTTAAATCATAAATCTTAATTCAGGGCGTCACCCTTTCTCAAAACTTAAAATCACTACATAAGTATCCTTGCTTCCAGTTTGCTGCTGTATTCAGCTCCATCCCTGGGTAAAAGCATATGCGGGTTAATCAGCCAACTTGGCACTAATAAGACGATTAAAACTGACCTTGGATTCAGCTGCTTGTATCTGAAGTTTCCTGTGAACATCGGGCGGGATGCGAACTGTAAACTTCCCTGAGTAATGCCTTGTTGACAGAGGTTGCGGAATCGTCTCTCCTGTCGATTGCATGTCTCGGATAACCTGGCTGACAGTATCTCGAATACCAGTCAGGGCTGATTCTTGAGTATCAGCTAGCCAGCTAAGACTAGGAAACTCAGCGCACAATCCAACATATTCTCCATCTTCCTCTGACCATGTAACCCTATAAGTATATTTATCCATTATTTGCCTCCCAATTTATCGAGAGCCATTATTACTTGCCTGACTTGATACGCTTTCCCCTTTCCCTTGTCGTTTTGGATGTTTATTCTCGGGTCGCCTTGCCAGGGGGTCTTATATATTTTGTGGCTTCCATTCGTACGAGACTCCCCAAAGTAATAATCACAAACTTTACAAAGATCATCAAACTTGATGCATTGAGGATTGTCCCTCATCTGTTTGACCATCTTTTCTATATCTTTCACAATATTATGGTATCAATATAGCCACCATTAGTCAAGGGTTTATAATTCTTAGCGCCGTTGTGTTTGAAGAAACATACCTGTTTACAAATGTTAGATTCATGACCAATTTAATGGCCTGCCAAGACAAGCCGCATTAGACACCTCCACTGCCCTGCATCCTGTTTTGCTGAACTGGATCAATACCGAAAGACGTTGAGCACTCAGAATTGATTTAGTATACTCAATCTGGCCTACCCACCGGGCGGTTCTTTTTTTACTGCTGGTCCGCAACTCTTTCTCTGTTCATAAATCTTAAATCATAAATCTTAAATCAGGGCGTCAACCTCTCTCAAAACTTAAAACTTATAACTTTTAGACCCGCTGCTGCCCATCTCATAGGTCCCTATGGCAATGTAATAAAAAATGGAAAAGGATAGAGCCATGATGTTATTATTATATTGTTTAGATTATTTGACACTTGATTTTTTCAACATCGTATTTAATCGAGTTTAGCAATATAAGTGGATGAAGTGAGAAAGAACATTAGAGGGAAATTCGCTCTGGCGATAATATCAATCGTTTTATTCTGGGTTGTTACCCTTGGTGTAGCCTTTGGAATAACTGCTGGAAACAACTCATCGGGTTCTGTGCCTCCTGCGGCACTCCATCCCTCTCAGACTCCCAATGAGGTGCTGAATGGCCAGCAGGTTTTTTCTGCTAATTGTGCTTCTTGCCATAATGCAGAAGCTTTCCATATCTCCATGTCGCAGGTTCAGTTGCAAAATTTCATTACAACTCATAATACCGGTAAAGAATTAACTCAGGCAGCTATTGCTGCCATCGTATTATTCTTGAAGCCTTAGTCTAAATAGTCTTGAATTGATTGACTGCAAATTTTATTAGATCATACTATAAGTCGGATTCAGGTAATATTAAAGGGTTTTCCATCGGTGGGGGGTAATGCTTAAACAAATAATAACGAAGTCGATCATTCTTGTGGTGTTACTGTTGGTGAGTATTCTGGCTGTAATCAACCTTAAAACACTCTTGTTTGTCAATATGTATTTGCTCATGGCGGTTTTTATCGGGCTCGGTGTTTTGGCCGGCATAACTACCGCAGCACTGAAACGCATTACACATTCCAGAAATCCGGCCTTCCCAGAAAAACGTCATACACTGGCCTCTTTTATTCAGCATTGGGGCACTTCGGTTGGAATTTTGTTGCTCTTTATAACCGGATTATTTATGAAAATAAATCCGGGTATAATTTCTTCTAACATTCATTTCACCGGTGTTTTAATCACTCTATTATTTGGATTTTACTTCCTGATCGATTTTTTTACTTCTCAAAAATATATTGAATTACTTCCAGATTTAAAGGATATTTTTGAAGGAACCATAAAGAAATACATATTGCGAACTCCCTGGAAAGATCAGGGGAAATATCAAGCTTCTCAAAAATCAGCTTTTCTGGCTTTTATTGTCCTTGGCAGCGAAGTGTTAATCAGCGGATTAATTAAAACTGTTGCCTTACTGACTTCAATACCGGATCACCTGTTAAGCGCAGTTACTCTTTTACACGATGTATCAGGGTTATTATTGGCAATACTCACAGTTGTCCATATTGTTTTGGTCTTTATTCCACGTGCAAATCTTCAATTACTGGCCAGTTGGTTTACCGGAGTCGATGTTCTAAAGAGCTCTAAGCAGGACTAACCATTCTTGAACAATCGTATTCTGTTACCACTGCACCTGAAACCTGTCTGGTTATATTCCCTTGAACGATCTAAAATAACTACTAAATCGTAACTTCGTATCTACATTCTGAATCAAATCTTTACTTTATCGTAACTTCCAGTTGATATAATTTCAAAGAGGTTTCTTGTTTATTCTGGTTGTTTGATGCATTTCATTAAATAATGCATTAGATCATATAAATGACAGGGTAAAACGTTGAAGAAGTTCTTGCCCTTTTGCCTGGCAGTAATAGTGGCTGTCACTTCACTTGATGTGCCCCCCTTAGAAAGATACCAGGTATAATATCAAGGAACGGTAGGGCGGCTTGGCCACCAGGCTAAAACTGGGTTATCCTGTATTTTATGGTGTACAGATTACCCTGACAGCAGACCCCGTTCCCAATCCAACCTCTTCGGCGGCAGCCAGATAATCACCGGGTTTGTCCTCTGATAACCAGGTTCTCATTTCTGATATGAAGTATTTACATTTATTTACTTTTTTGTAACCAAATATTTACTGGATAAACCAAAATTACGTATTATAATGTAAGTGTTTATATTAATTGAAATGGTAAATCGCGGTTAACACTCATGGATAATTGTAAGGCCATTTACACATAAATAAGCTTAGTCGGAGGGATAATATGAAGCTTGCGCGTTTTCTTATTTTCATGCTGTTATCTTTGTTATTGGTATCAGGTACTTTAGCCTTTACAATCACTCCAGCTCTGGCGGCTACAACCAACTCATGGAAAACCGCCGTGAGTGGCGACTGGACAGACACCACTAAATGGAGCCTGGGGCATATTCCTGACGCCACCGAGGACGTTGAAATCACCGTGGCCGGCAGTTATACAGTTACTCTCACTGGCAATCGTTATTGCAACACCATGCTTATCGGTGGATCGGGGAACACCGGACAAACCCTGTCGATTCAGAGTACTGCTACAATTACAACCAAGTTGACTGCTTCTAATGGGGTGACAAATTACGGTTCTATTGATATGAACAGCACCAGTACCAGAGACTCAGACCTCGCTGTAACCAATAATAGCTTGCTCAACTATGGTACTTTTTATGTCAGCGCCGGTGGTGGCGGCGGCCGCGCCATTGCCGCCGCTCTGGAAAATCGGGGGACTTTCTACGTCAATACCGCCACTGATCTGGGCGCAACCAGTAAAACACATTATAACTACGGTGCCCTCAATATCGGCGGAGGCTGCACTTTGACTCTCAGTGGAGGCAGCCAGGTCTTTAATCAGCAAAACAGCACTATCTCCAACAGCGGTGCTTTTAATATTACCTCTGCTGCGCTGAACTTCAATGGAGGGTCTTTCACCGGCAACTACGTTGTTTTGGAGAACTCCGATTTTAATATTGGACCCGGTTCTACTGGTGCCGGTAATTTTATTTTGAGAAAATCGTGCAATATCAGCGGTGACGTGGCTTCCGGCCAGTATCTATGGATCAACGGTTACGCTGCCACTGCCATTGCGACTGCTGCAAACGGCTTTACTAACAACGGCAGCATCACCCTGGAATCTTCATCTGGCACTTATACCTCACAGATGGATGTGGTTAACGGCACATTGGTAAATCGGGGCACTATCAATATCAACCCGGGTACCGGCGGCAACCGCTATTTTAACGCCAACCTGGAAAACCGGGGCACAGTTAACATCAATGCTAATACTGGCCTAAATAAAGAATCTTGTGCAAATTCCAACTACAGCGCTTTTAACATCGGCGGCGGCTGCACCCTCACCCTCACTGGAACCGGAAAGAGTTTTGCTCAGAATGGCGGTACGCTCGCCAACAGCGGCTCCTTCGATATCACCAATGCCGTCTTCAACTTTGACGGGGGGTCCATTACCGGAAATGCGATTGTTTTAAACAATACAGATCTCGAAATCAGCGCCACAGGCCAGGGTTATTTCTCAGTTCGCAGCACCACCAATTTTACAGGCAACGTGGCGGCTGCCCAGAAGATCTCTGTTAACGGCAAGGCCGGAACCTACGCCGCATTGGTTTCCGCGGGCAGTTTTATCAATACCGGCACTATCAACCTGGAGACAATTACTAGCTCTGGCGGAGCCTCCAATCTGACCGTGACCAGCGGCACTTTCACTAACACAGGGACTCTCAACAGCAGCCCTGGTTTGGGCGGTACCCGCGCTTTTTCAGGCAACCTGGACAACCAGGGCACTATTAATATCAATGCCAGTACCAGTTTTGAAAATACCACCGGCGTTTACAGCAATACAGGCGCATTTAATATCGGCGGCGGTTGCACCCTGACCATGTCAGACTCCAGCCAGGTTTTCAATCAGAACGGCGGCACCTTCGCCAATAGCGGCACTGCCAACTTAACATCCGCTACCTTTAACTTTAACGGGGGGAATATCACCGGTAATGCCATTATTCTATATGCGGCGCATCTTAATATCGGTGCAGGCAGCCTCGGACTGGGTAATTTTTCAATGCGCTCCGCCAGCACCATTAGCGGCGATATAGCCGCTGCCCAGCAAATAAATGTTAACGGTCTCACTGGAATGCCGGCTACTCTGACCGCCGCTAACGGGTTTACCAACAAGGGGACTATAGTTCTGGAAACCACCAGCGGTACTTCTTCTTCGAATTTAACCGTTACCACCGGTGTTTTTACCAACAAAGGTGTCTTCAATATCTCCCCCGGTACCGGAGGGACCCGTACTTTTTCGGGTGACCTGGATAACCAGGGTACAACTAACATCAATGCTAATGCCGCTTTTGAAAAAATTAGCGGTGTTTACAGTAATACAGGTGCCTTTAATATCGGCGGTAGTTGCGCTCTGACTATCTCCGGCAACGGCCAGGTCTTCAATCAGAACGGCGGGACTCTTGCCAACAGCGGCACTTTTAACATAAATACCGCCGCTTTTAACTTCAATGGGGGAAATAACACCGGTAATTCCCTAATTATTTATCAATCAGACCTTCGGATTGGACCCGGCAGCAACGGCCAGGGCAATTTCTCCTGTAGGGGCAGCAGCACTTTCGGAGGAGACATCGGTACCAACATGATAGTCAATATCAACGGAATCACCGGACTATCAGCCCAGTTAACAGCCGCTGATGGATTTATCAACAAAGGAACTATCGTTTTGGAGACCACCAGCAGTACACCCTTTTCTAATCTGGTAGTCAGTAGCGGAGTTCTAACCAACAAGGGTGCGTTCTATGTAAACCCGGGTACAGGTGGTACCCGGACTTTCTCGGGAAGCCTGGATAATCAGGGTACGGTTAGTATCAACGCCAACGCCACTTTCGATAAACTAAATAGTATTCATACTAACTCCGGTAACTGGAATATCGGCGGCGGCTGCACTCTGACTATCTCGGGAAACAGCCAGATCTTCAATCAGAACGGCGGTACTCTCTCTAATAGCGGTGCATTTGAGGTAAATACCGCCGCCTTTAATTTCAACGGGGGTATTACTACCGGAAATGCCGTAACTATCTATTATTCAGCTTTCACTATTGGACCGGGCAGCACTGGCCAGGGCTATTTCTCTTGCCGTGGCAGTAGTACCTTTGCTGGAGATATAGCGGTTAACCAGACTGTTAAAATTAATGGAGTCACAGGAGTATCCTCCCAATTGACAGCCGCCAATGGCTTTACCAATAACGGTACCCTCGTTTTAGAGACTACCAGCAGTACCCCTTATTCCAATTTAATAGTCAATAGTGGGGTTCTCACCAATAAAGGTATCTTTAACATTAACCCTGGGACAGGTGGTTCCAGGACATTCTCGGGCAATCTGGATAATCAAGGAACGATTAACATAAACACTTTAACCAATTTTAGTCAGGTAAACGCAATTTATTCTAACTCCAAAACACTAAGTATTGGCGGCGGTTGCACCCTGAGTATTACGGGCGCCAACCAGACCTTCAAACAGACCGCTTCCGGCAGTATCTACAACAGCGGCACTCTGGATTTCAACAACATCGATATCTACGGGGCAGGCACCCTTTATGGTTCCATCAGTCCTGTAAACTGCGATGTATATATCGGCAGTTCGCCGGGGATTTTCAATATCAGCGGGAATTATACCCAGGATATCAGTTCTACTTTGAACATCGAAATCGGTGGGGATAATCCCGGGACCGGATACGACCAGTTGAATATTTCAGGCAGTGCCAATCTGGCAGGCACGCTTAATATTTCCCTGTACGGAGGGTTCCTGCCCACGGCTGGGCATATGTTCAAGTTTCTTACCTACGGATCTAAAATTGGGGACTTTGCTACAGTTAACGGGCTGAACATCGGCGGCGACATGTACTTCGACCGGGTGGTGACAACTACCAATCAGACTCTTTTTTATGTGCCGGTTTATATCAGCGTCGCCTTGCAGGGAGGGTCACGTCCGGATTCCGGTTATGTAGTGCCTTTGACCGTTAAGTTCTTTGCTCCCGGTACTGATGTTTTGATAAGTACCCCGCTCTACACTCGCAATTTGACCACGGCCAAAAGCGACAACAGTACCGCTGTAACCCAGACCAGCGGTATAACACCGGGTACCTATGATATCAGCGCAGAGACTCCCACTTGCCTGACCAATGTTAAAAGAGGCGTGGTGATCACAGCGCCTTCAACAGCAGTAGATCTGGGCACTCTGCTGGAAGGCAACGCCAATGATGACAACATCATCAATATCGCGGACTTTGGCCTCCTGGCAGCTTCATATGGTAAAAGTGCTCCCGATTATGATGCCCGGACTGATTTTGACCGCAACGGGATAGTCAACATCGCTGACTTCGGCTTGCTGGCGGTTAACTACGGCAAGGTTGCGCCAATAATTGTACCGTAGCCTGAATATAGGATAAATTAACAAAATGACTGCCGGCGGACGCCATAACCAGGTTTAACCGCCTGCGCAGGCAACCTAACTATAAAGAACCGCTCAACTAATAATTGCGCGGTTCTTTTTTACTGCTGGTCCGCAACTATGTCTCTGCTCATCAATCCTGAATCATAAATCAGGGCGTCACCCTCTCTCAAAACTTATCACTTCCCCCAATCTCTTCCACAAAACTGTCAATAGCAAAAGCTTGCCAACTACAGAACGCTTGTTCTATTATGATATCAGATCGATTAAAAGGAGTTACAAAATGCACGATCTTATTAAACGGAAAAGTGGCGGTCAACCCAATAATCGCAACGCCCTTAAACATGGCTTTTACTCCAAAGTGCTGGCTCCCCAGGAAAAACGCGAATTGAAGTATGCCGGTGGAGTCGATGGGCTTGACCAGGAAATAGCTATTATCCGTATCAAGTTCAGGTCGCTGCTTGCCCAGGATGGACAAAACCTTCGCCTTATTAACCAGACCGCTGTCACTCTCGGCAAACTTTATGCGCTCAAATATAGCTTCAGCAGGACCGATAACGATAAATTGATCGAAGCCTTTAACACTGTCCTGGCAGAGTTCGTCGTCCCCGGGCCTCCGGTCCCTGGTACAGCTTCTTTGAATAGTCCCTCTTCACCCCCTGAAGGACAGCCGTAAGTGCTAAATGCCCTCCGTCCCTACCAGTTCGAAATCGCGGCCGCTGTTCTTGATAGCGTTTTTTATCGGAAAGGCCTCACCTTTTCCGTTGAGATCGCCCGCCAGGGCGGTAAGAATGAACTGTCCGCCCGGTTGGAAAGGCTCTTGCTTACCCTTAATTTGGATCAGCCTTTACAGCTTGTTAAATGTTCTCCCACCTTTAAACCCCAGACCCTGATTTCGATGATGCGCTTAAAGGACCGCCTGAATGACGTCGGCCTTAATGGTGTTTGGATCTCCGAAATGGGTTATATCATCCGCCTCGGCCAGGCCCGCGCTATTTTTTTATCTGCCGATACCGGGGCTAATGTAGTCGGCAACACCGCCCATCTCCTGCTTGAAATTGATGAGTCTCAGGATGTTAACAAAGATAAGTATACCAAGGAGTTTAAGCCTATGGGTGCCGCCACTAACTGTACTGTCGTCCACTACGGCACCACCTGGGATGACTCTACCCTCCTGGAGCAGGTCAAGCAGACTAACCTTGAATTGCAGAAAATGGACGGCATCCAGCGCCACTTCCGATACGACTATCTGGAAGTCGGCCGCTTTAACCGGGAATACCTTATTAATGTTGAAATGGAACGCCAGCGCCTTGGCGAAAACCACCCTCTCTTTCTTACCCAGTACCGCCTGCTGCCGGTCCATGGCGGCGGCGGCTTCCTCAACTCTACTCAACTGGCTCAGTTGCAGGGAACGCATTGTCGGCGTTCTCACCCGGAATCCGGCCATATATACCTTGCCGGCATCGACCTCGCCGGCGCAGCCGAATCAGGTGAAGACGATTTCCTGAGGTCTCTGTCGCCCCGTCGGGATTCCACCGTCATCACCATCGCCGAACTGATTTATGATCCCAAACACAGTGATACCCTTATAAATTCTGAATCATCTCCTTCATGCCCATTCATAAATCAACTCCATCTCATCAAGGTCGTAGAGCACTATCGCTGGACCGGTCAACCCCACACAGACCTGTATGCGCAATTAGTCGACCTGCTGAAGAATGTCTGGCACTGTAAGAAGATATTAGTGGATTCTACCGGTGTCGGTGAGCCTGTTGCCGCTTTCCTGAAACAGGCCCTTGGCCAAAAGGTTGTCCCCTTCAAATTTACCGCCCAGTCCAAATCGCTTCTGGGTTTCAACCTCTTGTCAGCCGTTAACTCCGGACGCTTGAAGATATACTCCGCAGATGGCTCGCCGGACTATCAGGAATTGTGGTTTGAATTGAACAAAGCCAAAAGCCTTTACCGCCCTAACCGCACCTTTAACTTCTTTGTCGATCCCTCTGACGGTCATGATGATTTCTTGATGAGCCTGGCCCTCCTGGTCGAATCCGCCGATCTCTATGATCCCCGCGCCGCCAGAGGTAAAGACTTCGGTAAATCTCTTAGCTGAGTTTAGTACCTTAACAATTTAATAGTCGCCCTCGTCTACCCCTCGTTTTCCACTCGATATAACTCGTTTACCACTCGTTTACCACTCGTTTTGACTCGTTTCAACTCGATATTAGCCCGTTTTTACCCTCAATTTCTTTATTTATCGCGGAAAAACCAGCGACTCGTTCCGATAATTTCCGGAACGAGTCGAACCGATATAATATCCGGGAGACTGCCCGTATCCACTTTTTATCTCCCTGGGGCGGGAATTCTCTTCACGAACAGCCTCCCGGTGAGCCTTCTAAACTGCCTCCGGTCCTTTTTCACCGGTCCTGATCTTGTAGACTTCCTCTACCGGCAGGACGAAGATCTTGCCGTCGCCTACTGCTCCGGTCTTAGCCCGCTCGATGATAGTATCCACCACGATCTGGCAGTCTTTGTCTTCTACAATTATCTCTATCTTTTTCTTGGGCAGGAATTCTATCCTGTGTTCACCCACCCGCCACTTCAGCGAGATACCCTTCTGCTTGCCTCTTCCCATCACGTCGCTGACTGTCATACTTATAAAACCTTTTTCTTCCAGGGCAATTTTAATTAAATGGAATCTTTCTTCTCTAACAATTGCTTCGATCTTTTTCATTTCACTCTCCTACAACTCGTCACCATAGGCAGTCTCACCGTGTTGAGATATATCCAGACCTAAACTCTCTTCCTGTGCATTAACGCGTAACCCCATGGTCATGTCGATTACCTTTCCGATTATCCAGGTCATCCCGAAGGAGAAAGCCCAGACAACTGCAATAGCCACGATTTGCTTGCCTACCAGCATCCAGTTACCGTGTATCAAACCGTTAGCACCTGCACTGTTGACCGAAGCGCTGGCAAATATACCGGTAGCCAGTGCGCCCCAGGTGCCGCCCATACCGTGGCAGGCGAAAACATCCAATGAGTCATCGGTTTTGGTCCGGCTGCGCAAACGCATCACGAAGAAGCATATCACCGAAACCCCGATGCCGATGGGGATGCCCATGATAGGCGAAACAAAACCCGCGGCTGGCGTAATTGCCACCAGGCCTGCCACCGCGCCGGTGGCGATACCTGAAATCGTAGGCCTGTGATAAAACCAGCTCAAGAACATCCAGGTCAGGGCCGCCGCTGCTGCCGCGGTATTGGTGGCGATAAAGGCACTGGAAGCCAGTCCGCCTGAGGTCAGGGCGCTGCCCGCATTAAAACCGAACCAGCCGAACCATAACAAACCGGCTCCGATTACGATATAAGGTACGTTATGGGGAGACAGCGAAACACCGCTCTTAAAATCTTTGCGTGGCCCTAACAGCATTGCCAGTGAAAGGGCTGAAACTCCGGCCGTGATATGCACCACGGTACCGCCGGCAAAATCCAGTACACCCCACTTGTACAACCACCCGTCAGAGCTCCAGACCCAGTGCGCCACAGGCGTGTAAACCAGGGTAAACCAGATCAGCGCAAAAACCAGAACTGAGCTGAACTTCACCCTTTCCACCACCGCACCGGTGATCAAAGCCACTGTGATAATCGCGAACATCATTTGGTATGAGGCAAAAGCATAATGTGGAATAGTAGTGGCATATACTGCCGAAGGTTCTTGGCCTACGTTCGCCAGTCCCAGGAAATTGAACCCGCCTATAAAACCTCCGCCGCCGGTGCCAAAGCTCAGGCTGTAACCATAAAGCACCCACAGGACACCAATCAAACCCAGCGTCATAAAGCTCATCATGATGGTTGAGAGTGCATTCTTCCTTCTCACCATACCACCATAGAAGAACGCCAACCCCGGGGTCATTAACATGACCATAGCCGTTGAAATCAGCATCCAGGCTGTATCGCCAGTATTGATAGCCATTCTAACTACCTCCTCATATTAGGTCTATATTCCCATTCTACGTTAGCCATATTTCCGGCATGTTACACACAGGTTAAGTCTTTGTTACAATTT
>Ga0114951_10002087_pt1 | contig 23354 bp, 22 predicted proteins | sample AM7aDNAmetaG_FD_88677 | JGI IMG/M metagenome (GOLD analysis project Ga0114951, IMG submission 88677) | Freshwater microbial communities from Finland to study Microbial Dark Matter (Phase II) - AM7a DNA metaG | ecosystem: Environmental > Aquatic > Freshwater > Lake | place: Finland: Lake Alinen... | reverse complement strand
TGTTGACCATAGTGATATATGCCTCTATGTGATGACACCCGAATATGGTGCAGCAACACAATTAGAGAAAATTGACATGCTCGAATATGCAGATATAATTGCCGTCAACAAGTTTGAAAAAAGAGGTGGCCTGGATGCACTGCGGGACGTAAAAAAACAGTTTCAGAGAAACCATAAGTTGTTCGACATACCGTATGAAGAAATGCCTGTTTATGGCACCATAGCCTCACAGTTTAATGACGCAGGTGTCAATCATTTTTACGGCGCATTGATTGATATAATAAATACCAAACTTCATGTTAAATTAATATCAACCTTAGGCCGAGAACATGAGATGGCAGAAAAGATATACATCATCCCGCCTCAGCGTGTAAGATATCTGGCCGAAATATCAGAAACAGTAAAAACCTATAATAAATGGGCCGGAGAACAGGCTGATATTGCGCAACAACTGTATGCAGTTAAACTTTCAACAGATTTGTTAAAAGGTGAAAACAAACCTGAAAACACAGTCCAGATAGAACTTTTAGAGTCGAAGCACAAAGAGCTGGAAGAAACACTTGGCGCTAACAGTAAAAAAATATTGGATACCTGGGAGCAGAAGATAAAATCTTATAAAGATGAGTATTATATTTTTAAGGTGCGGGATAAAGAACTAAAGATTAAAACCCACTCTGAATCATTATCCCATTTACAGATACCGAAGATTTCACTGCCAAGATACAAAGCGTGGGGAGATATTCTGAAATGGAATCTTAAAGAGAATGTGCCTGGCGAATTTCCTTTTGTTGCCGGTGTATTTCCTTTTAAAAGGGAAGGAGAAGACCCTACACGTATGTTTGCCGGAGAGGGCGGACCAGAGCGCACCAACAAGCGTTTTCACTATCTTTCTAAGGGCTTGCCTGCCAAAAGGCTTTCTACGGCTTTCGATTCTGTAACCCTTTACGGCAACGACCCCGGTTTAAGACCTGATATCTACGGAAAAATAGGCAATTCAGGCGTCTCTATCTCTTGTCTGGATGATGCTAAGAAGCTATATTCAGGATTTAACCTGTCGGATCCGGGTACATCTGTTTCTATGACTATTAACGGGCCTGCGCCTATCATGGTGGGATATTTTATGAATGCAGCCATAGATCAGCAATGTGAGATATATATCAAAGAGCACGGGTTGGAAGAAGAGGTAAATAATAAGATTAAAGAGATTTACAAAAGTAAAGGCATCGAAAGACCCCACTATCAGGAGAAACTTCCCGATGGCAATAATGGATTAGGACTTATGCTTCTTGGAATAACAGGCGATCAGGTCTTACCAAAAGATGTTTATGATAAAATTAAAACCTGCACTCTGGCTGCTGTAAGAGGTACAGTTCAGGCAGATATTTTAAAAGAAGACCAGGGACAGAATACATGCATCTTCTCGACCGACTTCTCGCTTAAACTTATGGGTGATGTACAGGAATATTTCATAGATAATAACGTCCGTAATTTCTATTCGGTTTCCATTTCGGGTTACCATATAGCAGAGGCAGGGGCTAACCCTATCTCCCAGCTGGCTTTCACGCTGGCCAATGGCTTCACCTATGTGGAGTATTATCTGTCGCGGGGCATGGACATCAATAAATTTGCTCCCAACCTGTCGTTCTTCTTCTCCAATGGCATTGATATTGAGTTTTCAGTTATAGGGCGCGTAGCCAGGGGTATATGGGCCAAGACAATGAAAAACAAGTATAATGCTGACACCCGTTCACAACAACTGAAATACCATATCCAAACCTCCGGACGCTCACTTCATGCCCAGGAAATAGGGTTTAATGATATACGTACCACCTTGCAGGCGTTATATGCCATTTACGACAACTGCAACTCATTACACACCAATGCTTATGATGAAGCCATTACCACTCCCACCGAAGAATCGGTACGCAGGGCCATGGCTATTCAGATGATTATCAATCATGAGCTGGGGCTTGCCAAAAACCAGAATCCTAATCAGGGTTCATTTATCATTGAAGAGCTGACCGACCTGGTAGAAGAAGCTGTCCTCGCTGAATTTGAAAGCATCTCGGAAAGAGGAGGCGTACTGGGAGCTATGGAAACAGCTTATCAGAGAAGCAAGATACAAGATGAGTCCTTATATTACGAATATCTCAAACATACCGGTGAACTTCCTATAATGGGTGTGAATACATTTTTGTCTTCTGATGGCTCTCCTACTGTCATCCAGGGAGAGGTCATCCGCTCAACAGAAAAAGAAAAAGAATATCAGATTGCTATGCTGGACAGGCTTCATAAATCGTATAAAGATAAATACGAAGGCTTGATGCAGCAACTGAAACGAAGCGCTTTAAATAATGAGAATATCTTTGAACAACTGATGGAAGCCACCAAGTATTGTTCAATAGGGCAGATTACGCATGCGCTGTATGAGGTGGGAGGGCAGTACAGACGGAACATGTAAGGGGAAGTTTGGAGTGTGGAGTGCCTAGAGTTAAGGTCTGACGGCAGAAAGCAAAAATATTTTGAATTTCGAATGATGACTACCTAAGGGTAGTCTAAAATTTACGAACTTCGATTTCATAAGTTGAAAACAAATCTTAAATCGTTAAACGGTATTCGGTGTTAGAAATTGCATTTCATCTGACGCCGTCAGGTCTTAAACTTTAGGCATTTTAGGCACTCCAAACTCCACACTCTACACTCCAAACTTCCAACTACAAAACCACCCTTCCGGATGACTATCAGGTGGGCAGCCCACACATTCTGTTTTTATACGGCTGTCGATAGTTTCGGCAAAAGTCCTGTATTCTACAAGTCCTCCTGATTTGCAGGGGTAGTCTTCTAGTCCTTTGCGCTTACGGGCAGATTGAACGCGGCAGTCGACCATGCGGAAAACAAAGCTGTTTTCTTTTTCTTCGACAAATTCCTGTTTGTTTATTGAAGCATACAAACGGTATTGCAGTGCTTTTTTCAAGCCGTCAAGTCCCGGGTTATCAGGCAGTTTCAACAACCTTTTTATTGACCATGCTTCGAATGGGGAAAACTGTGCCCAGCAGGAGTCGTTGCAACGCTTGGCGTCGTACATGCCATAAGCTTTCTCTACTGTCTGAAACCATACACCATCGTTAGCCAGCCAGTTGACGGCAACGCTTTCTTTAAGAGCCATCAGAGCATCTGCAGGCATATTAAGAAGTGAGGCAGGCACATCTTCTTTCATGTCGAAGTTAATGACCTTCGATAATCGCTTCATCTGTATGTCGTAGCTTTGTTTATAAGCTATTTCCATAAGCTCCAGCGCTTTTTTGCGTCCAAACTGATGCTGCACTTCCGAAAACCACAAGGTATGATGCATCATGATGCGATGAAAGAAATCTATGATAAGGCGGGCTGTTTCTTCGTTGTTTACCATTTTAAGATTATAATTTATAAAGACTTAAATAGAGAGAAAATTAAAAGAAGTTTGGAGTGTGGAGTTTGGAATGTGGAGTTGAAAAGTTTATTTTTGAGCATTATTATTAACTCTAGGCACTCCACAATCTAGGCACTCCACACTTCTTAAACGTATTCTTTAACTTCAATCTCTTTACTCAGAATCATATGTCCATAGGTAGCCAGAGCTTCCATTTCATTTTCGCCGGGGTAAACCCTTACATTGCCCAGATGACTGACCATTTCTGATATTTCGTCTATAATTATCTGACTGTAAGCCAGTCCTCCACTGAGTAAGATGCCATCAATCTTTCCTCTCAGAACGACACTGAGAGCGCCTATTTCTTTGGCTGTCTGATAAGCAATGGCTTTATAAATCAGTTCTGCCATTTTATCTCCTTCAGCAATTAATCTTTCTACTTCCAGGGCATCATTAGTGCCTAGATAAGCTTTCAAGCCACCATCACCACAAATTTTCTTCATTATCTCTTTCTGAGAGAATTTACCTGAAAAGCACAATTCAACCAGCTGTCCGGCAGGAACGCTACCACTTCTTGAGGGAGACATAGGTCCATCACCATTAAGTCCGTTGTTAACATCTATAATTTTTCCATGACGGTGTGCCCCTACAGAAATGCCAGTACCCAGATGGGCTACAATTAAATTAACAGATTCATAACTTTTACCTATTGACTCAGCAAAATTCTTAGCCACAGAATGCTGGCTTAAGGTGTGCAAAATACTTCTCCGGGGCAGTTCGGGCATCCCTGATATCTTGGCAATCTCATCCATCTCATCAACAAATGCTGAATCTGCAATATAGGCTTTTATCTTATTGCCTCCCTCTCTTACAATGGCTTCGGCGATTAACCCTCCCAAATTAGATACATACTCTGTTTCCGGCTTTCTAAGGTCTTTAAGCATGGCTTCATTAACAAAATAGGCACCGCTCGAAACGGGTTTAAGTAAACCACCTTTAGCTATTACTATGGTTATGTTGTTAATGTCTATCTGAGCTTTTTTCAACTCATCAAGAACAGCATTTTTTCTCATTTCAAACTGATCAATTACACTTTCATACGTATAAAGCTCTTCTGGTGAATGTTTTATGGTCTTATACAAAATTGTTTCCCTGTTGTCGTGTACCGACAACTTGGTCATTTCATTAATTGTCTTTAGGCTGAGAATTAATTCTTTCATAAAATAAGAGGTTTTATTTTTTTGCTAAATTAAAAAAAACGAAGTAAATATATTATTAAACACAAAATATTTTAACTAAAACGACATAAAGATATAACAATCTTAAAAAAACTAATTTAAAATTTAGTCGGCAGTCTTCAGTCTTCAGTCCTTAATCCTCAGTTTTATAACTTTAGGCACTTTTTACACTGAGTCCTCATTTTTAAGTCTTTACCCCTTGCCGACTGCTGATTGCCAACTATCTTTTATATATATATGTCTAATCTTATTTAAGCTAATCTTAAAAGCAAATATTCTCAATAATTAGGTTACTATTGGCTATTCTTTTCCAATTCTTATTAATAAATCAGACAGTACTAAATTTTGATAAAAAATCTTCAAATTGCTTTATTATGTCGTTTCTATTATGATATTTTCCTATATAATTCAATGCTTTAGTTCTGTATTGATTATATAATTCTTCATCAGTAACGAGTGTGTTAAGCCATGTATTCATTTTCTCAATATTGTCGCAACAGTAAATGCCAATGCTGTCATCTGTTATAGCGTTGTAATTGTTAATAGACAGCAGTAAAACAGGTAATCCTACTGCTGCTGCTTCAAGAAGGCTCATTGGAAGGTCTCCTTCGCTCGAAGAAGTAGAACAATATACCTTACATTTTCTTAGTTCATCAGCAACAAACCTATATGGTAGATGAGGTAAAAATGTTATATTGTTTCTTTTATTAACCTGCGCCACAAGATTTTTATAGCTTTTCATCGATAGAGACTGACTAAGACAAGGGCAAATCATCAAAAAACGTTTGTCGGGGTTTAAATCTGCTAATTTTAAAAATTTTTCAGGTTGTTTCCACGATTCGGCTCTTGCAAGCCACACACAGTCGTAAATAGGCTGATGTAAATTGCCATCGTGGAATTCAGGTAATTCAACAATCTTTTTCAAAACAAACAGGTTTTTATTCTGATACTTTTTCTTAAACTGATCTTGCTGGAACTGGTTCTGGACAATAACAGCTGAAGCATATTTAAATAACATTTTTACAAGAAAACTTCCAAAAGGATATTTGTAAAGCATTTCTTTCCCGTTAAGCTCATTATCATGAGCTACCATGTAAATAAATTTCTTCTTTTTTATTTTACAATATCTGGCCAGGAAGAAAGAATAGAAGCTTAGCGTTCTTTGAATATATACATCAGCATTTACTTTATTGAAAATATAAAGGAATTTAAAAATTTTGAATAATGTAAAGAGTTTAAAATTAAAACTGCGCCAGAGGGTGATATTTTTGAATTTTTCCCTGGCTGGTTGATTATAGCCGGCAGTAATTATATTTACATCAAATAGTTTGTTTTCAGAAAGATGTTTTGCCAGAATGCTCATCTGTACCTCAGCGCCACCATGCATGGCTTTGACAGAGGAATTAAATAATGGGTATGCTTTGAGGCTTATAAAACAAACTTTCATCAGTTCTGTTTTTTTATTAAGCGAAAATAATATTTCATTTTCGTATATTTTCCAATAATCCGTTATAAAGATTAATAATATTATGCCAGTCGAAATCATTTCTAAATTTACTCAGAACTTCATCCGGGACAGTATATTTGTTTGCGAACTTTTCGTTATAATACCATTCAATTGCTTGGGCAATTTCTTTGGGGTTGCTATCGGAGACTATCATGCCATTGATTTTATTTTTAATCAATCGGGCATTGCCTCCTGCATCTGAAGAGATAAGAAATGTACCGGCAGACAAAGATTCTAAAGCGGATACTGACATGGCCTCTATAAGTGAAGTCATTACATGAACATGCGCTGATTGATACGCTGCAAGCATCTCCTCTTTGTCAATCCATCCACGAAAAACAACTTTGCTTTCCAGTTTATTTTTCTGAACAAAATGCAACATTTTATCTTTCAAAACGCCATCGCCAATAATTTCAACCTGATAATCCGTAACTTTTTTATTGAATAGACTGAGCGCTTTCAGAAAAGTGAATGGGTCTTTTTGTGCAACCAGTCTTCCAGTAAAGATAATTTTAAAAGTTTTAGATTTCTTCTCATTGTCGGGCTTAAAAAGAGCTGTATTGCAACCATTGGGAATTACGAAAATTTTATCTTTGCTTTTAAGTGGTATGAATTCAATAACTTTTCTCTTTAAATACTCATTGAAAACAACTATTCCATCTGCTGCACCGGTTATTTTTCTAATTTTATGATAAAGTAATAAATGATACAAAAACATTTGTTTAGGAAAAAACCAGGGTATGTCATGTCCATGAGAAATAATAATGAAAGGAATGTTAAATTTTTTCTTCAGTATTTGGGCTACAGCGCCACCTGGTATTGAGAAATGAGCAATACACACATCGAAAGTGTTCTCCCGGCAGTAGCCGACTAAAAATTGTTTTGCCAAAAACAGCCACGAAAGCTTTTCTTTTATAGAAGATTCGTGTAAAAAAAGACGTTTGGACTTAAGGCGAATTATTTTCAGTAGCCCGACAGATTCTTGCTCATTCAAACCTTTATACCATGTTGTTACAACAGTTACGTGATGTCCATAATTAGCCAAGCCATCAGCTTGTTCCTGTGTACAAACCCCTGCACCCCCGCCAAGCGGGGGATATTCATAATTCAAGATTAATATGTTCATTTCTGTTTAAACAAGTAAGCCTATCTTATATTTCAGAATTGAATTTATATGATTAGTTAAAGCAAATATCGTTTTAAATAAGCTAATTTTTTAAAAAATATTCAATTATTTTCAGATAAGTAAGCCATTTATTTTTTTCAACTTCGTTCAGATAATTAATGTGGTGCTTTTGTTTCAAAGGCAGTTCAATAATATGAATATATATGTTACCAGACATTAAAATTTGCTTTATATTTCCAAAGTTATCTAACCTGTTGAACAACCGGGGATTAATCAGAAAAAAAAAGCTTATTCCTTTTTCATTATGTGTTATTTCGATAGTACTTCGACTACAAAACTCTTCATTAACAATAGTTTTGTTTTTATTGTTTAAAACATACTTCCGTTTATCTATAGAAACCTCTGCTTCAGAAGAAGTTAAGGCATGAAAAACCAAAGGATATTTAATTACCCCAGTCCATCTAGGTGCTAAATAAAGCATGAGTTGGGCATAATCTTTTTGATTTTTTGTTTTATTGTATGATGTTGATTTTAAGGGATATTCGTTATATACCGGAAAAACAACAAAGGAACCCTTGGGCAATAAGAAATGTGCATAATTATAATGTACAGTGTCTGCAATGGGAATGTAAACAGAGCGTTTGTTAGATAGTTCATATAATTGTGCCGTTCTTTTTGAAAAGCCCATTCTTTTTGCCCAGAACGACTGAGTAATTCTAGTATCATAATTGTTAACCCGTACAGGAGCGTTGTCCTTAAACAAGTCTTCCACACCCAGAATATTGTTTGCCGAGTCTTTATAAAACACGTGAAAAGTAGGGTCCCACATTTCCCAGTGATCATGAACTAATATTTCAGGAACAACATGCCCTTTCAGATAATATACCCTCGACTTATAGCCCATAGCCATCCATATTTTTGCCAGCACAATTGCCTTATCGTCACATAATCCCCAGCCTGTAGAATTGATAAATGTTAAAGGATTATGGTACCACTCCAGATGTGTTAAAGGAAGACGGGCAGCCCATGTAAAATCAACCATAAAACGCCATGCTTTCTGGTAATCGTATGGAAATGCAGAAGATTCATATTTCTTGTTTATAAAGGTTATCATCTCTTTCAAGTCAGCAAAAAAGCCCCCACTGCCATTAAGAGAAATATCTTTGTCTGTGCCGCTATCGTTGGAAATTAAAAAGGACGTGGGGTGAGCATCTTTTTTGGTATCGGCAAACTTGCTGGCATTAGCTACAGTAACTGTTACTGTAAAAAAATATAGAGCCAGAAAAGCTTGCCGCATTAAATAAGGTTTATGGATTCAAAATTTAAAATTTTTTTATTTTTTGAACGTGGAAAGATAATCTTTCAACATGTCTTTATGAATCATAAAATCCATTATTTTCAGTTTTACATAGTCTTCCTGAAAAAAGTAATAGCCGAAACTCTTGCTTTGTTTGCCTACATTACGCGAGCCTGAACCGGAGTCTTTAACAAGATACCAGTCTTTGCCATCTTTTTCTAAATAACCCACAATATGCAACCCATGGTCATCGGTAGTAGTCTCATTGCTAAAGCGGAACTGACGTGCGTTTTCATCAATATATTCAGAAGGGATATCAAAAGTTGGAATTATGGCAACCTGAGCAGAAGATTCAAAGCCGGGTTCCGAAACATCGCCGCCAATAGCTATGGTATAGCCTTTACGAATAGCGTCTTTAATAACTTTCATGTAAACATCAAGAGGCAGGTTGTAGTAATCGGCACAATGCCACCAGTTATCAGGTACTTTATATTCAATCCGGGTATAATAGGGTTTTTCCATCAATGAGGTTACATCGAGGTAATCATCAGGATTTACTTTAATCACATTTTTCAGGTATTCCTGGGGTGTTATCTCTTTTCCTTCGATAGTTATTTTTGAAGGAGGTGTTCCCATATAGGTATTCATTATGCTCTTAATGGTTTCAATCACAAGGGTTTCGTTCCATTCATTTTCTGTTTTCACAGACTTAAGGAATGCATTCATTTCTTCAAACATAACAGCATGGTTATGATATACCTGGTCTTTAAGAAATCCTGTATAGTTCGCTTCGGGAATCACGCCATAAGTTTTCCATATTCTCGTAACGGCATTGGCTTCTGAGCCTTCGGCAAAAGCAGATTTCCCCCGTGTCTTTACAAATTCCCGCGCTTTTTCTACATACTCCCAATACACAGTGTACATCTCTGATAATTTAACTTTTTGATTGGTTAAACGGTAAATTTCTGATTCAAAATAAGAAGTTGTTGAAAAACACCAGCAAGTGCCCGAATTCCCTTGTGAAATAGGTTCATTACACCATTGTTTTTTATAAAGATCTATATTGTTGGGCAAGTCTAATCCGGTCAGGTCTATTTTAAAACGACGTTCGGTTTTAGGCGTTTCATTGGTCTTGTTATAGTCGTCAATTCCTTTCAAAATGTAATTCTGATAATATCCGGGTTGAAATTCTTTAAAAATAGCTTTGTCTTTGTGTACTACCTGGGCAGTAATAATTGTCCCTAACAGGAGCAATGCGATGAGTAAGGTTCCTTTTTTCATGTTGTTTTAAATAAAAAATGATTAATTGAATGTTTTTTTGTTAGGGTAAAATTACATTTTTTTTATTTCTGCCCCACAAATAAAATTACATTTTAATACCGCTAAGACTCGGGAACACTAAATTGCACAAAATCAGCGGTTTATTATTAGTGAATCTGTTCTTATTCTGAAGAAAGCACGAAGTCAACAGCTGCGTGTGCATGAATTTTAAGCGTGTCGAACAATGGTATGGCGGTATCTTTCTGATTAACGAGTAATGGAATTTCTGTACAGCCCAGAATGATGCCTTCAGCGCCCTGAGCAGAAAGATTATCCATGATATTCAGAAATTGTTTTCTTGTTTCATCTGTAAATTTCCCCTGAAAGAAATCACCAAGAATGGTTTTCTGAATGTATCTCCTTTCTTTATCTGTGGGCACAATAACATCAATGCCATGTTTCTCTTTCAGGCGGTTTTTATAAAATGGGAACTCCATAGTAGGTATGGTACCCAGAAGACCTACTTTAAAGATATTTTTTTCTTTGATAGCAGATGCCGTTGCATCAGCAATGTGTATGAGGGGAATAGAAATTCTTTCTGAGATTTTTTCTGCAAACATATGGAGTGTATTGGCACATATCAACAAGCAGTCAGCACCATCTTTATCAATTTCGACTGCAATTCCGGTCAGAAATTTTTCTAACCCCTCAAAGTCATGTTTATCTATCCTGCTGCTTATTTCAAAGAAGTCAACAGAGAACATAACTATCTTTGCAGAATGCTTATGGTCTGAGGATTCAGAGATTTCTTGGTTTATTATCTTGTAATATTCAACAGTTGATTCCCAACCGGTACCGCCTAATAGTCCTATTGTTTTCATTTCGGATTTATTTATTTAATTAGAAGTTGGTATTTACGCATGACGTATAAAACCAGTTAGAATGAATTTTATACTATGTTTTTACGCAGGTTACGTTTTTTTAATTAGTTAAAGTTTTGACATTACTTTGAAAATCAACAATCAAATTAATATCAGTTTTTTACACAACGACAACTAAAGCCACTTTCTTCAGCATAGCTGGAGCGTCCTATAACAGTAAGGCTGTAATTCAATGCGTGAACCCAGGCCATAAAAAATGATTCTGTCGATGTCCAAAAGTATCCACTTTGGCCAAAGTCTTCGAAAACTCCATGCCATGTATCTCCTCCCGGGAGGCCGGTAAAACCACTTTTATTTGTTGCACCTGCATTTGGAGCCCACCAATCAGATGTACATGTTTCTTTAAGATTGCCACCTTCATCAGTTCCAAGCAAACTTATTGTTGACAAATCGTAAGGAAAAGCACCGGGGTTGCTGCCTACATTTTTTTCTAAAGTGGTCCACTCATAATGAGATGGGATGTGCCATCCCACAGGGCATAGCCCCTGCACGGGAGTGTTGCATCTGTCGTTGGGCGGAGCTCCTGTACCATTACAGGGAGAAGAACCCTGTAAAAGATTTGCAAATTCATACAAGCCACCCATAGGACAATTAGGATCAGCTTGCCCATTTACATCCATACAAAACTTTGTTCCAGACACTTGTGGGGTTGTTATTGCCACATAAGTCCCTGCGTTCAGGTTCTCTGCCATCCACCATTGAGTACCTATTTGTACGACAGAATAGTTATTGCCATCAGCATCAGTGCAGGCTACAAAAGTAAAGGTTACAGTCTGGCTACTTGTAGGAACAAGCATATAGACGGTGCGTAAAACACCTGATTTCCCTGTCAGCTTCAACAGATCTCCTGTGTTATATTGCATGCTTATTAAAGATTTCACGCTTTTTAAGCTTTTTGCAGTTTCGTCGGTTAAGATTGTGTTTGGTGTTGTTTCTATTTGCCTTATTTCAGCATTTCCGCAGGTTGCATCAGTGCTCACTATTTTCGAATTATAATAATAGGTCTCAGATTCAACTTTCAGCGTATATACACCGTTGCTTATGCCACTAAGTTGGTAGGTATGGTGCCCTTTTGTCAAGAAATTCTGAACCTGTAAGACTTTTTTCCCTGTAATGTCGTATAGTCCTAAAGTTGTGTTCCCTTTTGTTGTTGTTTCAAAGTCTACCAGACACACACCCGACATAGGGTTAGGGTAGATATGCATCTCATTATCTGTTCCGGTGTATAATTCGTTAATTCCCATTGATGCAACAAGATGCAATGTGTCTCCTCCGTTAAGATTTATACTTGTACATTGTGTCAGGTTTTCTACTTTTACCGAGTCAACATCAGTGCTTTCGCCTGTTCCTGTAAAGCTGACCTGGTAATTTTGTGCATGTGTTTTTGCTATCGCAAGAATCAGCAATAATAATATTGTTATTGTTTTCATATTCATTTGAAATTAACCATTTTCCCCTTGTAAATCTCTTGTAATCTCTTGTAAATTATTGCTTCTTTAACAAGAGCTAACTTATTGAAATCCAATTCGATTTAGCGTCACTTCCGGTGTTAATTATTTTTTTTGCAGAAAAATATTTATTTTATAAATTCCTGAATATCAGATTTCTAAATGTACACTTCATCTAAATTTCATCTAAATTTCATCTAAATTTCATCTAAACATCCGAAATCAAAATGGATTATTCAATACCCAGCATCGTCCTAAATCTAACTTAATTCTTTGTTCTTTCTTCATGGCTTGTAATAAATTTTTTATTTTATGTGCCTTCTGTTTATTAGATAGCCTGTCTGGCATTTTATTCATTAAAAGAATTTGTAAGTCTTTGTTTTCTAATAATACTAAAATAAATTTTTAAATGGTTTAGTTTTTCTTTTTCTAAATAATCAATTGCTTCTTGAATAAACTCCTGTTGTATCTTATAAAAATTTTCAACAAATAATTTCAAATTAACATGTTTTGGCAATTTATTTATGTTAAAATAAATTCCGTATCCGTAATTATTAAAATTAAATTGTGAAAAATCGAAACCAAATGATTCTTCATAATTTTCTTCATCAATTCTTGTAACTAACATGTTGTTTTTATAACATTTAAGTTCTTGTATTATCTTATCAATTTGTTGAATAGTCTTTTCTTTTCTTATGGTTTTATTTATAACTTCTCTTTTTATATAGTCTTTAAGCCCATTTAATAATCTGTGCATTTTCTCTCTATATTCAGGTTCTTTTCGAAATCCGTTAAAACTCAAAAAATTGTTTTCAAAATCTAATATACACAGTTTTGTTTCGTTAAAAAATATGTCGGACTCTTTATAATTTGGCTTAGGATATATTACTTTAATAAAACTCTTAAAAATAATATTTCTTAAAAACATTAAAATTTTTCTAAACTTTTCAGATAATATAAAAGCTAATATAAGACCTGTTATAATTGTTAATAAAAATTTTTCCACAAATGTTTCACTATGAATTAATTTATTGAAAATACTTGTTGTTTCTGGTAATGCTTTTTGCAGTATTAATATCATTTTTTAATGGCTGTTAAGTACTTCGTCTGCTTTTTGAGTGCTATTCAATAGCAGAATGTTTCAATCCCAATCTTATTAAAATTCAAAGCAAATATAAACGATTTAAACGATACATTAAAAATTTAGTCAACAAAAGGATTTAATTTTTCTAAAAAAGAAAATGTCTTCATATTCAGCCAATAATTAAGACAATATTTGGATAAAGTTATTACTTAACAAATTATTTTGTAATAGCTTATTATGGCTCTTTTGCCAATTTCCTGTCAGCCAGTGTGGTAGCATTGGCAAATGTGCCATATAATCAAAACTCATTAGCTCAACTTATTTCAAAATTTCTTATTCTCGTTCCTCATATTTCAAAATTTCTGTGTGTCGGCCAAGAAAATTTTTAAACACTTTTAGGCCGGGTAGTGTGGTCGGGAAGTCAAGTTGAGAGTTTGTTAAGCAGTCAAACATTATGTAAACTACCTGTCAAGATGCTACTGTTGTGTCAGAAAGTCAAAGAACAGTCAATAAGAGAGAGGCTTTCAAGTAGCAATGAAGTGTCTGTTCAGAAGTCCCGTTTTCTGTTACGGTGAGGTTTTCTCTGCTTGTGCCCAACAATATCTTAAATTGATAATTAAACGTTTATTTGACTATACCACCTTGCTATGGGCATCCTTTTTTGACATTTTTTCAATTGCAAATCCCAACAACCCACCCAATAATGTTGTCATAATAGCTATGGGTATTAAAGCAATGGGCTCATTCCATCCAATGATAAATGAAGATGGCAGAAGTATTAAAAATGAAATTAATATGCCCTTTAAAACTGGATTCATTTTCAAATCGATGGAAGCAATAAAAAATCCTATTACAATCCACATTGTAAAAGCAGAAAGGTTGGCATCCCATGTCAGACTTTGCAATACCATAGGTATTATGTCAAAGATTCCTGCAATGAGACCCAAGAGTAACCCAATTAGTTTTTTGTTCATATTTAATATATTTTTAACGTCAATAGTCCAAAGCTTTGATTTATCGTTATACTTTCACTGCAGTTTTCTTACAAATTTATATTTTTTTTCTGTCAGCAAAAATAATATTTAAAAACCATGATAAAAACATTCAAAATATTCATTACATTTACACTGTATTATACATAATTAAACATGCCATACATAGAAAAAGAAATAGAAAAACTATACTACAGTATTGGCGAAGTAGCCAAGATGTTTAATGTCAACGCTTCATTAATCCGGTTTTGGGAAAAAGAGTTTGACATTATTAAACCCAACAAAAACAAGAAGGGAAACAGGCTTTTTACACAGAAAGATGTAGATAATTTTTATGTTATCTTTCATCTGGTTAAAGAAAAAGGATATACACTGCAAGGTGCCAAAGAAATGCTTAAGAACAAAAAAGTTGAAACCTTTGATGAAGCAGAAATAATCAACTCATTGACTAAAGTGAAAGACTTTTTGCTTGACCTGAAGAGACAGATTAAAGATTGATTGTAAAAGAAAAGGTATAACAGCAAATTGAGACCTGGTATAGACTTTTACATTAACAACAGAGAACTGTCAAAAAAATCGTCTATTTCATCATTATCCTCAATGCCTCTCTTCTGCTTAAAGGTTTTAGGGGCGTTTGTTCTGCGAATGTGAGTACGACACGTGGATTTGTTTTCGAATATTCGCGTAATGCCCAGCCAATGGCTTTCTGAATAAAAAACTCTTTGGAACCGGTGCAAGGTCTTATAAAAGAAAAAAGCAAATCGACATTAGTGTCTTTTTTATAAGTAAGTTGAAATAGGATACATGAGCGCTGCAGCCACATATTGTCCGAAGCCATCCATTTTTGAGTTACAAGAGGAATTTGTCCGGGAAAAACTTTAAAGTAGTTGCCTACTAGTTTAACAGCAATATAATCAACAGTATCCCACCACGATTTTGAGGTTATTATTTCTTCATATAATTTAATTATCGTAGTTGATATATTCTTTCTGAATTTGAAAAGCATTTCCATGGCAAAATATTGTAACTCTCTCTCCGGTTCTTGCCACAAGAGCATAACAACCTCATTAATATTTTCAGGAGGAGGCCAACCGAACTGGCTGTGAAATTCTTTCTTGATGAGGTCTCTTTCCGGCTTCTTAATACCAAAATAATCAAATTTGTTTTTCATGTATTTTTTCATCCAGAAAGCCGTTTCCGAATTACTATTTTGAGCATAAATTGTTTTAAAATTCTCTACATATCTGTGCGCATCAAATGATGAGATCATAGCGAAGTGTTTTATTAATAAATGATATTCAAGTTTCAAGCCCCAAGCCCCAAGTCTCAAATTTCAACTCCAAACTCCAGATTCCAAACTCCAAACTCCAAACTATCTTTTAATTTTTAATGACAATTAGCTTTTGTATGCTTATTTCATCAGAAGTATAAATCCTGAAAAAATATTGTCCGTTTTTTAATGAAGAATTTAAAACCACGAAATGTTTTGTGTCTGTATTGTTAAAATTTCCTTTCTGAACAATACGGTTCATTATATCCGTTATTTCATAACGTAAAGGCAATGTATTTTCCGGAAAAATAATGTTTATATAATCATTGGCAGGATTAGGGTAGAAGCTGATGTCAGCCATTTTATCTTTTTCAGCAATAGCAACATTGAGACAAATTCCGGGCAAATTATTATCCAGCCAAACCAGCCTGTTGCGGAACCATTTTTTCAGGCTGTTAACTTCTTCTGTATACGTTTGAGCAAAAGGACTTGGGTTGGGCCACACATAAATACCAAGTATAGGCCATTGCAGAAAATTTCTCTTCTGAGCCTGATTTATATAATTATGTATTGAGTCTATGTAATTAAAGATATATATGGTGTCCAGAAGCGATGTGCGAAGATTTTGCCAGCGGCAGTTAAGCGCATCAACAAAAACGCTGTCTGTCATTAATTTATCCCACCAGAAAGGTATTTGCCAGCCATCGCCGGAGCAAATATCGCCAAATTTATAGGCCCACCCGGTGAAATCATCACCACCACAATAATCTGCATTATGGTAAGATATATCATAATCCCATACAGGACCCATTGTTAATTTACCGCCATTGCTCTTTCTGTTTTTATAAAGATAGGTACTCAGCCTGTAGCCATCAACATTTTTACTGATTTCGTTGATGATGAAATAATCAGCAAATGAATTAATGTCAGCATACTTGTAATAGCCGGTGATAGGATTATTAAACTGACTGCTGTTTAAAACGGTTTCAAAGGTGTCTACATAAGCTTGTATATAAGCTTTCTGTTGAGATACAATGTCATCAGCTTTTGGATAGTGGTATTGAAAAGTTATTGTTTGCCCACCTGAATTTACTGGTGGTAAATAATTAGATATCCATCCATCGTTGTTTGAACCGGTCCATTTATCTATTTTAATGATATAACCACCTGTTAATGAATCGCCCGAGGTATTTATAGGAAGCATCGATGCAACATTAACCCTGTGGTTATCCCTTTTAATCGATTCTAATAAAGCATATACCCCCTGATATTTATTGTTTACAACAACTTCGCAAAAGCGGTTGCGGGGAGCCCAATAGCCCATGTTACGCGCCATATCATAAGTAAAACTATTATGCATCAGTGTTTTATCTGAGTAGTTGGCAATTAGGTCCCAGTCGTTTTCTGATGGCATTCCCAGAAGATGCACATTAAGATTGTTTCCAGCAGAATCTCTTGTTTCAAAACCATAAGGTTTTTTTGGAAACATCTGTGAAGTTGAACCTCTTAATTCTATGCCTATGTAGCCATTGTAACCGTTATAGGGGTCTGTTATATGATTGACATTACCATAACCATTGTCAATGATACCCATTTGAGCGGTTATTTTAGGTTCATCAGGTATGGGTATACCTCCTGTATTTATAACTACAATAGGAATGGTTGAGCTGTAAAGTGTAAGAATTTTGGATGGGCTGTTTCCAAAAGTAATACTCCATGTGAGCAAAGTGCCTGTGTTGGCTCCGGGGCCATTGTCTAAAATATGTAATGTCCAGGTACCATTACCGTTTTGCCCGTTATTGACCATCCCTAAAGGTTCCTGTGGGCGATATGTGCCACTAAAAGGTGCTTGTCCCAATATAATTGTGTTCGTATCATTGCCGTTAAAACATGTTGTTAAATAATTATTTCCGCTGCCTCCATTGCCCGAAGTTAATAATACATTTGTGCCATCAGGGGCTATCAGTCTGATTTCCAGTTCAGCATCATAAGCATGGGTTAAATTTATGCATACATTTTCCAATCCGAAATTACCGGTATCAATTGTAGCTGGTTGTAAATTTTGTGCCTGTACGGTAAAATCTTTAGCGGTGCCATCATCGGGAATGCTGCTACCTATACCGTAGAATGTCTGGGATACTGCCGATTTAATTATTATAAGAAAAAGAATCAGAAGAAAATAATATTGCCTCATTTTTAAAAGGTTAAATGAAATCATTATTGTAAAAGTAAGAAGATTTTCTTGTTTAAAAATCTTTTTCCATAGCTTTTATCTTTAATTCCTTTGGCATTTTTTCAATGGCATATCGTAATGCTGTCCTTGGCATTTTAGGTTTATTTTTCATAACATAATCGAATACTACTTGCAAGTTTGCCTGGCTTGCCGCTTTGAGCATCCAGCCATAGCCTTTTTGCACCAAATCATCCTTATCCAGAAGCAATATGTTGGCAATGTCAAAAATATCATTTATAAAAAGTCCCTGTCGGGCAGGAATGATAAGCGTTACAGCAGAAGCTCGGCGCGTCCATCTGTTTTTCGATTGAGCCCATTTTTTTAAATCAGATAAATATTCAGGATACTTTTCTACAAATGTCCCTATGGTATGATTGCAGAGGGTATCACACGAAGCCCAATTACTGACATAATTATTTACCCATCTTTCGAATATTGAAAAATCTTCCGGCTTATAATTATTTCGCACAGCATACGACCAGTTGCAGGCTATAAAAGATTCCTCCATGTATCCTGATTGCCAAAGCTCCTCACACAAATCTAAAATCTCTGTTTTGTTTTTTTCTTTGATGTCATTATAATAATCTTTCCCTATTTTGCTCACAGTAGCGTTTTTTATACCATAAACCTTTATTTTTTCTTTAAAGAAATTCAGAGATGATTTTTGAATGCTTTCATCACTGTTTTGTCTTAGTTCCTGACGTATTTTATTAATTATATTGTTCATGTTTTCTCAATTCTATTTTTAAATAAATTGGTAAGTTCCCAAGCTCAATCTGATGGATTTTATAGCTTGAATAAAACTTGGTTTGTTTAATGAGATCATCAAAATCTTTGATTGAATAGGTCATTTTTAATTGTTTCATCAGAAAATATTTTGATAATGCTTTGCGAAAAATATTGTATCCTTTAAGATTAGCTTTCAAATGAGAACAGAATATTTCTTTGTTATGGTCTTTATATGATTCAAAAATATAAGCCGTCGTGCCAGGCTTTAATATTCTGTAAATTTCATTTAATCCATCAACAGGTCTATCCCAGTTATAAAAGCTGCCGGTACTTACTATGCAATCAAAAAGATTGTCCTGATAGTCAGTTTTTACAATATTGCCAGTACACAAATCAATATTATTGACACTTTGCAAGTTTTTTCTGGCAATTTCAAGCATTGCTTCTGATATATCAAGACCATATAATTCAATTTGAGGGTTGCACTTATTAATTTCATATAGCAATCTGCCGGGTCCGGTGCCTATGTCCAATAACTTTCCATGTTTTAAAAAGGAAGTGATAAAGAACGCAATTTCCTCAAATGACTTATTTACCCCCTTAACACTTGTCAGATTATCGTACAGTCTGGCAGCAAAGGAAGGCATATTGATGTATTGTTTTTCTCCACGGGTTTTCATGGATGAATCAATTTTCAAAGCATTCATTTGGCTTTCTGCCAAAATTCCTCATATGCATTACGCGCCGAAATATTTAAAAGCCTCATACACCAGAAAAGCAGGCCAGACAAGAGCTTTCAGAAATCCCACAACGCCCATCCAGAAACCTATGGCATGCGAAATATAATAAACTGCTGCGCCAATAATTCCCAGCCCATAAACAGCACTCGAAGGGGCATTTCTTTGAATGTCATTTTTCATTTTGTTCTCCTTTCTTATTTGTTTTATTTTTATTATATCTCCAAAACATTGGAAATAATAGTGAAACTTTAGTTTTATAGTCAGTATATTGTTCTCCAAATTTAATAAATAAATAGGATTCTTCTTGTTTAATTAATATCCTGAAAATTAAATACATGACGAATGGGATGGAAAGTAAAATCCATGATCCGAGAAGCAAAGTAATTCCCGGTATAATAAACACAATCCATGCTGAATATAAAGGATTCCGGCATATAGAATATATGCCCGTTACACATAAAAAATCCATCGTATATGCTTTATAGATTGAAATTATAGAAATGATAAGAAATGGAATCCCAACAGCAAGTAAAGCTGCACCTATAACTATGAGAACGATGTGGGGTATCACATTAATTGCAAAGGCGATCTTATAATAATCATTTAATCCAAATATCAATATGGAATAAAACATGGTCATTACAGCCAGCTTCAGTCCTATACCTGTTATTGACATTTTATTTTCCATTATAATTTAGCCATTTTTAATATTTTGGTTTTTCAGAAAAGCGTCATGCCTTTATTTCTTGACCACATATATCAAGTTGCATTCAAAGATATAAAAAATCACTACTGACTGAGTAATAAAAAATTCATTATACTGCCACGAAGACACTAAATTTCACAAAATCAACAACATAAGCTTAGTGAATCTTTGAGTCTTTGTGCCTTTGTGGCTATAATATAAAACTACCCTAAATTAATGTTTTTTACTTGAATAATGCGTTTAATAGGCTTTCAGGTAGATAGAAAAATTTTAGTCGATCAGTAGTGATAAAAAATAAAATCTAATTTAGTATTTTTGTCTGGTTTCTGATAATACAGGCAGGTTCTAATTATTAATAATGAATATCCGTTTCTTAAAAATTATTGTATTTCTTATTCTTGTTTTTTCCGTAAAACAAGTTCGCTGTATTGTCCCTCCTTCGCTTTATGGGATTCAGAGTTCCAACGACCCTGAAAGAAGCAAAGTCTTTGTGGGCTTATGCCTTGGTGTAACTTCTTACTTCGGCGACCTTAACAACAACAGCCTGCATGTTCCTTTGTATCGTCGTTATGGCTCTCAGATTTTTATGGAGTGGGAAGTCTTTAGATCAATACGTTTATCTGCCGGTTTTTTTTCTGGAAACATCTTTGGTGAAGAAAGAACTTCTCAGCGCAACTTGAATTTTAAATCTTCTCTTCTCGTCCCCCAGATAGGCTTATCGTTTAAAATGATTCAGTTCTATCAGCAACGATATGCCTTGTATTTTTCAGCAGGCACAGAGATGGTGTTTTTCACACCGACAGGAAATTTAAAAAATACTAAAGGAGAAACCTATTACTACTGGGATGACGGTACTGTTCGCAACCTCCCTGAAATTCCTGCCAACCAGGCAACGGCTTCTGTATTAACCCCCGATTCTCATTATGAAACCGATTACCGCAACCTGAACCTCGATAATGTAAGCAATTATCCCCGTTCTGCCCTTGCAATACCTCTTGGCTTAGCACTAGAAGGCAATCTGAACAGAGGCTTTTATCTGAGAGCAGGAGCTACGTACCATTACACATTTACCGATTATCTTGATAATATTACTGTCAACAGCGTCGGCAGCAGGAAAGGAAATGCTGTTACAGACAAATTCTTGTTTTTGTATGCCGGCATTGTATATAACCTTCCTGTAGCTAAAGCCAGTCGTCCTTCCACCAATGACTGCATCCATGAAAAAAATCAGATAGACCATAAAAAAGCTGCAAAAGCAAAGTTGAAATAATTCTCGCTTTTTAAAACAAGATATAGAATAAAAATATTAATAACTTTGTAATATGAATTTGATAGAACAAAATAAAAGTGAAATATTTGCTTTGTGTGCTGAACACAAAGTGGATAAGTTATACTTATTTGGCTCCATACTTACAGGCAGATTCAATGATAATAGTGATGTGGACATATTAATTCAATTTGGCAATATTGATTTGCTTCACTATTTTGACAACTTTATGGATTTTAAAGAACTATTGGAGGCATTATTACATCGCAAAGTTGATATTGTTGAAAATCAAGCCATAAGAAACCCAATATTCAGAAATGTTATTGATCGCGAAAAACAATTGCTCTATGAACGAAAAAGTGCTTAAATGCTTGTATGATATTAAATTTGCTATTGATGAAATTGACAGTTTTGTTGATATTAACACAGCAAATTTCGAATATTATAAAAGTTACAGTAACATACTTAACCACTGATGGTACTAACACTGATAACTGCACAGCTATCTGGGTTAAACAATAAGAAGTAAATATTGCTGTTTAATTTCAGCATTCATCAATTAAATTATTTTGTCTGAAAAAAAATTAAAATGATGTAGTGTTTAAAAAATCTATTATATTAATTTGTTTTATGCCTTTATATGAGGTGCTGAAATCAACATCATCCATGCTCACAACATATTTTGGAAAGTTATCATCAATTTTATTGAGGTTGCCAAATTCACGCCCTAATACATTTTCACTATTCAGCATATAGGTTACCTGGAAATAGATTGTTTCACCTTTTTTCTCTGCAATGAAATCAACTTCATTAGTGCCAATTTTACCAACATATATTTCATAACCAAGTGTTATAAGATGATTGTAAACTAAATTTTCGAGTACAATATGAATATCTCCGGGTTTAAATCCACATACTGCATTGCGCAACCCCAGGTCTTCAAAATAATATTTAACGCCATTTTCAAAAATCTTCTTTCCGGAAATCTCTTTTCTTTTTACTCCTGAAATAATATAGGCTTGCTGTATATAATACAGATAATTAATAATAATTGCTACTGTTTTATCGCTTTTTATTGATTTTAAGTAATCGGCAATTTTGTTTGCTGAAATAATATTGCCCGAATTAATGGCAAGATAATAAATCAGATTTTGTAAAAAGGTTTGATCTCTTAAATTATTCCGTGCTAAGACATCACGGAATAAAATGGTATCATATATGTTTTTAAGATAATCAAAAATCACTTCATCATCATGCTCCAGATGAATTAAATAGGGCAATCCACCATATTTAATAAATTTATTAAAAGAGTTTTTATTGTTTTCAAGGTGGTGAAATGTTAAAAATTCAGGATAAGAAAGAGCATGAATTCTAATCTCTATCTGCCTTCCACTTAATAACGTTGCCAACTCACCTGAAAAAACCTGCATATTGCTTCCTGTACAGTAAATATCGAAATTCCCTTCTGATAATAAACTTCTCAAAGCCTTTTCAAATTCTATAATTTCCTGAACCTCGTCAATAAATAAATAATTAATAAGCTCAGGTTTTAACCTCTCATTTATATATGTAATTAAGTCTGCATAGCTTTTTATTGCATCAAATTCAAACTTCTCTTTATCTATAAATATAAAGTTTGATTTCGGATTAATTTCCTTTAACTCATTCATCACCTGCCGTAGAAAGAAGCTTTTACCAACCCGCCTCTGTCCTGAAATTACTTTTATAAGCTGTTTATTATAAAAAGGCCTTATTTTTAAAAGATATTTTTCACGATTAAGATTTTTCATATAGTATAGTATAAATATTTACAAAGATAGTGTTATTTGTTTAGTATACTATAAAATAAATAAATTAATTCGTTTTTGTTTAGTATACAATATAAAAACCTGAACGATGTAGCATTGGGAAAATTCAATTATTGTTTTATAACTTTCTTTGTCATTATTTCCTGCCTGCCGGCAGCTACCGTGTACCCACATCTTTTACTAGTTTAACGCCATCCATTATATAGCCAAGTCTTTCGAGTCCACGTTTTAGAGCTATGACACCTGGTGGCCCCTGCGAATCATAACCCTTCCATCCTCCTAATCTCGCAATTACCCAT